>Ga0209088_10001797_pt1 | contig 13564 bp, 15 predicted proteins | sample S_140625_EF_Meta_FD_187324 | JGI IMG/M metagenome (GOLD analysis project Ga0209088, IMG submission 187324) | Freshwater microbial communities from Lake Simoncouche, Canada to study carbon cycling - S_140625_EF_MetaG (SPAdes) (version 2) | ecosystem: Environmental > Aquatic > Freshwater > Lake ...
AATTGGAGTCTATCAACCTATTAATTATTCTCGGTCCCCCGTTCCCTACTGCGGGATGGAGATTACAGACTCTCCACTCTAATAGTTTGTCGATATGTAACGAAAGGTTGCTGGGAAGGGCGGACGAGAAATCGGTAAGCGTGTAAACGGATTAAGTGTATTCCCTACTGAGACAGCATCCTCTACTGTTACTGCCGAAGTGTTCAACGCCAATATCCCCGCAGTCGTTCCCGACTGTGCGGATATTTTCTTGATGTTTCCGGCGGTCGTGTATGTTCCATACGCCGCCAGTTCCGCTGTCTTCCGTTGAAGACGAGTCAGGTCACTAGAATCTGCTACACGTCCCTTCTTGTCACCGAGAGCGGAAGACATTTATACTAGGCTACGACTATTTGGTAGATGTTCCCATTCTGACTAGAAGAGACGTATAAGTATTCCTCACTACCTTGCGTGATAGACTGAGGATATGACGCAAGTCCCACTGCGAATGGTGTCCCCGACCCTGTAAGTGTCACTTGAAGAACACTGCCGTCATACTGTCCACTTGTCACATAAAGGTTTCCATCATTTGCCTGTATGATTCCCCCAGTAAGGTTGATATTCGAATATAGCTGGGACGATGCACCCGTAACTATATTGATTTGGTAGATTCCGGTTGTTGTTGTTCCGTATAAACTATCGTTTGTGGCGTAGGTAATACCGGTGTAGTTGGTTGTTCCTCCGAAGGATGTCACGGTTCCTGTAGGTGTAACTTTTTGGAGTCCGGATGATTTTGTGACGTAAAAGTTTCCACGAAGATAATCCTGGGCAATCGTTTGCATACCCACGAGAGATGTGCTGGGATCCACAAGATACGAGACACCAACATTTGTACTTCTCAGAATGCTCCCGTTTCCACGATTGACAATATAAACCGCACTGTCAATTTGCGACTGCATAATCCCATACGCATTTGATAGGAGTCCAATAGTTGTGAGAGTAGTGGCTACCGATCCTGGACTGCGCCCGACGGAATAGACGTTATTTGTGCTGTTTGTCACGTAGAGATTCCCGGTATTGTTATAGGAAATACTACCCTGTCCACTGGGAATCGATGTAATCAAATTTGTCGTAACAAACTTGAGAGGCGCATACTGTCCAGGGATGTGCACTGTGCACACTGAAGTGGTTTTTACAATAGACGACAAGTCTTCCAGAATTCCTCGCTGGTTCTGTGCCAACAGAAGTTCATTGGTTGTCGAATACGACTTGCCTACCTTTTTAGGGATCATAGAATAGGACGCATTGGCTCCTGCGAGAATACCGGTTCGGTATGTTCGTAGAAACTCACTTGACGAGAGCGCTCCGCTTTTTGAGGTCATTGTTAAGTGCGAATATTCTTTGATGCCCGATCTGCCGAATTGAAAGAATTGATATCGGTAGGTGTTAGTTGATTTGTATGTTCTTGAATAGATTCCATGTTGTTATACCGACAGAGCCGGTCCCGGGACTGACACGTGTAAAAATGATTCGGTAAGTAGTGTAAGATGCTGTATTTAATGGAAGTGAGAAGGAAAGACTAATATACACATTATCATGTTCCTGATCTACAAATAGAATCCACTGATCTGTCTGTGTCTGTGTATCCACGAGTGTAAATGTATCCCCGCCATCATTTGATCCAGCAACAATCCAATTATCCGGAATACTTCCGTGAAATCCTGGTAGCAAGGTATACGATGTTAAAATAAACGCAGTGGGGGCAGTGATTTGGAGATACTCACCATCAACAGTGGTTTCACCAACTGTTGTAGTTGTCACCCCTGTCGCTATTCCAGTTACGCCGTCGTATCCAGCAACCGTGTTCCATTGAGGAACTCCTGTGTCTGGTGTAGTAGTTGTACGCAAAAACACACATTGAGGAGGACGAGTACTGTATATGTCAGTTCCAACCGCAGTGTATGTTTGTCCAAGGTATGTAACAACGTACGGCGATGTACCATCTCCACTGACATACGTCACATTCGGAATAGTAAAGTCGGGAATCGCATAGCTGGATGCATATAATGGTTCTGGAGCATAATTGCGAATATACTTAGCCACCAGACTTGCAGAATTCAAAGCATTCATATCAGCGGGCGTTAGTCCTTTGTAAATTGTCTGAATTGTCTGGACAGCAGGTACACGAAAGCTAGGAATACCGAGGTTTCCCAAAGTTGATATCTCATTCTTCACGGAACTAGAGTTTGCCGTCTGACGGATATTGCGAGTCATCATGGATGAATCAGCAACACGAGATCCCTTCTTGCTACTTCCAAGTCCTAGCGATGACATTATTTTTGAGCAATATAATAATGTCGGAGGAAGTCACCATCCCTGTTCTAAACATGCAAACAGGATCCTCCACCTCCATCACGATGTTCACTGACGATACTATTGATACAGTCCAGTCTCGTATCGGGAGAGCCGTAGGTTCTCATCCCGATCGCTTACGTATCTACGTGAACGGCGAATTTGAGGGAAACTACTACTCCAAGGATTCACGCAAATGGGAGAACCTGTTTCTCCGCATGTCTCCCGAAGGCCGAGTTGTCCAGAAAAGTCTGGAGTATTACCAGGCATCTCGTGAACCCAAGCTGGAACTGGCTGCTTCCTATGACAAGTCCGCATGGATGGCTCTTGATACCGCTGGGGAAACGTCCTTCCATGAACTTCGGCTTCTTGGTGTTCCCGAAGAGCGGTCTTGGATCTTTCCCTTGAACAATACCGACGTTCCCGAACATCTTCCTCCGGCTTCCCAGGTCACGATTGAAACGAAATCTTTGTTCAAGAGTCTCCACCCCTACCCCGCCAAACAGTTCATGGTGATACCATACTCTGCTCTTGTCCCCAAACTCGAAGTCCTGTTTTATCCTCGCATGCGTGCTGGATCTCCGTCGGTTGTCCCCGAAGATGTCGTTCGGAGCATCGAGCGTCAAACTGCTCTCATTTCCGCCCTCACAGATCTCAGTGTTCCACGCCCTAGCCAAGTGACTATCAGCCAAGTCCGGTGGAAACTGCCGTTGGTGGATACAGATTTTGGAAACGCTGTCCGAAACCGATTTGAACAGATCTTTTACGGCACGACCCTATCTTCTGCCATCCCCGTCGTCTCCTTCTTTTCCAGTCGATCCGAACAGTCTCGTCATAAATTTTTCACGGAGAACAAGGAGAAAACTCCCCATCTAGATCTGCGGACATGGTCCTACTGGTGGAATTCGACCAAACCATCCAAAAACAAACCCGCTCTCGTGTTCTACCGTGGAGCAGGTCGTGCATCCTTTGATCGTATTACTGTGAACTCTACCGAAATCACCATTTCGTGTTCCCGCACTCCCGACTCCAAACTGAATCATGAGGAATTACAGAAAGAAGTCAAGGAGTTCCTGGTATCCATTGACGGTCTTGCTGCTTTCCTGGATCCCGCAGATTACGAAGATGATCGGTGGGTCGTTCAAGATATGTCGGCGATCATCCACTATTCTACCGATCTCAAGGAAGCCGATTTCCGCCGCTTTGATTGCCTTCGTGATATCTACGAAACCGCCGATCAGAGCAAGCTGGTGTTCAAATTCTTGCGCAGCGATCAGAGCGACACGGGGTTGACGGATAACCAACTGCGCATTCTCGGAATGCTGAAAGAGAACGAGTTCACCAGCCCCGACGATGTTCATGACCAGTTCCCAGATTTGTCTGTGGACGAGTGCACGGCTCTTCTCCAGGGCGTGAAACAGATTGTCTCGGACAATCCCGATATTGGCGAGCGACGGTATTCCCTCCTTCCCTCCTTCAAATTCACAGCGAAAGAGGCAGCAGTGACTCATGCCCCCGATATGAAACGAGTGGTGGGGTATATCTCCATTCTGCGTGATATCCTGATTCACCCCGACAATTCTGAGCTGGATGCTGTATGTCCAAAGCGGATGGAGACGGTAGAAGCCGAGATCGCAACCGTTCCTCTGACCGAAAGTTCACCGAGCGAGGATACCGATTTCCTGGACGGACTTCTAGGTGAACTTGCGGGGCTGTCTGTCTCTGAAAAGAAAGAGGAGGCGGCACCGGAAGCAAAGAAGGCAAAGGTTGTCCGATCTCGTGGGGCTACATCCTTATCCACGTACTTCCTCACCCAGCTTCGTGACTTTAATCCTGATCTCTATTCCACCGACTCCCCTGCATCCAAGAAATGCGAGAAAAACCGTCAACCTGCCGTCTTGCGATCCGACGAACTTGCGAGGTTTGACGGAGATGGCGATATGGCCGAATACGATCCACGAAGCGATGGACGCTCCAAATACACGGAAGTAAAGGATCCTGACGGACTCATTATTTGCCCGGAATACTGGTGCACTGTAGACCGGATCCCTCTCAAGAAGGAACAGCTGGTCGACGATACGTGCCCCGTATGTTCTGGAAAAGTAAGGTCAAACGATAAAGCCATTGAAAAGACGCAGGATGTTACGGAATTCCCGGTGATTCAGCGTGATTCCACTTCGGTGTTCCCAGGATTTGTCAAGTACAAGGCTGGGTCGGGAAGCAAGCAGATCCCGTGCTGTTTCACGGGGTCGCAGGAATACAAGTCAACAGTCGCCTCTGTCCGCCCCAATGTCGCTGAACTGTTCTATGTTCTTGGGGATACCAAGACCCGACTCGATGAACTGCGCCTGGCTTACGTCCCTCAAGACGTCGGGAAAATCGCCAAACTGAAACTTGATTATTCAACGACAGTAGATGCGGGCAATCGTATCCATTCCGGAAACTCCGGGTTTTTCCGTGCAGGGGTGGGCCGGGCATCCGACACTCTTCCCAAAGTCATCGGAGGAACAGGAACTGTTCGTGAACCTTCGGAGAATCCCGATATTGTTCAGAGGTGTTCGTTCTTCCGTTCGTGGAAGATGGCTGATTCCGACGACCATGACAAGATCAAGGCCAGGATTGCCTCTATCGACAAGGCTTTCCGTGAAAAGGAACTCACGCCTCTTGAAGAATTGGAGTATTCGGCACTCTCGCTCAATTGTATGCTCTACGTCCTCTACGTCGGCGAGACGATTTCCACTGGATGTTTCATGAACATCGGAGCGGTGCGGGACGTGAAACGGGCTGTCGTGATCCTTGTTAACGTCGACGATCCTCGCAGTGTGGATTACCTTGTCCACGTATCCAGGACATCAACCACACCCGTATACAACGGAAACATATACAAAAAACCGTTCCCGACCGATTTCTTGGGAACACTGGAAGGTCTGCGGGCTACGGCGTGTGTGCGCAGCATTCCCACGATTGACAAGGCCGTCGCATTCGCAAACATGACATTCAAATCCCGATTCCCTGAACTTAAGATTGTCCTCGATCCTTACCGCCGTGCCCAAGCCCTCTTTCTTCCCGGAACATTCATTCTTCCTTTCCGTCCTACATCTCAGATCCCCACGTTCTTGACGGAACACATTCCAGGATACGCCGATATCCCCCAAGACCAATATCCCCCGAAACCTGCGATGATGGATGTTCTATCGCACGCCAAAGCAGCGCATCCAGGATACGCCTATGCCCACGACAATACTGATATTCAGAACAATGTCGTGGAACTGATTACTGCTGCTGGACTGCGTATCCCCGTCCAGTCTGGCGACACGATCTCCCAAGACCCCACTGAAATCACCGAGACTATCCATGACGAAACCGAGGACAAGATTGTGAATGCCGAACCTGCTGAAGCCGATACAAATCTGGCTAGGTCTATCACCTACGAAGCCGAGATCTTTGAATTCCTGCTGTATCAACTATCCAAAGATATTGCGACAGACGATTACCCCGATCTCCGCACGGCCTTGTCCCATTCCTCGCCCGATATAGAGTCTCTACGCCCCCTCCTTCATGCGTGGATGGACGATACTCTGACATTTGCGGCTGCCGACAATCCACCGGAATTCTATAGCAAGATGCGGCATTCATGCACCGGTTCACCCAAGGATGCGTGCACGGGACTCTGTGCGTGGAATGGCGATTCGTGTAAAGTTCAGGTCAAGACTGTGCGTAAAACTTTACAGAAAGGGGTTCTTGCGAACCGTTTGTTGTCCACGCTATCGAGCAACGACAAGATCCGGGGAATCGTCTTCAATCACCGAGTCTCTCCGTTTTTCAGCAGTGTGCTCTACCTTGAAATGCCGTCCGAGGTGATTTTGTCCGACAAGGATGTCTCCTCCCAGCTGAAGAAGTAATTCTCTGTTCTAGAATAAACAAATGGACGCTTCTGATGGACTCCACACTGGCGGTGCTCGTCGTGCGGTTGGATCCCGTGCGCAGGTGATGCATGGAACCGCCCACCACACCAAGGGCGGCCTGACGAAGAAGGGACTGAAGTACAACAAGTACGGCAAGATCGTGTCGGCTCGCAAGTCGGCGTCGGCCAAGAGCAAGGGCACGCTGAAGAAGTGGGAGAAGAAGACGGGACAGCGCTGGACGATCAAGAACGGCAAGCCCACCAAGGTGAAGAAGAGCAAGCGGGGCGGGGCGGAGGAGGAGGTTGTGGCTTAAACGATCTCTAGAGTATACCCAGCCGGAGCGGTCTTTTTGAAGAGGGCTTCGACGGCCTTGATATAGGTGTTCCGTAAAGCAGGAATGTCCCCTGCAGCAGGGATAGGAGATCCTACGTGTGTCACGATTGGTTTGAGAGGTCGATACGATAGTTCAAACCAGTTCTGTAGAGTTTTCCAAGTAGGGATTCCGATGGCCATACCCGCATAGGAGTGCAGCAATGTATTGAGTTCGGTGGCCCACCATTCATTGGATCGTGGGAATACCTCGTTTTCACCGTAGGTCAGGACAGGGACGAGCGGGGTCTTCGTATCCAGCGCAATACGGAATATTCCGGTGCGGTTGCGGATGTAGAGTTTTATATGTTTTCCTTCAGCCGTCAGCATTTCACGGACACCTCCCAGCATCACGGAGACAGATTCACCTTTCTGTAAAGTTTTGGTAATACTAACCGAATCGGACGGGATACTGCCGAGATGGCGGATGATATCTCCAATCACCGGAAAGTAATGATAGAACGGCAGGGTGACTGCACGGTTGGCTCGGTAGTTTGGATGTTTACAGAGACCAATGTTGAACATCACGGACGAAACGGAGATTAAACCGTGTGGCTGCCAGATAAAGAGGCATGTCGGAGGAGGTGCTTCTGGGCACTCCATCCGAAATGTTGCCTGAATATTCTCCTCCACCTGTTTGTTTCGTAATCTTGACGACACGGACTCAAACAGAACCTCTTTCGGAAATAGACCGTATAAGGATGCGACCAACAACCCAAGAACCAAATTTACCCCCATCAGCAGCCCCACCAAAACTAGGATCACGAAAGCCCCGATCAACACTAGGGGCCAAAGATACATCCATGCCATTTCTCTGTTCTCCCCGCAGATTGTTTACCGACAACTGGAACTCTTTCTGGCACATAGCCTTTGGGGTCTTGGGATACAAGCTCAGACTGCTGGTTCCCATCTTCATTCTCTACCAGTTTCTAGATATCACGGATATCAATGTGTTTGTCGACATCATTGAATTCTTGTGTGGATACATCCTGGCATCCGTGTTCAATTGGATTTAAGCAAGTCGCCCCGAACTAATAAAAATGAGCAGTAGCTACTTGGTAGAGGCCAAGACAGTTCAGACTGGAGCCATCAGGACGCTGGTGGAGGCCCTCAAGTGTATCCTGGTCGAGATGAACTTCACCTTCGACAAGGACGGGATCAAGATGGCGGCCATGGACAATACCCGCACCGTCCTTGTCCATATGCGTCTTGAGGCTTCGAAGTTCGAGAAGTATTCGTGCTCTACGCCCACCGTCATTGGTTTGAACACCGATCACCTCTACCGTATTGTCAAGACGGCGACGAATGACGATACCCTGACCTTCTACATCGAGAAGGGGGATCACAACCATCTCCGTATCCTGCTAGAGAACGGGGACAAGAAGGAGGTCACACGTTACTCGCTATCCCTCCTCGATCGTGACGAGCCCAATATCGAGATGCCGTCGACGGAGTTCTCCGCTCGGATCACGATGCCCTCGATCGATTTCCAGAAGAAGTGCCGTGATATGACGCTCCTGATGGCAAAGACGGTGGATATCAAGAGTGTAGGGTCTACCCTGGTTTTGGCATGTAAGGGCCAGTTTGCGAATCGTGAGACGGTCCTCGGCGATTCCGATTCGGAGTTCAGCGTCAAGAAGGAGGAGACGAACGCCATTATCTCTGGCAGCTTTTCCCTTCCCCATCTCGTGCTCTTCACCAAGTGCACGAACCTCTCGAACAACTTGGAGCTCTACATGAAGAACGATTGGTTCATGATGATTAAGTATGTCATTGCCAACCTTGGTGAAATCAAGCTGTGTCTGATGCCTTGCTCCAATTCCTCTGCTTAAAGAATAAGAATAATGAACATTGGATACATCCTCATAGGAGTATCAGTAGTAATCCTGATCGCTGTTCTCTACGGCCAGAACCGGCGGAGAGAAGAGTTCACGAACATGAAGGGCAATTTCCCGAACTGGGCGGTGGTGATCGCCCAGACCAAGACAATTCTAGATAAGCATTACGACTATGACGCCTCGAAACTTGCCGAACTGTCAACAAAACAGAAGGAGCTCTATTCCTTCCTGATGAAGAGCATTGACGACGCTGTGAAGAACGGACAGGGAGGAATGTTGGGGGGAATGGTAGAGTTTATCTACGGTATGCCGACTCCTGAACTCATCAAGGGGTTCATGGATAATAAGGATCTCTCAAAGCACTTGCCAAAAGGTGTCACGCTGAATGTGGACCTGCCATTCGATACTCGTATGGCGATGATTAACGCCGTATCAGAACTCTCTAAGGAAATGGTCAAGAGCACCAAGAACGAGAACGAAATTGTCATCGGATACTCTCTCTCCTACGCCACCACCGCCGCTGCGTCTCTCATGAAAAATCTTGCGATGCCTCTTCTGATCGGAAAGGCGATACAGGACACCGGTGCGAAGATGAAAGCATCGGGTGTTTCTTCTATCGTTCCCAAGTAACTTGTTAAGTTAAAAAGACTTACAAGAATAGTGGTTGGAGAGAATAATGGACCCGAACAAGCCCCATGTCCCTCCGCCCTACCAGGAACGATCCTATGAAGGTGGGCAGAGTATGTGGGCCCGCAAGTCTGCCGAAGAAGCTCCTGAAGTATCAAACTACAATTATGACGCCGTTGGAAACGTAGTGGGATTGGAAAGTATGACGACGGATTTTGGGTTGCTGGGACAGGATCAGGCGTCCACCTCTCTTTACGGCCATGTTGGAAAGGAGCGCACACTGCAGTATGATCCGGCGGTTCTCTTGAACGACGCATGGTTCTGTATCATGACCGACGACGGGGGAAAACTGTACGGGATTCTGAACACTCTGAAGGGAATGGGAATTCAAGGCCCGGCAGATCATCCGTTTGAAACTATGTTTGGGAAGTCTACCCTGTGGGAACGTGTGAACGACGACTTCTATAAGATCACCAAGCGTGCGGATGCGATCCAACTTCTATCTAAGTTTAGAGCGGCGCCGCCTTCAGTAGATATATATGATCGGCGGGCGCTTTTCCAACATACTCGACGATGATGAGGTCCAGGACTCCATGCAGTGGTGCGGATACTGTATGGGTATTGTTGCGGTCTTTGTGGTAGCAGTCTATGTGTTTTTTACAGCAGTTCTCATGATAAAAAATTGACTGGTTTGATCACTGTTTACTTACTTACTTACCGACGAGACTTGTGAGCCGTGAAGACGACGTCATCGGTAATTGCCATCTTCATGGCGCTGCTGAGGTAGGTCTTTGCGCTACCGGGCATCACGGTGTTTGTCCACAGCTTCACGATATTGAAATCGCCCTTTGGCGAGGTTGAGAACCCGACGTAGGAATCGGGCTTGGCAAGCATAATGTTATCCTCGGCGGCAATGGAATGCACGATAAGGTCTACTGCTATATCGTACATATCACACGTGGGAATCTTCTTGCTCCAAGATCCACCGTGCTCGTTTTCGGGAACCTCCCAGATAGGACGGAAGCCACGTTTCATGAAGAAGAAGTAGCCGCATTCCCAGGCCTCCCGGGGAATTGTAGATATGATGGTCCAGAGTTGTTGTGCTGTCGAGATGTCCGCAATCTTCTTGTAGTTTGATAAGCTCCAGTCCTTGTTTCGGGGATCAAAGTACCAGAGAACCCATGTGCTAGAGAAAGGTGTGGATTCGGTAATAGAAGTCATCGTGGGCACTACCTTATTTCGTAGCGCAACTCTAAATCCGTTTTTGCGGACTTGCGAGTAAAACGGATTCGTATTCTCTCCTATGGAAATAGAGTAGCTACTAAAATGAACTCTACTCTCCTCTACTCTTTCCGATCTGCCGTTCATCTCCCTATCCCCCCATCTGTTCTGGACATGATCGGCGCAATGCAGCTGGCGCCGGTTGCACCAATCTACATCAAGAAGCCCAAGAAGTTCGCCCTCCAGCGGCGTAGTCCCGCCGACGATTCGTGGCGCCGTGATATTATCAACGATCTCAAGGCGACGATCCGTCTCAAGGACGATCCCGATTATGAGGTGATTATCGGCATCATCAATAAGGTGGTGAAGTCGACGCTCGACGAGAAGACCAAGACCATCGCCGAGACGATCGGTAAGCGTGACCAGACGTTCCGCATGCGTGTCGTCAATTTCATCTTCGACCGTGGTGTCTCGATGCCATTCTACGCCAAGCTGCTGGCCGACATGTTTGCTCAGCTGTGTGAAGCCCTGCCCGCTGTCCACGACGATCTCCAGATCTACTGCTCGCTCGACACATTCAACAAGATGTTTGACCAGACGAAGACGATCAGTTTCCCAGACCTCACGTCGATGCCCAAGCAGCAGTTCGAGGACGAGCTGTGCACGTGGCACAAGCAGAAGGAGCTTCGCCGTGGCTTCGGTGTGTTTGCGAGTGAACTCCATACCCGTGGCCTGATTTCTGAGACTCTGTTGCACGAGGCAGTGGATACGGTTCTCTCTGATTTCGAGGAGAACATCCGAAAGCCGAAGAACGAGGTGGTGTCCGAGTCCGTGGACCAGGTCGTCACGCTTCTCTCGGAAATGGCCAAGTTGTTTGGAAAGGGCAGTTTCATCTCCGACAAGGCCAAGCAGATCCTCGCTATTCCCAAGACGGACACTCCTTGCCTCGGTATGCGCTCGAGATTCAAGCTGGATGACTGCGTTCACAAGGTTTAGACGCAAAACAGTATACATTACAAATGACCACGCCGGCACCGAGTAACCTCCCCCCGGCCACTGTTCTCCTCCGTGCCGCCCAGATTTCTGTAGACGATGACCGCCCGATTCTCCTGGATTACTGGACGGAGAGCCGTGACAAGAAGTGCTGTATCGGCGTCAAGGACAACGCCAAGTATCTCGTAAAGAACGAGAGCGAGTACACCTCCACAGTCCAAAACATTTTTCGTATTGATGGCTGCTTCATCGTGCTGACTGAGAACAGTCTGTATATCGTCTCGCAGGAGATCCCCGTGCGAAAGATAGTTTCAGAGTTGAAGGGCGAGTAATATAATAAGAATGAGCAGCATCATCTTTCCACCACCCCACATGTTATTCCACGAACCAATGGACGATCGTGAAATGATTCGGGTATGGAACGAGTATACGACCGCTCACACCGCCGAGCTGGAAACGTTCGAGATTGATGCCGCAACTGTATGTTCCGTCGATGAGTTTGGAAAATTGTTTGAAGTCTGGGTGACATCCAAGTCGTCCAAGCGAGTAAAACTCCTGATGGTCTGGCATGCCCATTTTCTCTCCCTCGCTTGCCAGCAATCTCTTCGTCGGTGGCTGGAGACCAAGAGTTACCGGTCCAGAGTCTGGTTTCACGTGGAATACGTGAACAATGTCCAGATGGCGATTCAGAGCCGGTGTATTTCCCGAGAACTAAAGACTGTTCCGTTCATGACTACCCCAGAACATGTGGGAAATACGGAAGGTGTTCTGGAGACGTGGAAGCGGATCAAAACGGACGCAGGATCTCGCATTCCTATATAAATCATACACCGATGCTCAGTATATACACAGATGGTTCTTCAGTTAACAACGGTCGTAAGAACTCACGAGGGGCGTACGCAGCGGTTTATCCGGATTCGCCTGAGCTCTCGTTTGGTCGTCCTCTTGCCGCTGAAGGCTCTCAGACGAATCAGACTGCTGAACTTACTGGAATCCTGGAGGGAATCCGAGGGCTCAAATCACAGCGGAGCGTATCGGGCGTGGTTGTCCGCATCTGCACCGATTCCGAATACTCTATCAATTGCCTGACGAAATGGGTTTCGGGGTGGAGGAAGAAGGACTGGAAGACCGCCGCAGGAAAGCCGGTAGTTCACCGAACCCTATTAGAAGAGATCATCAAGGAACTGGAGGGACTGGGTGGCCACCAGCTCGTGCATGTGAAGGCACATACAGGGGGTGAGGACGCAGACAGCAAGTGGAACGATCTTGCCGATCAGCTGGCCAACAAGGCGGCCACTGAGTCCAAGGAGGTTCGCCCCGCTGATCTTACCGAAAAGGTCGTGCGCATTGGGACAAGCGTAGACGATGTCCTCGGTGGCATCCCCCTGAAAATCATGGGCGGGCCCGTGACTGAAACTGAACTCGTGAAGGCTATTCTAGCCAACACGGCTTCATTGGATCAGAAATTCTTGTCCGCCGCCCTGATCTCTGCACTCAAAAAGACCGTTCAATCCAAGGCGTATGATCTAGAGAAGGCCAAGATTCATGGAGCGGTCGCATACAAATTGGTGGAGAAGACCCATTTAACCATAGAAAAGCTAGAAGAGTAATACAAATGCAGGCTTACTTCTTCACGTCGGCAACTTGCGGTCCTTGTAGGGCGGTGAAGCCTGTAGTGGCTGAGCTACAGGAAGATTACAAGCAGGTGACATGGGCAACGGTAGATACGGGAAACGATTCTGGACATCTTGCCGCCACATACAAGATTACTCATGTTCCCACGATGGTGGCTGTTTATGACGGGAAGGAGATTGGCCGTCATTCGGGGACGCAGCTGATGGGCTATTTTGCGCTTCTGAAGCGTCTCACCCAGAACCAGCCTAAGCAGCATTGACACGCTTGCCGTCACGGTATGCTTCGCAGACCATCTCCCCCTGATCGTTGGGTGCTTGACAGTGGGCCTGGTTCCGGTTGGCGGGAGAAGGTGTAGTATCCGTTCCGTCATCAAAGTGGGTGCCGTCTAGCGGCAGGAAATCGGCATAATTGTTTTTGAGAACGTAGTATCCACCCGTTCCCGAAAGCAGTCCGATCGCAAGAGGGAGGATGACAGCCTTGAGTGAGGCAGTGACAGATGTGGTATCAACACATTTGAGTTCACGGTAGGCGTAGACGTTGAGTAGGAATATCGCAACCGAAAATCCAGCAAATCCTCCGGCCTGTGCCGATGACCGTTTGCTGCCAACGGTCATATCCAGGAGATAGACCATGAAGACAGCGGAG
>Ga0209088_10001799_pt1 | contig 13549 bp, 8 predicted proteins | sample S_140625_EF_Meta_FD_187324 | JGI IMG/M metagenome (GOLD analysis project Ga0209088, IMG submission 187324) | Freshwater microbial communities from Lake Simoncouche, Canada to study carbon cycling - S_140625_EF_MetaG (SPAdes) (version 2) | ecosystem: Environmental > Aquatic > Freshwater > Lake ...
GTGCTGGCGGCGGCGGTGCTGGCGCGGGCGGCGGCACGACCGATCGCTGCGCCAGACCTGCTGCAGGGCCTGGCGGCGGAGTACCGCAAGTTGGGCCAGCCGCTGCCTGCGGCATTGGCTTTGAGTAGCTGAGGGGGAACGTTGGAAACGCTGTTAGCCCAAAAATCCCGAGCGCGCAAGCGGCAGCAGGAGCAGTCCGAGCAGGCCAAGGCTGAGCACGGGGCCGCTGAGCGACCGGAGGGTGCTGCGGCTGGGATGCCGTTGTATCTGCAAGGGGGCCAGGCTCCTCTGGCACCGGCCCCCATGGCCAGCCTCGCCCCCGCCGAGCTATTTCGCCAACCGAAACTCTCGGTTAACCGACTAGACGATCCCTACGAACGCGAAGCCGATCAGGTCGCCGAAACTGTTCTACGCATGCCGGAGCCAACGTTCCTGCATAATGGTGGGATCGGTTTGGCAGACGGATCTCGCAGTGTCGAAGGCAAGAAAGAAGAACATCCGCTCGCTCAACGAAAAATAGATTCCACTTCAGGTGTCTCAGGAATCTCTGTTCCGCATCATTTCACGCAAACCATTGGTCCAGGTCAGCCCCTTGATCCTGCGAGCCGTGACTTTTTTGAACCGAGGTTCGGCCACGATTTCAGTCGTGTCCGCGTTCACACCGGTGACCAAGCGGCGAAGGCGGCGCACTCGATCCATGCGCGGGCATTTACGATGGGAGACGATATCATTTTCGGGGCGGATCAATTCGCTCCCGAAAACGAAGAAGGAAGATTGTTGTTAGCGCATGAATTGACCCACGTTCGACAACAAGCGAACGCGCCGAGGCGCACAATCCAACGTAAAGCGCCTCTCGGGAAAGGAACAGACGTCGGAGATAAGGAGGAACTGGCTGAAATTGAGGATGTGTTCGCTGGCAAGACTTATGACACGAACACCAAAGAAGGTGTGCTCGCTTATGCCCAGGACTGGCATACGCAATTGCTACGCGAGTATCAGCAGTACATGACGCCGCCCTATGGCAAAGCTCCGGGCGACTTGGGGATCAGTTTCAGCAAACAACAGCGTACGGGGCGCGCCTTTTTCATTTACACTGTTTACTACTGGCCGGAGTTGACAAAGAAAGCGGAAAAGGAACCGCCCATCAACTTGTTCAAAACAACGACAGATGCCGTCAATTCCGCTCAGAAAGAGGCAGAGACAGAAGAAGCTTCGGCGAGTCGCATTCCGCCCTCTGACTACCGCACTCTTTTCCCGGAGACCTTCGCCAAGGATTACGACGCCGAATCGAAGAAACTACGAGAACAAGCTCTCGCCGGGTTTGATGATCACGAAAAATGGAAACTGGCCGCCGCGGAAAAGAAGGACAAAGGTTTCTTCGTCTTGACGGGCAGCGTGCAATACATGTACCGGTTCGCCGCGGACCTGCATGACAAAGAAGCCGCGCGGATTCGCAAAGGTCAATGGGATTCGTTGACGTTTCGCGATAATAGGTTGTTTTTTTGGATCGACGGACAGATCAAAGCCGAAAAGGTTGCGACGGCTGAGTATGACAAATACGTTGATCGCGTGGAGCATCCAGATCCGTTGTGGAAAGAAGCGCTGCAGACGAAAGCGCAATGGCAGGCCGATCTAAATAAACAAAACAAGGGCGACAAGGATAGCAGTGCTGCCGAGCAAGATCTCGGATCGTTGTCCATCATGGCCAGCATGATGCGGAACAAAGTTGGACGCGAAGTGTTACCGGCTGAAGTCATCGACGCCTGGAACGCAGCCGATCAAACCATGAGCGTGTTGCGACCCGCCGCCGCGAAAGGCGAGGTATCTACCAGTTCCAAGGAAAATGCGCAGAAGGTGGTTAAAGTCTTCTTTTCCGCGTTTCGCACCGTCGTTAAATCGCACGACGAGACCAAGGTAATTGCGAAGCATCGGCGCGTCAAGATAACAGAGACATCCAATCCGTATTTCGCGCCGTTTGCGATGACGATTGCCTTGAGCAACATCGGGTTTGCGAATGATAAAAGCGGCTGGAAGAAAGCCTTTGGAAGTTACAACGATGTGGTGGCCGGAATGGACAAGTACATTGCGGTCCAACTCGAAGCGAAAGGACGCAAAAACGAAGGGGAACAACTCCAAGTCCTCGGATGGCGCGAACGCTCGCTAGCCGATGTTCTGGAGGAACACCACGGAGCGCAAAAGGTTCCGGCGGTGTTCTATCCGAAAAACGAACTGGAAAATACCGGAGAACCCGGGTCGCCCAGTTTTGCCGCCAAAGGGATTCCTCTCTTGTTCTACATCTATCACGAAGATGATGATTGGCATCTGGCGGATGTCACGACTCCGCAGCAAGTCAAAGTAACCAGCGGCGGAGGCGGCGACAAGACAACGCCCGATCAAGCAATCTTTTCCAAGGTCAATTCGAAGCTGCGTTTTCCGTACGGAAGAATCTACTACACACTCCCGAACGGCACGTCGTGGGTCTTGGAAACGAACGAACCGTGGCGTGCATCGGAATGGTTGACCTGGATTGGACTCGGCATCGCGGCGGCCGCTTTAGCCATCGTGACGTTTGGCGGCTCAATTCCGGTGTCCGTCATCGTCATCGGAGCCGCCGTCGGTGTCGCGGCGGCGACGGCAGACATCGTGGAGAAAAAGCGAGCCGGTGTGCTGACGACGAAAGACGTGCTGATCGACGGATTACAAATCGTAGCTAGTTTGTTGACAGCCGGTTCGGCGAAGTTAGGACAAGTGGTCTTGTCGCGTGCGGCGGCCGCCGGCATGACAGCCGCCGAGGTCGGCGGCCTTGCCGGTCGACTGTTTGTGCCCGTGACACTCGCGGCCCTGGGCGGTGACGTCGCGAGCTTTGCCGTGCTCACCAGTGATGCGATTAAGACACTGGATGATATCGATAAACAGCCCGGTAGTGAACAAGACCGTAAACTTGCCAAGATTCGTGTGCTCGCTCAATTGATCGGCGCCGGGATCGTTACCTTCCTTGCCGTGAGAGGAAGTCTCAAGGCGGTCAGCATGAAAGGACTTCATGTGGATGTAGGACCCAACGGAGAAATGGTCACTCGACCGGTGCTCGAAGATGCGGAACTGCTGAAGGCTGCGAAAGGTGTCGGCAATGCGGACGAGATGACGAAGGTGCTCGGCAACCCAGGGATTGACCAGGAACTGCGCAACCGGATTCGCGCCGGTTTGTCCGAAGCGTTGACGAGCGGACCGGTTGCCTCGCGCAAGCTGGAAGAGTTGATCGGTCGTTTACGCGCCGCGAGCAAACCGGAAGAGTTGAGCGCCATTATCGCCGAACTGAACGGACGCAGTCGCATCGGCAGTATTTGTGGACCGGAAGTGGCGGCTCGCGTGACCGCGAAAGAAGCGAAGTTGCTCGCGAATCTGGACGAAGCAACGTTCACGAAACTCAGAGATTCTTCGCCACGCGATCTTCAAGCTGCGTCTTCGGTGCTGGAACTCGATGCCAAGGAAGGAGCGCGGCTGCTGCGGGAATACGGCCGCGACATCGTCAACTATTTGCGTACCAATCCGCTCACAAGCTTGGGAGAGTTGGAAGATATTCTTGCGAATCAAAGAGCTAGGGTAACGGAAAAAGTGGGTGGGCTTTATGAAGGAATCGATACCACGAAACCACCCGAAGGCGGTTGGAAATTCGAAAATGGCCAGGGAGTGTATCTGGATACCGACGGAGTGACGAAAGTCATCGAGACAAAAGTTCGCGGCCCGAATGGAGCCGAGGGAGTTTTCGAACGCGCCTATAATCCGGTCACCAAGAAATTGGAATTGCGGAGGGCCTTCCTGCGGATGCGCGGAGCCAAGAAGACCCTTCCGAGTATGGTGCCCAAGCAGGGGGGCGAACCCGAGATGGTGGAAGGAAAAGGCACGCCCACCGTGCAATACATTACTCTATACCAAATGAAACAACTCAGTGTGCCGCTCGGAGAGATTTCTGCGGCCGGCGTGAAGACAATCCACATGAGCAATATCCAAAACGTCGAAACAATTATTCACGTCCATTGGTTGCGCCAGCGATTTTCTGGTGCCTCGTTCAGCGAGCTCATCGAGTTCACGGCTTCAATGAAGTATGCGGAGACCTCGGCAATCCAAACCGGTTATCGTCGTTCCGGACCGCCGTCGGTTTCGGGAGGTGACCAGCAAGAGATTAGAAAATTGCTTGGTTTTCAAGAAAACGGAAAACCTGAGCTGATTGCCAAGAATAAGAAGTTGTTGGACAAATATGGATTCAGTCGTGATACGAGAATGCTCATGGGATTTGACATCGATTTTCCTGTGATTACGAAGGAATAGTGGTAGCGATCACATTCACTTTGATCTATGAAGAGGCTCCTCAGCGAACCACATCGATGCAATCTGTTCTGGAACAGCTCGCTGAACTCCGCAGTGAGTTCAGCGCTACACGGAATCGGATATTCCCCCAGGGAGGCTCTGGGCAACGACGATCAGCCAGGCCGGAACGGCACTGAAATGTTCATAACGAATATATTTATGTGCAGCTAATTGTTAATCAGGAAACTACTGCTGATTTCGGAACCATCTTGCCCTGTTTATGTCCTGTTCAGTGCCCGTTAGTCATACTGAGGGCTTGCTGAGGAACCAACATCCATTGCAAGGCAGTTGATTCCAACGACCATACCGTGTTAAGATCTAATGCAATCAGCCATTACCAGCTTAGAAGAACTCGCTGGATTGAAAATATACGACTTTCAGAGTGCTGGGCAGCTATCGATTGAAGAATTCTATGTTCCTTTTGGAGGCAAGCTCGACCCAGGTAATCGTTGGGTCGTGCTGGCCAACGTGTTCCCTTGGGAGCCCCTTGAAAACCAATATGCTCCCTTGTTTAATGCTAAGACAGGTGCCCCTGCCAAGCCGTTCCGGATGGCCCTTGGTGCGCTATACATCCAGCAACGACTGGGTGTCACAGATCGGGAGACAGGCTGGCGTCCCCTGGAGAGGTGTAATTCCCCCGGCCCCCCACGCCGGCTTAGCCAGCATGGGGGGCGCATCTCAGGCGACTGGCTCCGGCTGGTGTCGGAAGTGGTGCAGTTTTCGATGTCGGTTGACAGGCAAGGATCAGACACTCCACACCCGCCACACCGGGGCAGGCACTGGAGGTGCCGCCAAAGGAATTGCTGTAGTGCCCCGCCGGGTCGCCCTTCTGAAGACTGCCCTGGTTGTACCCCAAGCTGCCGGAACGATCGGTGGTCCAGATGCCCGGGGGTCAGCGAGGGTTAGCCGTCGTTGCTGGGGAAACTGCACCACACGGCTCTGCCGAAGGCAGTGTCGGCGCTGCGATTCGTTTGGTCATTGCTGACCGCCCCGCCAAGGTGCCACCACCCTCCAGTTGAACCGCAGCAACCTGCACCCACATCCTTCTCCCAAGGTAATGAATCCTTACCAGGCAGCAGGGGCCTTGGTGATTGCCAAGCGCACCAGCAAGAATCAGCTCACCCTTCCTAAGGTGGTGGTTTTGCGGGTCGGCAATGCCGACTACTACAACGTGTGAGCAGCGATGCAAATCTCCTATCTCTGAGGGATCAGCTCGACCTCTCCGCCATCCTCGATCCAGCAGGCTTCTGTACTGCAACGCGGCGACCAGGCCATCGCTCAAGCATTCCCCCTGTGCTCCCTCAGGGCGAGCAGCAGGGGACCGCAGGCGAGGTTCAGCTTCCGTTCCTAGGCCAACACCAACACAGCGGCGGACCGAGAATCCCAATCCCTTGATACTGGCTGGTGACAAGGGGCATGGCCATTGAATCCGCTTCCGCCGGGGGGTGGTGTGGATCGCCATCTCCAGCACCTCGGACTGGGGCGGGAACAGCATGCCCAGCTTGAGCTGCTCGGCGGTCACCTGGTCTGCCAGGGCATGGACCGCCCTCGATCAACACCTCATCGGTGACACAGCAGCCGATCAAGTTGACATGGACATCGACACCCACCAGCAGCGGCGCTCGACAACCCCTTCCACTCAGGATCGCGCTTGCCCTGCAGGCTGACTGGCAGCATCAGAGCCAGGCGGAGCCAGCACCCTGCAATCACCCACCGTGCTCACCACACTATTAATTCTGCTGGTGGGGCTGGCCCTGGCCCGGCTCAGTGCCGGCACCATGGCCCGCTGGGCGGTGCCGGCGATCGTGGTGGAGTTGGTGATCGGCTTTGTGCTGGGCAACAGTGTGCTGCCCTTCGCAGCGATCAAACCGCTGAGCGGCCTGACGGAACTGGGGGTGCTGTCGCTGTTCTTCCAGGTGGGTCTGGAGGTGCGCGGCGATCTGCTGGCCTCCCGGCGCGGCACGATTCTGCGGCTGGTGGCCCTGAGCTGCCTGGCGCCGCTACTGGGTTACTGGCCGCTGACGCTGGGCTTCGGCATGGCCCCGGCTACGGCGCTGCTTTGTCTGACCTGCGTGGCCGCCACCGGCACTGGCGTCACCCTGCGACTACTGGCCCAACGGGGCGCCCTGCACACCCCCTCGGGCCGGTTGCTGGTGGGGGTGTCCGTGCTCGACGACCTGCCCGCCATCGGCCTGCTGAGCCTCTCGGTGGCCTTGGGGGGCAGCAACTGGAACAGTGGCCCGGGATGGCCCGGGATGGTCCTGGGTCTGGGGGCTGCAGCTGCGAGTGTGGTGCTGGCGGATCTCTGGCGCCAACGCGGTGGCGCCGCCCCCAGCAGCCCCCTGACGGTGCTGATCCTGATGATCGGATCAGCCTGGGTTGGGGAGGCCAGCGGCCTCACTTCCCTGCTGGGGGCGCTGTGGGGCGGCGTGCTGTTCAATCGCCTCAACCCTGAACCGCAGCGGCTGGATGGGCTGCTGACGCTGCTCTCGGAAGTGTTCCTGCCTCTTTATTTCATCAGCGTCGGGATGCGCATCCAGGCGGGCAGCCTGCTGCAGAGCCAGGCCTGGGTCCTGGCGCTTTTCCTGCTGCTGCTGGCGGTGGTATCGAAGCTGCTCTGCGGCCTTGGCATTAACGCCAGCGACCGGCGCAACGGCATCGACCGCTGGCTGGTGATCTATGGGCTGATGCCCCGCGGTCTGCCGGGGTTGGTGTTCGCCAGCACCGCCCTGGCGGCTGGGGTGATCAATGCCGTGCAGTTTTCAGCCCTGGTGCTGATGGTGAGCTTCACCACGGTGGTGGGACTGATCTTGTTGGAACGGCGGCTGCAGGGGCAACACAAAGCAAGCGGCGCAGCTGCCGGGGGTTGAGCGCGTCTGGGACAGGGGGAGAAAGAGTCAGACCCTCACCACAAACCGTTCGATTGCTGAATCGCTTACAGGCGACTCAGCAGCTCCGTTTTCTTGGCGGTGAATTCAGCTTCGGTGAGGATGCCCATCGCCTTGAGCTCTCCGAGCTTGGCAAGAGCCTCGAGCACCGCCGCCTGGGGATTCTGGGGCTCTGCGGCTGCCTGCACCGGGGCTGGGGCAGCTGCGGGGGCTGGCGCGGCAGGTGGCTCTGAGACCGCTGGCTGAGATTGCGAGATGGGCTGGGGTGCAACGGAGCCGGGCGATCCGGCGGGCGCGGAAGCGTGGCTGGCGGCGAGCGAGGCAGGCTGCACCAGTGGCAGGCCGGACAGCTTGATGGTGCCGCTATTGGTGCTGAACAGCGCCTCGGCGTCATCGCTGGACAGGGAACATCCCAAGATCTGCAAATCGCCGATGTCGTGCACGCTCACCCCGCCGTTGACCTCCACCGCCAGGCACCGGGCGACGGGGAAGACGGCATAGCGCAGGTTGTTTTGACTGCCGCTGGACGACGGCGAGCCAAGCTCTGCCGGCCACCAGGTTTCGCCCGGCGCCATCGGCGCGAAGCTCATTGGCGCCATCCCTCGCATCGGGGCCATCCCTCCCATCGGGGCCATACCACCCATTGGCGTCATCCCTCCCATTGCCGCCATGCCGGTGTTCAGCTGCTGCTGTTGTTGGCTGCTTCCTGCCGTGCTTTGGGCCTGCTGAAACGAGCCGCCAGCCACGCTCGACAGACCCGTGAGGCTGATGCTGCCCGCGGGGGTGGTGAGCACCACGGCGCCTCCGGGACCCTGCTGCTGGGATAACCCAGCGATGTGATGCTCGCCGGTGTCGTAGATACTCACCTGACCATTGGTTTCAATCGCCAGCCGCCCGATCGAGGGGAAAAACGCATAGCGCACATCGTTTTGGGCGCCGATGGAGCTCGGTGTTCCCAACTCCTTGGGCCACCAGAGATCGCGTGGATCCGGCGCGAACAAGCCGTGGCTCCCATCGGCCGGCGAAGCCAGCGGCGACAGGGGAGTGAAGCCAAGCGCAATCCCACCGCCGCCGCTCACCTGCATCTGCTGCCCGCTGCCGCCAACCTGCCTCTGTTGCCCCCTGCCGCCCGTTTGCAATTGCTGGCCGCCACCGCTCTGGTTTTGGGATTGAAAGCTGCCGCTGGGGAGCAGATCGGGCTGGTTGGCGAGTTGGGCGGCGATCGCATGGCAGAGCCCGTCGACGCGTGCCTTGAGGGCATGGTTGAACATGTCGCCCAGCATCAACATGCCGCCGCGCATCCACTGCCCTGAACCGGCAAACTCGGGGTGGTTGAACTGCGCCATGGCATTGCGGCCATGCAGCATGGCCTTCATCATCTGAATCACGGCCTCCTGCGAAAATCCAAATTGCTGCGAGAGTTCAGCGGCGACCCGCTGGCCCTCGGGGGTCAGTTGCTCCATGGTCGCTCTGGGGTCGCTAGCAGGCTTAATCCCCACCGTAGCTTTGGCGATGACTGACGACTGTGCGAATCACAACCGGCTTCATCCCCAGCAGACTGCATGGGGCATTGGTGACAACCGCCTTCTTCATAGACCACATGATGGCGCCTGCCCCGTCCATTCTGATGACAATCAATCAGTAGTCCGGCTGAGCTGTCCTGCTTTCCCCCATTCCTGTGGGTTTGATCTGTATCGAATCCTCAAGGGGTATCCAGGCTATCCACCCTGTCGCCCCCTGCCGGGCAGGGCGCAATCGGGCGCTCCGCAGTGGCCAAGTTGATTGATGCCCATTTCGGATCCTGGCAGCAAGTGACGGTTTATGGGCGTCTCCGGCTGCTTTGGCTCAAATGCCCTTCCCGTGGGATCCCTTGGCCTGACGGACTGAGTTCCCGGTTTGGCTGCGGTTTCTGGCAACGCCCCCTGGGTGATTCGAACCCACAACTGGGGGCTTAGAAGGCGGTCGGTCGCGACCCAGATTGCCTGCGAGGCAGCGTGTTTGCAGGTAATTACGTTTTGCAGGGTCAAAAGTGGGTCAAATTGCAGGACCAGGCTGGGATCGCGGAAAATGGCCATGAGCAGGGTTATCAGCTCCTCTGACGGATCGAGCAGGGCGGTGCTATGGGGTGCGCCATAGAGTCCCACGGCGCCGTAATGGCTAGCCAACTCAGGCCGACATCGCCGGTATGCGTCTCAGGCAGCGCCCGCAGGGGCTCTGTTGCCAGCCTTAGAAGTTTTGAAGTGGCCGGTATGCTGAGGCCTTATGCTGGAAAAGCAAGCTTTATTGTGATTTGAGATGCCCGAAATCGACCCCAGACAAATCGAGATAGCGAATTTTAAGCACCTTATTGAAGCAAACAATGAAAACTTTCGATCTGCCGAAAGATTGCTTAATCGTGAAACGAACGCTGACAAGAAGAAAGGCTATCGCTTGGAAATGAGCACTATTACAAATACTCTAGCTAATCTAAATAGGCAGCTATCTATTCTTCTCAACTAAGCGCCCATGGCCCGACCAACTTCTCCCCTGCCGTCTCTCGTTCCGCCAGCTCCAGGTTCAAATCCAGGAGGTTGCTGAGGATGTCTTCGCTAGCCTTCCAGCCATAGGCCTTGAGCACCAGGGCATCTAGCGCCTGGTGGTGCTTGGCGAGCTGGCTGGCGGGTTCGTGAAAGTAGGCGTTATAGAGGTCGGTGATGCCCCAGGTCCTCGCCACCATCACCTCGTTGCGGTAGTCGTTGAGGGTTGTCATCGTCTGGCGGATCTGCTGCACCAGCTCTGGGGTAACGATCTGGGGGAAGGGGAAGGTCTCAAAGCAACTGTCGTGGGTGTAGGCGATCCGGTCTTCTAGGGTGCCTTTCTGGGCATGCATCCAGGTGCGGTGAACAGAGGAGGTCAGCAGGCCAAGGATGTAGAAATCGTCACTGGCGACCACCTTGTTCTTATTTCCGGGGAGCCACTCTTTCTGGCAGGGAATGAAAATCGCCCATTTTGATACCTCACCAACAGCGAAGAATCGGACCAAGGGAGCTAGTGCCTCACGCATAGCGGCGTTTGTGCGCTTGAAACGCCACCACTTTTCGCGCATCACCGGTTCCCGATTTATCTGTCTCTCGGCGCGTACCCGCTCCATCACTTGCCGGAACGGCGCGGGATAGGTCTCGATCTCTTCAAGCGGGCGATCACCGAAGTCAATGATCCAACGATCGGGCTTACCTAAGGGCCGTTTGGCCAGGTTATTGCCCATGGAAAACGGCTTGACCACCTCGGCGTTCTTCGGGTCAGAGGCCAACCATTCTCCTGCCGTAGAAGGGTCAACGTTGAAACCCTTGCCCACCGGAATCACTCCCTGGAAGCAGTAGCCCTTGTTTGCCATCAGAGCCATGGCCTCGCTGACATCCACGCTGGAGCACAAGCTGGTGTTAATCGTGCGAACGGCCTTCCCATCAAGTCGGAAACCACCCGTAGCTTTGTCGAGGATGCAGTAGGCGGGCACCCGGCTCCAGTTGACGATGCTGACGTGGACATTGGCCTCACCGGACCACGGCTGAGTTGAGATCGCCGAATGAATGTGACCGCCGTTGTCGCGGATGTAGTCGAGGGAGGCACGGCGGCTCTTGCCATGGCGGATCGAGTTGGTGGCCACCAGTCCGGCCCGGCCATTTGGTTTGAGGTTCTCCTGGGCCAACCGAAACCAATAGGTACAGAAGTCCACGCTGTCACGCACTTCGGGGAAGCGTTGAAAGACCCGCTCTACGTATTCATCGCCCAAGTTGAGCCGCATGTGCTTCCCTCCGAGAAACGGCGGATTGCCCACATAGGCATCGGCCTCCGGCCAGGGCGTGAACAACGCATCCGCCACCCTGATGTTGTTGTCCAGGTTGTCAAGGGGCAGATCCCGTTCTGTAAGCCCCAGACGATCGTTGGCCACTTTGCGGGCGATCATCAGCGTCACCCTGGCCAGCTCAACTGCGAAGGGGCTGGTGTCCATGCCGAAGAACTGCAACGGCGTCACCAGTCCCAATAGCATTTGATCCTTCTCCTTCTTGGCCGTGCGGCGTTCCTCGATGCGGCGCAGGATCGATACCTCCAGATCCTTGACGGCGTTGTAGCTCATATAGAGGAAGTTGCCGGAACCGCAGGCAGGATCGCAGACGCGGTACTGAGTTAATGCCTGCCGCAGTCGCTCCAGTTCGGCGATGCTGCCGGCCTGGGCGATCCGCTCCTCCCAGGGCTCAACAATCGTGGGACGGATGATCTGCAACATGTCCACCTCACTGGTGAAGTGCTGGCCGTGGGCGTGGCGGGTGGCGTCATCGCTGCTGGCCTCGAAGATATTGCCGAAGATGCTGGGCCTCACTCGCTGCCAGTTCTCCTCGGCGCTGGCGCTCAACAAATCCAGCTCATCGGAGAGCAGCTCCAGCCTGGGGATGTGGGAGAAAAGCCCGCCGTTGAAGTAGGGCGTACCCCGGAACTGCCCGCTGGGGGTGATGCCGGGGGTGTTCATCTCGCCGAACAGGTTGCCGAGCACGTCGTAGCTGCTCTGCCCCCCCTGGCAGGCATCCAGAGCAAGGGTGAACTGCAAGTTCGGCAGCAAGTCCCGATCCTCAGCAAACAGACTCAACACGCACTGCAGAACGAACCGCTGGGCCTCCAATGCCGTGAAGGCGCCGCTCTTCTCGCCCCGCTTGCGCAACCGCCTGAACAGTTCCCCCATGCTGCGGGCCTGGGCTTCAGTCACCTCGATCTGGTTGAGGCCAAAGTGAACCGGCTGCTCGCTCTTGCTGAGGAAGGCAAGGGAAGACGATTGGCTGGCCAGATCCGCCACCCGCAGCTTCACCAGGGGTTCATCCACGAGCTGGTTGAAGTCATAAACCCACAGCTCATCAAAGTTGCATAGCACCGAATAGACTGGCTTGGGGGCGAGGTAGATCCAATAACGCTGTAGTTGGGGGAAGTGCGGTTCGAGGGGCTTGCCCCTGCTCTTCATCTCGATCAGCACCGTGGCGCGGGTTGCTTCGATCAGGGCGTCCGCTTTGCCCATGCCACCGGCCAGGCTGCCCTTGGGGATCTTGCGCTCGAAGGTGGTGCCCGCTTCCACCGAATCAGCCCAACCCCAGGCTTGCAGCAGCCGGTTCACATAGGTTTGGGCCTCGCTGGCCTCATCGCCCCGGATCGAAGCCACCCAATCGGCGAAAGTCTGCAGGGCCTGGGGGGTGTTCAACGGGGAGGGGGCTGCATTCCTGCTGATTGTGGCTGAAGGGGGCTCGGGGGCTCTCGGGTAGCTCTACATGCAGTCTCAAGCCAGGCGCCAGGCTTGCTTCTTGTGCCCTTCGCTTTCATCCTCACCCATGCCCAGCCCTTGTGCAGTTCTTTGGCCCATTCGGCGCGGTCAAGCTCTACGGCGGCGTCTACTTCTGCCTGGGGTGCCGGGGGGCGCCGCCAGCTAAACAGGGCGGGCTACCGTTATCGATACCTAATCACGGTAGAGGGTGGTACAAGATGGGAGGTGCCACTTCGTTACGTGGCATCACTTCCGGCAGCGGGTGCTGTCACTGACAGGGGGCAGAGGTGGCATCACTGACGGGCCGGTGGGATCGAGCACCCCGTATCCGTTTCCTTCCCATCAGGGCAAATTGTGTCCTTGAACTTGGCCCTGAAGAGGTTGGCCTCGCTGAGGTCGGCTTTGCTGAGGTCGGCCTTGCTGAGGTTGGCCTCGTTGAGGTAGGCCCAGCTGAGGTCGGCCTTGTTGAGTTTGGCCCTGCTGAGGTTTGCCCTGATTAACTTGGCCCTGCTGAGGATGGCCTCGCTGAGGTTGGCCTCGCTGAGGTTGGCCCCGCTGAGGTCGGCCCCGTTGAGGTCGGCCCCGCGGAGGTAGGCCCTGAAGAACTTGGCCCTGCTGAGGTAGGCCTTGCTGAGGTTGGCCTCGCTGAGGTAAGCCTCGCTGAGGTAGGCCCAGCTGAGGTCGGCCCCGTTGAGATCGGCCCCGTTGAGGTTGGCCCTGAAGAGGTTGGCCCCGCTGAGGTTGGCCCCGCTGAGGTCGGCCCCCCTGAGGTTGGCCCCCCTGAGGTTGGCCCCGCTGAGGTCGGCCCCGCTGAGGTCATAGCCGGCAAGATTTGCCCCTTGCACTACTTCGGATCCTGCAAGGATCGGAAAGTTCGACTCTCGCAAGAACTGAAAAACTAGTGTCCGTCGCGCTGGACCCTCGCCCTTTAACTGTGTGAGAGCCGTCAGAGTCAGCGCACGGGCAACCCCATTCGCTTCAGAGCCTGGCTGCTTGGCTTCCTTGGCTACCGTCT
>Ga0209088_10001800_pt1 | contig 13547 bp, 12 predicted proteins | sample S_140625_EF_Meta_FD_187324 | JGI IMG/M metagenome (GOLD analysis project Ga0209088, IMG submission 187324) | Freshwater microbial communities from Lake Simoncouche, Canada to study carbon cycling - S_140625_EF_MetaG (SPAdes) (version 2) | ecosystem: Environmental > Aquatic > Freshwater > Lake ...
CAGGCGGCGGTCGGACTGGTCTGACGCCTTTGGCCGGTATGCCTCGTTGCCATCGCACGGGGCGCCGACCCCGGAATCGGTCAGCCTGATTTCTGGGGCGCAGCAATATGTGCCACGACCGCGCCCACATGCCATGAACAGCGTCGTGCTGACCCAGCCGAACATTCGCAGCGACTCGCTCAAGGATGCGCTGAGCGCGGCCGGCTGGCAGCCTGTCGAGATACCGATGAGCGAGATCGACGAAAGCTCAGATCTCGACTGGCCTGAAATCTGCCTGACTGCTGCGCAATCGCGCTGGGTGCTGTTTCCGAGTCCGGCGGCGATTGCGGTGGTCATGGCCGCCCTGCAGCGGCATGGTCTGCGCTGGCCGTCGGGTCCCGGAATCGGTCTGATCGGACCCGGCAGCCGCGAAATGCTCGGCGAATGGCAGTCGAGAATCGCCGGATTGGCGACGGCGATGAGGATCGCCCCGAATGTCGCCCCCTTTGATGCCGAGCGCCTGCTTGCCTGTCCCGAACTCAATCGGATCGCGGGCGACAAGGTGATGGTGCTGCGCCGCGCCGACGGCCGCGAAGCCTGGTTGCATACTCTGGCGGACCGAGGCGCCGAGGTGATCGCGCGGTCGGTCTATCGCATGATCGAGCTGGCGCCGTCGCCGGGTGCCAACGAATGGTTCGGCGCGCAAGCTGCCGCGGGGTCCGGATTCGCCCTGTCGATTGCCAGTGCCGATGCCGGCCGCCGGCTGGCCAAGCATGTATCGGCGCTGCCGTCTGCCGATTGGCTAATGAGTCAGCCAGTGATGACCCAGCATCCGAAGATCGCGCAAGCGTTGCGAGAATGCGGGTGGCGAGAGGTGCGCGAGCATCCGCCGGGTGTGTCGGCGCTGGTGCACGCGTTAGAATCGCTGCGGAAACCCCGCCCATGAACGACACCACCGAGGCAAACGCCTCTCGCCCTCCCGACCCGTCCAAGCTTGGCAACGCCCTTGAGCAGTCAGCGCCGGAGACCTCCGACGGCGCGAATGGCGGGGGCAGCCGGGATGCTGGTCGGAGCCGCACCGACCGCGATCGTGCACCAAGGCATCAGCTGGCCGGCGCCGGTTGGCTGGCTGGCTTCCTTACGGTTGCCGGTGTCGCCGCATTGCTGGGCCTGTTGGCGGCAGCATGGTTCGGCCAGGAGCGTATCGGGCGGGTCGAACGCGATATGGTCCGCCGCTTGCAGGAAATCGAGATTCGCGAGCAGCAGCTCGAGCAGCAGTCCCGCCTGTTTGGCGACACCATGCGCGACCAGCAGGCAAAAGCCGCGCTTCTCGAAGCCAAGCTCGCCGAGTCGCTCGGCCAGCAGGCCCAGCTTCGTCAGCTCTATGACCAGATGGCACGCAGCCGGGGCGAGCTGATGCTTGCCGACGTCGAAAGCTCGATCATGATCGCCGCGCAGCAACTGCAGCTCGGTGGCAATGTGCAAAGCGCGCTGCTGGCCCTGCAGGATGCTGAGCAGGTGCTGGCAAGGTCCAATCAGCCATCAATGATCGGCCTTAGGCGGGTGCTTGCCCGTGATATCGAGCGTCTGAAAGCGATTCCTTTGGCTGACTTCGCCGCGGCTGTCAGTCGGCTGGATTCGCTCGCATCGGTCGTCGATCGCTTGCCGATGGTGGCCGACGCGACTCGAGGCACGCCTGCCAGACCTTCAGCCGAGTCCGAAGCCGCGAGTTCATCCGGCCTGCGTGGATTGCCTCAGCGGGTGATGCGTACCGGCGCACTCGGATGGGATGCCTTCATTGCCGAGATGCGCCAACTCGTCAGAGTCCAGCGCGTCGACCAGCCTGATGCCTTGTTGCTGTCGCCCGATCAGCGATTCTTCGCTCGTGAAAATCTGCGGCTCCAGTTGCTCAATGCCCGTCTGAATCTGCTCGCTCGCAATCAGTCGCTGTTCAGAGCCGATATCGGCCGAGCGCTCGAGTCGCTCGATCGCTGGTTCGATGGCTCGCAACCCTCGGTCGGGGCGGCAAGCAATTCGCTCAGGCAGTTGCAGTCGGCACCGCTGACGCTCGAGATGCCGTCACTGGCTGACACCATCGCCGCCGTGCGCGCAGCTCGCGCAGCCGGCGAAAACAGGTAGCCGAGCCATGCGCTGGCTGGTCTGGCTGTTGTTGGCGTTCGGTGTGGCGGTCGGGCTTTCGCTGCTGCTGCGATTCAATCAGGGCAATGTGGCCATCATGTGGCCACCCTATCGCATCGATATCTCGGTCAACCTTGCCCTCGCCATCCTGGCTGCCGGTTTCGTCGTGCTGCATCTGGTTCTGGTCGCAGCCGCTCGCGCCCTGGGGTTGCCGCAGCGTGTTCGCGATTACCGGACCCGTCGTCAGCAGGAGCAGGCAGGCGCCGCACTGCGCGATACCGTGCTCGCGTATTTCGAGGGACGCATGGGACGCGCCGAACGATTTGCTCGCAATGCGCAGGCCAGTCGCGACACCGCAGCACCTGCTGCACTGATTGGCGCCCGAGCGGCCCATCGCATGAATGAGCGCGAGCGACGAGATCAATGGCTCGCCGAGGTCGGCGAGGATCAGGGCGCTTCCAGTGCGCTGCAGATGACGCAGGCTGAGCTCGCGGTCGACGACCGCCGTTCAGCCGACGCGATTGAAATTCTCGAGCGGATGCAGGCGGGCGGTGCGCGTCATATTGTCGCGATGCGTACCGCGCTGCGCGCCTATGAACAAGCCGAGCGCTGGGATGAAGTGATCCAGACATTGCGTCTGGTTGAAAAGCGCGACGCTCTGCATCCGTCTGCCGTGCGCAGCCTTCGCCTGAAAGCTCACGCCGCGTTGATGCGTCGCAAGGCTGGCGACGCAGGGGCCATTCGGTCGCACTGGCGTTCATTGCGCGCCGACGAGCGAGCCGACGCCGACATGGCTGCAGCGACTGCCACGGCGCTGATCGAGGCGGGTGCAGATGAGGATGCCCGACGAATCATCGAGCAGGGACTCGACGCCACCTGCAATGCCGAACTGATCAAGGCCTACGGCAGGGTGAGCGGGATTTCGCTTCGCGATCGTCTCGATCGCCTTGAAGGCTGGCGCAGACGTTATGGCGACGACCCCGACTTGCTGCTGACCCTCGGACGGGTCTGCGCCAATGATCAGCTCTGGGGCAAGGCCGAGGACTATCTCAGGCTTGCCCAGGCGCGCCAGGCCTCGGTCGCTGCCCATCTGGCGCTGGCCGATCTCTTCGAGTCACTGGGGCGAAACGAGGAAGCCGCTGCCCAGTTCCGCCTCGCCGCCCGCATGGCAGTCGACATCGCGCCACCTGATCGCGCCACCTGATCGCGCGCCCTGCAGACGATCGGGACGCCTCGCGGCAATGTCCGGCTAGACGCAACGCCCGCCATCCACCTCCAGGCAGGCCCCGGTGATGAAATCGGCTTCATCTGAGGCCAGGTACAGCGCCGCATTGGCGATATCGCGCGGCTGCGAGAAACGTCCGAGTGGAATGCTGGCGATGAACTGGGCGCGCCGTGCTGGCGTGTCCTCACCCATGAAGGTGGCCAGCAGCGGCGTTTCGCCGGCCACCGGGTTGATCACATTGACGCGGATGCGATCGGGAGCGAGTTCGACCGCCATCGCCTTGGAGATCGTGATCATCGCGCCCTTGCTGCCGTTGTACCAGACCAGTCCCGGACGCGGCCGTACGCCGGCGGTCGAGGCGATGTTGATGAAGACGCCTCCGCCTCGTTCGCGCAGATGGGGGACCATGTACTGCGCAGTCCAGAAAAGGCTCTTTACGTTGATCGCATAGACCCGGTCGAAATCGGCCTCGGTCACCTCCAGCAAAGGCTGGTTGCGATGTGAGACACCGGCGTTGTTAACGATGATGTCCAGGCCGCCGAAGTCTGTCTTGGCAGCCTGCAGCAGAGCCTGTACATCCGGGCCGCTCGAGACATCACCATAGGCGAAACGGGCGTCGCCGCCGGCTGCACGGATCGCGGCCGTCACCCGCTCGCCTGCGTCCCGCGTCACATCATTGACCAGTACCCGCGCGCCCTCGAGGGCAAATCGCGTGGCGATGCCTTCTCCGAATCCCGACCCTGCGCCGGTTACCAGCGCTACCTTTCCTTGCAGTCTCATGTCGTCGTTCCTCCTGTCTGATGATTGAACCTTGTCCTGCCGGCACCGGCCTCAGCCATGGCGAAGCGCTACGGTCTTGAGCCGGGTAAAGCGATGGAGCGCCTCGAATCCATTGTCTGTGTCGTACTCGCTGTGTTGGACGCCGCCAAACGGCCCTTCCTCGCGCCCGCAAACGCCATCATTGTTGATGAAGATCCGGCCGGCTTCGAGTCGCCGAGCCAGCCGTATCTGACGGGCGCCGTCGCGTGTCCAGACGCCCGCGACCAGGCTATGGGGCGTGCCGTTGGCCAGTGCGATCGCCTCATCCTCCTCGTCGAAGGCAGCTGCGGCCAGCACCGGACCGACGAGTTTGTTCTGCCAAAGGCGGCTGGTGGCCGCGACATCGCGAAACAGCACCGGTGCCTGGTAGTAACCCCGCGACGGCGCCTCGTCGATGACTTCGCCCTGCGCCATGATCGCGATGTCATCGGCCTGGGCATCCGACAGGACGTCCCACACCCGCTGCTGTTGTTTGCGGCTGATCAGCGGGCCGAGGTCGAGATCGAGATCGGCAGGACCCGCGCGCAATTGAGAGACCCTGTGCGCGAGCCGCTCCAGAAGCGCTTCGTAGATCGCGCGCTCGATCAGCAGGCGGTTGCCTGCCGAGCCGGCCCGGTCAGAGTTCCGGATGATCGCGCCAACCAGCATCGGCAGGGCTTTATCGAGGTCGGCGTCGGCAAATATCAGCCGCGGCGAATTGCTGCCCAGCTCGAGCGTGACCAGGCAGTGGTTCGACGCGCCCGCAATGGCCACGCGTTGACCGGTTTCCGCTGAACCGGTGAACGAGAGATGGTCGATGCCAGGATGTTCCGCGAGCGCCTGTCCGGCCTCGGCACCCAGGCCGGTTACGATATTCAGCGCCCCGGCAGGAAAGCCGACTTCGGCGGCCAGCGCGGCGATCCGAAGCAGGGACAAGCTAGCGTCTTCGGCCGGTTTGACGACGCAGGCATTGCCGGCCGCCAGCGCTGCGCCCACCGATCGGCCGAAAAGCGGCATCGGATCACTCCAGGCGATGATGTGCCCGGTGACACCCTGCGGCTCGCGCAGCGTCAGTACCGTGCAGCCCTCCTGGTCGCGAATCGTCTGCCCCTGCAGTTTGTGGGCCGCGCTGCCGCAAAACGCGACATATCGCGCCAGTGCGACCGCGTCGGCACGCGCCTGTGTGAGTGGCTTGCCAGTGTCGCTTGATTCGATCCGCGCGAGTTCGTCCTGATGGATCAGAATTGCCTGCGCCCAGACGGTCAGCAGCCGAGCGCGCTCAAGCGCGCTGCGATGGCCCCATTGGCCGGAAAAGGCATGTCGCGCGCAAGTGACCGCGGCGTCGATGTCGGCGCGGTTGCCCCGTGCGATCTGGGCAAAGCGCCCACCGTTCGACGGATTGAACACCGGCAGGGTGTCGCCCGACAGCGCGCTCACCCACTGATTGCCGATGAAATGGGCAGCGTGAGTCATCGATGGCAGCATAAGCGGTGGTCTCCTGACGTGCGACGACGATGCGGACTTGATACCGGGGTCGACGCTGGCGATCTGATCTGTGCTGGGGCAATTATCGGCGAAGCGGTGGCGCGACTTGCGGGCCAGGTCTGCCTGCGCTGATAAACTCTGCGCCGCGGACCCCTCCCACCGCTTTGAGGCCAATCACTATGAATCTCGATCGCGTCGACTCCGGTCGCGACATCCCCAATGACTTCAACGTCATCATCGAAATCCCGATGAATTCCGACCCGATCAAATACGAGGTCGACAAGGCGACCGGCGCACTCTTCGTCGATCGCTTCATGATGACCGCGATGCACTACCCGTGTAACTACGGCTATGTGCCTCATACCATCGCCAGTGATGGCGATCCGATCGACATCCTGGTGGTCACGCCTTATCCGATCGGCATCGGTGCGGTGGTGCGCTGCCGTGCGGTGGGTCTGCTCGACATGGAAGACGACGGCGGCATCGACCCCAAGGTGCTGGCCGTGCCAATCGACAAGGTCCTTCCGCTCTACAAGCATTGGCGCAGCCATGCCGATCTTCAGCCCGAGCGCCTGTTGCAGATCCAGCATTTCTTCGAGCATTACAAGGATCTCGAGCCCGGAAAGTGGGTCAAGGTCCGGGGATGGGGCAGTGTCGACGAGGCGGCCAAGGTCATGCAGGCGGCGATCGATCGCTTCAACTCTGCGAAGGAAAAGCCCCACTTTTGAGGGGCGTGCGTTCGTTCAGCTCATCGAGATAGGCGTCAACGCCGCCCGTCTCGCGCTCAAGGAAACGCTCGATGGCATCGGCGAAGGCCGGATGGGCCAGCCGATGGTAAGAACAGGTCGGCACCGGCAGGAAACCGCGCGCCATCTTGTGCTCGCCCTGAGCGCCCCCCTCGAATCGCCGGATGCCCTTGGCGATCGCCCATTCAAGGGGCGCGTAATAGCTTGCCTCGAAATGCAGGCAGGGCACATGTTCGAGTGCGCCCCAGTAGCGGCCATAGATCGCATTTGTGTCGCGCATCAGCAGCGCTGCGGCGATCGGTCGGCCGTCCTTGCTGGCGCGTGCCATGAGCAGAGCCTCTGGCATGGTGCGGGCCAGCTCCAGAAAGAACGCCCGATTCAGATAGGGCGTTGAGTGATGCTGGGCATAGGTGGTCCGGTAGCAGCGTGAAAAGAAGGTCCAGTCGGCGTCCGAGATCAATTCGCCTTCTAGCATCTCGACCACGACGCCTGCCTCGGCCACCTTGCGCCGCTCGGCGCGGATTTTCTTGCGTTTGGGCTGAGACAGATCGGCCAGAAACGCGTCGAAATCGGGCCAGCCGGCATTCATCCAGTGAAATTGAACACCCTGACGCCGCATCATTCCGGCGGCTTCGAGTGCGCTCGCATCATCGGCTTCGGGAAACAGCACATGCAGGCCGGAGACGCCCAGCCGATCGGTCTCTCCGATCAGTGCTTGAACCAGCAGGGCCCGCGTTAGATCGTCGCGAGCCAGCAGCCGTGGCCCCGGCACCGGCGTGAAGGGCACTGCAATCAGCGCCTTGGGGTAGTAGGGCAGACGGTTGCGGTGATAGGCCTCGGCCCATGCCCAGTCAAACACATACTCGCCATACGAGTGGGACTTGAGATACATCGGCGCGGCGGCCGCCAGACGGCCTTCGGCGTCGTCGATGCAAACCACATGCTGATGCCAGCCCGATTCGCCGCCGACACAGCCGGTATTTTGCAACGCCAAGAGAAACGCATGGCGGGTGAATGGGCCGATGCCGGCCAACTGATCCCACTGGTCAGCATCGAGCTGCGCAAGATCGGTGACGACACGCGTGCAATAATCCCCGGACCCTGATGCTCTTTCGGATTCGCTCATGCCCACCCGGGTTGCAAGTGCCCAACTCAATCAGATCATCGGTGACTTCGACGGCAATCGCAGCCGTATCGCCGATGCCGCGCAACAGGCTCACCTGGCGGGTGCCCAGATACTGGTCACCCCTGAGTTGTCGCTCACCGGATATCCGCCTGAAGACCTGCTGCTGCGGGGCTCATTCTATGACAGGACGCGTGATGCGATGGCTTTGCTCATTCGTCAGTCCCTCGAATGGCCTGGCTTGCACCTTGTGGTCGGCCATCCGGTTGCGCATGACGGACGCCGGTATAACGCGGCATCGGTGATTCATGCCGGTCGGGTGATCGGCGAGTACCACAAGCGCGAATTGCCAAATTACGGCGTGTTTGATGAGCGCCGGTATTTCGAATCGGGCTCGCAAGCGCTGGTCTTCGATGTCGGCGGGATCACCTTCGGCGTGGTGATCTGCGAGGATTTCTGGTTTCATGCCGCGCCTGCCGCCGCCCGCGCAGCCGGCGCGCAGGTGCTTCTGGCGCCCAATGCCTCGCCTTATCACCTCGACAAGCAGCATCAGCGCATGGACATCGTGCGCGAGACGGTCTGCGCGCAGGGCATGTCGATCGTACTGTCCAGCCTGGTTGGCGGGCAGGATGAACTCGTCTTCGATGGCATGTCCTTTGCACTGAACAAAGACGGATCGCTTGCCGCGCAGGCGCGGGCCTTCGAGCCCGATCTACTGAGGGTTGAGGTCGATGACTCGGGACGCTTGTCGGGGGCGATCGAGCCGCAGCCGGCTTTCGAGGCCCAGGTCTACTCGGCGCTGGTGCTCGGGGTGCGCGACTATCTCGGCAAGAACGGGTTTCCGGGCGCGATCATCGGTCTGTCTGGAGGTGTCGATTCGGCTCTGACGCTCGCGATTGCGGTCGATGCGCTCGGTGCCGACAAGGTGCGCGCGGTGATGATGCCCTCGCCTTATACCGCCGACATTTCCTGGATCGACGCTCGCGACATGGCTGCCCGTGTCGGTTGCCGCTACGACGAGATTCCGATCGAGCGATGTTTCGAGGCCTTTCTCGGCACGCTCAAAGGCGAGTTCGCCGGCCGCGAACCCGACACCACCGAGGAGAACCTGCAGGCCCGCATCAGGGGCACCCTGCTGATGGCCCTCTCGAACAAGTTCGGATCGATTGTGCTCACCACCGGCAACAAGTCCGAGATGGCGGTCGGCTATTCGACCCTCTATGGCGATCTGGCCGGCGGATTTGCGGTCATCAAGGACATCGCCAAGACTCTGGTGTATCGGCTGTGCGAGTATCGCAACAGCGTGTCTCAGGTGATTCCTGAGCGGATCATCACGCGTGCGCCGAGCGCCGAACTTCGCCCGGACCAGACCGATCAGGACTCGCTGCCGCCCTACGATCAGCTTGATGGGATCGTGAAGCACTACATGGAGGAGGACATGTCGGTCGAAGCGATCATCGCCGCCGGTTTTCCTCGTGAGGCGGTCCTCAAAGTGGTCAGGCTGATGCGAATCAGCGAATACAAGCGCCGCCAGTCGCCGGTCGGCATCAGAGTGACGCATCGGGCCTTCGGCCGAGACTGGCGCTACCCGATCACTTCGCGCTTTCGAGACTGAGCAAGGAGACAGCAATGAAACGAATCACCGCCATCATCAAGCCTTTCAAACTCGACGAGGTGCGCGAAGCACTCGGGCAGGTCGGGGTGAGCGGGCTGACCGTGACCGAAGTCAAGGGCTTCGGTCGGCAGCGTGGTCACACAGAGCTTTATCGGGGCGCTGAGTACGTCGTCGATTTCCTGCCGAAAGTGAAGGTCGAGGTGGTGGTCACCGACCAAGGCCTCGACACTGCGATCGAGGCCATTATCGGCGCAGCCAAGACCGGGCGCATCGGTGACGGCAAGATTTTTGTGACAGCGGTGGAGCAGGTCATCCGGATTCGAACCGGTGAAGTCGACAACGAGGCTATCTGATTTCGCCAGGCCTGGCAGCAGGTCTGAAAAGCCGTCGGAAACCGCGGATCAGCCAGCTCATGAGTACCACGATCAGCACCAGGAAGATCGCCAGCAGCACCAGGAACACTTCAGGATGCTGCACGGCAAGCCAGCTGCCGGCGACCACCGCGGCATCTTCGGTGAATGACAGGGCGAGGTTTGAAAACGGCTCCGGCGAGGTGTTGGCGGCCGCCCGGGCACCGGCTTTCGAGAAATGGGTCGCCGCGGTCAGCGAGCCACCGAGCAGTGCGGCAGCCACTGCCACGGCCGAGCTCGAGTCGCCGAAGACAGCGGCAGCAAGCGCGGCACCTGCCGGTATCCGGATGAAGGTCTGCATGCTGTCCCAGAGGCTGTCTAGCCAGGGCAGTTTGTCGGCGAAGAGCTCGACCGTGGCCATGAAACCTGCAGCGGTCAGCACCAGAGGGCTGGTCATCAGTTCGAGGTGCTCGGGCAAGGCAAACCACCCGAGGCGGCCGGCCAGCCCGAGCCCGAACATCACCAGATAGAGCCGCAGTCCGGCGCCCCAGGCCAGCGCGGCGGCCAGTGCCAGATCGGGAAGGTGCTGCTGAAGGGTCTGCATCATAGGTGGTCACCGTTTTCGGGTTCTGGAGGCAGGCGGGCGCAGCAGGACGATCAGCGCGCCACTGCCGCCGTCTGCGGGCGCCGCCTGGCAAAAGGCCAGGACCTCATTGCGCTGAGCAAGCCATTTCAGCACTTTGCCTTTGAGGACCGGTTCCTTGTTGACCGATCCGAGGCCTTTGCCGTGAATCACCCGGATGCATCGCCGCTCGCGCTTCATACAGTCTGTCAGGTAGGTCACCAGCGCCTCGCGCGCCTCATCGACCCGCAATCCATGCAGGTCGATCTGGCTTTGCAGGACCCAGTGACCTCTGCGCAGCCGTCGCACCACGTCGGCACCCACGCCCGGCCTGCGAAACGACAGATCGCCGTCGGTATCGAGCAGGCGATCGATGTCGATCTCGTCACTGATCGACTCGGCCAGGGCGCAGAGCTCGTCCTGCTCGAACTGACGTGCAGTCGGCTCAAGTGCGACGGCCGGCGGATCGACACGACCGGTGGGTGGCAGCGGCACTGCGTCGCCGACGCTATTGCGAAACAGATGCGCTTCGCGTTCGCGCTGCTCGCGCTCGCGACGGGCCAGTGCATCGGCTTGCGCCTGGCGCAGCGCCTCATCCCGAAGCGCATCGCGAAACGCCGCGAGATCGGCGAGTCCGGTGGCGAGACTGCGCTTTGGCATCGTCGGCCTGCGCGACAGCAGCGAAAACCCGGTCAGGCCTGCGTATCCTGGCTCTCGAGCCAGCGTTGGGCATCCAGGGCGGCCATGCATCCGGTGCCGGCACTGGTAATCGCCTGCCGGTAGACATGATCCTGGACATCGCCGGCCGCGAAGACGCCGTCGATGCTGGTCATGGTGGCCTGGCCCTGCAGACCGCCACGGGTCAGGATGTAGCCGCCCTCCATCTTCAATTGCCCTTCGAAGATGCCGGTGTTCGGGTGATGCCCGATCGCAATGAAGACGCCATGCAACGATTTGTCTTCGGTCTGTTTCGACTGGACATTCCGGATCCGCATGCCGGTGACGCCCGAGGCATCACCCAAGACTTCGTCGAGCACGCTGTGCCAGCGGACATCGACCTTGCCGGTCGCAACCTTCGCCATCAGTTTGTCGATCAGAATGGCCTCAGCCTTGAATCGGTCGCGGCGATGCACCACGGTCACCTTGCTGGCAATGTTCGACAGGTAGAGCGCTTCTTCAACCGCGGTGTTGCCGCCGCCGATCACTGCGACTTCCTGATTCTTGTAAAAGAAGCCGTCGCAGGTGGCGCAGCCCGAGACGCCCTTGCCCATGAAGGCCGTCTCCGACTCGAGTCCCAGATACTTGGCCGACGCGCCGGTCGCGATGATCAGTGCGTCGCAAGTGTAGGTGCCCGAATCGCCAACCAGCTTGAACGGACGCGCACCGAGCTCGACGGTATTGATCTGGTCGAAAATGAATTCGGTATCGAAGCGCTCGGCATGTTCGTGGAAGCGCTGCATCAGTTCGGGGCCCTGGACGCCCTTGGCGTCGGCCGGCCAGTTGTCGACATCAGTGGTGGTCATCAGCTGGCCGCCCTGTGCCAGACCTGTCACAAGAACCGGCTTCAGATTGGCGCGGGCGGCATAAACCGCTGCGGTGTAGCCGGCCGGTCCCGAGCCCAGGATGATCAGACGGCAATGTTTTTCGGCGCTCATGTCAGACCTCGGGAGAGTGCATCTATGTTAAAAAACAGTATGTTGGATCGATGACTTCAAGCATATCCTTGGATTTTGGCTGAAGCTCGTGCAAAATCATACAAGCTGCGGGTGGCACACCCGTCTGTTCAAGCACCAATTGGAGTGTCCATGGCCCACGAAGACATCAAGGCTTTCCTCAAGCGCGTGCCCCTTTTTTCGAGCCTGGGAGAGCGTCAGCTCAATGCCCTGGCGGCCGGGACGGTCCGGCGCACCTTTGCCAGAGGTCGCCTGATCGTCGCGGAAGGGGAGTCGTCGCAATCCCTCTATATTCTGCTGTCCGGGCGCGCCAAGGTGCAGCGCTCCGATTCAGAAGGCAAGGAGGTCATCCTTGCCATCGTCGGTGCCGGCGAGTGCATCGGCGAGATGAGCCTGATCGACGACGCACCCCGGTCGGCAAGCGTCGTGACCCTCGAATCCTGCGACTTCATGGCGATCAACAAGGACAGTTTCAAAGAGATCCTCTCCGAAAACCATGACATTTCCCTGAAGATCATGAAAGGCCTGGTCAAGCGCCTTCGCGAAGCCGACAAGAAGATCGAGACGCTGGCGCTGCTCGATGTCTACGGTCGAGTCGCGCGGGTGCTGCTCGACTTCTCCGAAGAGGTCAATGGCGAACGGATCGTGAAGTCAAAGCTGCCGCGCCAGGAGATCGCCAAGATGATCGGTGCCTCCCGCGAAATGGTGTCGCGGGTCATGAAGGTGCTTGAGGTCGACGGCTATATCGTGCCGACCGGCGAAGGCCGCCTGCTGCTGCGCGAAAAGCTCAGCACCTACCTGCACTAGGCGTCGAGTGGCGCGTGCCTCCGCCATCGACGGCGTATCGGGTCGAAGCGGCCCGGGCAACCGGTCGCTGATTCCCGAGCGGGCGCTGGTTCTGCTGCGTGAGGCGCGCTGGTTGGTGCTTTGCGCCGTGGCGATGTTTCTGATCCTGATCCTGATCAGCTACGACAAGGCCGACCCGGGCTGGTCGCATGCGGTTTCGGGTCGCGATGTCCATAATTTCGGCGGGCGCCTGGGCGCCTGGCTCGCCGACCTGCTGCTCTATCTTTTCGGCGCCTGCGCCTATCTGCTCGCAGTCTTCATGCTGATGCGGGTCGTGTCCGGTTACCGCCACCTGAACGCCGCACGCCTGGTTGATCGCCGTCAGGCGCTCGACGAGACCCTGTTCGGCTGGGATCGCTGGCTGGGATTCGCGCTCCTGTTTGTCGGCTGCCTGGCGCTCGAGTCCTCCCGTCTGGGCGGCTTGCCGATGCAGTTGCCGCTCGCGCCAGGCGGCGTCGTCGGCCATCTGCTTGCGCAACCGGCGCTGGTGCATCTGGGAGCAGCTGGCGGCACCTTGATGATGCTGCTCACTGCCGCAGTCGGCTTCTCGCTGGCCACTGGTTTGTCCTGGCTGACGATTTTCGAGAAGGTGGGTGCCGCGCTTGAAGGCCTTGTGTTTTTCTTCCTCAACCGCCGCGAGGCGCATCGTGACCGTCTCGCCGGCGAACTCGCGGCGACGGTTCGCACCGAGACGGTCGAGGTCAAGCGCAAGATTCTGAGTGATGACCCCGAGCCGGTGCGCATCGAGCGCCCGTCGGTCACAGTCGAGCTCTCCGAGCGCGCCCAGCGCGAACGCCAGCAGCCCCTCTTTGCCGATCTGCCGGCTGATACCGAACTGCCACCGATCTCTCTGCTCGATCCGCCGGTGGTCTCGCGCGATACCGTGTCCCCCGAAACGCTCGAGTTCACTTCGCGGCTGATTGAGAAAAAGCTCTCCGACTTTGGT
>Ga0209088_10001801_pt1 | contig 13547 bp, 6 predicted proteins | sample S_140625_EF_Meta_FD_187324 | JGI IMG/M metagenome (GOLD analysis project Ga0209088, IMG submission 187324) | Freshwater microbial communities from Lake Simoncouche, Canada to study carbon cycling - S_140625_EF_MetaG (SPAdes) (version 2) | ecosystem: Environmental > Aquatic > Freshwater > Lake ...
CCAGGAGCGCGTCCGAACGATCGAGGACGAGGAGCCAACGGCCAACATGCCAACCGCGCGTGGACGCGCGCGCGTCGACGGCGTCGATCGACCAGTAGGGCGCCGACTCGTCGCCGCCGGCGAGCCGTCGCGCCTCGATGCCCACGTCCGTTCCCGCCACGAGCAGTCCGCCGTCCACGACGTGCAGCCAGCGGAGCTCGGTGACGCCCTCGAGCGCCCAGGAGCGGACGACGTGACCGTCCACCGGATCCAGCACCGAGATCTGGATCACCGGGCCGGAGCCATCGTCAACCTCCCCGGCAACGATGATGGCGAGCGCTTCATGCGTCCACATCACCGGGACACCACCATCGCCCGGGCGGTTCCACGCCTCCAGGCCACGATCGGTACCGAAGGCCGTCACCGAACCGTCACGGCGGAGCGTGGCGACCACCGGCGCGGTGAGGATGGGCACCACGGCCGGGCCCTGGCGTGCATCGACGGTATCCACGACATCGCCGGAGATCAGGTCCGGATCGGCGCCCGACGCGGCATCCGGCACCACGGCGCGCGTCTTCCAGCGCACGGCGCCCTCGGGCGAAATGCTGCTGATGGCTCCGGTGCCGCCCGGTCCATCGTCGCAGACGAGGATCGACGGCTGCGTCGCAAGCACGGAGCAGTCCGCGGTGCCGATCGGCACGCGCCACTGCGGGGCGAACGACGGCGGCTTGCGGAGGACGAGTTCCGTGCCCTGCACCGTGAGCACGCCGCCCGGCATGCTGCCGGCGTTGTGGAGCAAGCGCGGCAGGCGGCCGGGGAACTCGACGATGCGGCGCGCTCCCCCTTCGATGCGCGGGGGCGCCGGAGCCGAGCCCTGCACGAGGGTGGGCCCCCACCGCGGATCGAGCGAACGGAGGAACTCCTGCGATGCGGGTGACGGCGGAGCGAGCGCCCCACACTCGCGCACGAGCCGCGCGGCATCGACCCGTGCGGGGACCCCGGATGCCGCGGAGGTGAGTGCGGACAGTGCGTCGGCACCAGCTCGCGTCCCGATGCCGAGTCGAGCGGCGGAACGCAGGATGCGCGCACGGGCGTCACCCGATGCCTTGGACACGGCGGCGGCCACCGCCTCCTGGACACCGTCCATGGCACGTGGATCCGCGGCCGTGGCGGCGATGACGATGCGACGGGCCTCCGCGTCGGCAGAGAGCGATGCCCCGGGAATCGGGAGGCGCCCGCCGGCGGCGTCCATGGCAGTGGCCACCGCGATGCGGGCGGCGGCGACGGGATCGCGGCGACGCAGCGCACGGTCGGCGCGCGCGAACCCGCCGCGAAGCGGGCTGTCGGCGAGTACCGCCGCCTGGTCGACGGCCGCGTCGAGCGCCTTGCGCTCGGTACCGGACGCGAGGTCCATGGCGTCGAGCGCCAGGAGCAGTTCGAGGAGCTCGCTGCGCTCCGCCGCATCGGCAGGAAGCGCGGCCACGCGACGGACGCACTCCGCGGCACCTTCCGCAGCAAGCGGCCCGGAGCGGATCTGCCGGGCGAGGTGGACCAGCGCCATGGCGGCGTCCGCGGTGGGCGTGGCGGCCATGCGACCGCGGATGATCCGCTCTGCCTCCGCGGAGGGCATCCAGCCGGAGAGCCTCGTGGTGCCGGCGGCGAGCAGCTGGTTGCCGACCAGGATGGCGTTGGAGTTGCCCGCACCGGCAAGGCGCATGCGCTCCTTGCCATCGCGCGCATCGCGGATCACGATGTCCGACTGGTCCGGCGTCAGGACGACGGGCGCCTGCGGATCCGCGGTGCGCGCGAACTGGACGCGGCCATGCACCTCGGCATCGAGGGATGCATCGGCGGCGGGGAACGACCAGCGGGTGGACTGCGGCGCGGAGGCGGAGAAGCACGCCACGCGCGAGCCGACCGCGAGCACCAGGCCCGAGGCTTCGTCGCCCACGAGGTATGACGGCGCGCCGAGACCGCCGTCCGCGCCGGTGGGGACTTCCGCGACAAGCGCTCCGGTACGGCAGTCGAGGGCCAGAATCCTCGAGTGATCGGGGGAAACCGTGAACACCCGATCGCCGACGACGGCAGGCGTCAGGACATCGAACGGCCCGGCGGCAATGGCGACATCGCGTACCGGCACGGGGAAACGGCGGACCCAGCGCACCAGGCCGTCCCACGGGTCGACCGCCGCCACGGCGCCGGTGGAAGTGGAGAGGTAGAGGACGCCGCCTGCGAGGACCGGCGCGTCCGCCGAGCGACTGCCACCCATGCGAGCGCTGCCACTGGTGGCGATGACGCGTGCCCAGGAGGCGGGACTCGGCTGCTCGAGGTCGAGCGCCAGCAGCCAGCTCACCGTCTCGAGCCGCGGCGACGTGCGACGTGCGGCGATGATCACGCGACCGTCGACGATGATCGGAGCGCCTTGCCCCACCATGCCGTCGAGGTCGTTGCGGCCGTCGATGCGGTCGATGCGCGACTCCCAGCGCGTCATGCCGGTGGCGGGATCGATGCAGGTCACGCGGCCGATGCCGGGGCGGGCCATCGAACCGGACTGCGTGGAGAACGCCACCACTGCATCGTCCGACGCGGCCACCATGCGCATGGACGCCATAGACAGGTCGGTGCCGCCGGCGGGCATCGACCACACCGGGCGACCGCTCAGGCGATCGAACGCGCGGATGGCGATGCCGTCGTCGACGTAGACGCGGTCGCCCACGGCGGCGGGCGCGCTGCCGGAGGCGGGACGCGGACGTTCCGCGCGGCCGATTTCGTTGCGCCCTGCACCGCCCGACATGGACATCGAGTCGATGGGCACGGCCCACGTCTCGCTCCAGGGCGAAGTGGACGTGGCGGCATCGAACTGCCCGGCGCCAAGGGAGCCGAAGGCCGGGCGAGACGATTGCGGCGGAACCGCCATCGCGGCAGCGCGGGCGGCGGCAACCTCCGCGGGATCGAGGCCAGCCACCGGCAGTGCGTCGATCCGCGCCGCGGCCTCGCGCGCCTGGGCCCCCCGCCCGAGCCGCGCTGCCGCGATGGCGGTCATCGATGCGTGGTGCAGCGCGCGGCGGCCGACGAGGAGATCGTGGTCGGCCGTGCGGTCGAGGTAGGCCGCGGCGGCGGCGAAGCGGCCGCGCGCGATGGCCGACTCCGCCAGGCGGAGCGCTGCCTCGAGGCCGGCGTCCGTGTCGAGCCGGCGGGCGACCAGCTCGCGGAGCTCGCCGCGCGCCAGCTGCGCGTCGGCATCCGGGGAGAGCTCACGGCGGAAGGCCGCCAGGAGCGCAGGATCGGCGCGGAGGATCGCGTGCACGCGGCGCGAGAGCGGGATGAAGAGGTCCGGATCGCTGCCCGCGCGCACCAGGCGCTCGGCGCCCGTGTCGAGCGCCTGCACCAGGAGCCGGACCGCCTCACGGGGGTTCGCCTTCGCCTGGTCGCTGCCCTGCTCCACCAGGAGCTGCGCAGACGGGGAATCATCGACGACCGGCAGCGCCATCTCCTGCGCGCGTGCCTGCGCGACCGGCAATGCCGACAAGGCGGCCGCCAGGAAGGCAGCAGGCGCGCGGACGGACATGCGGTTGAGCGGGCGATGCATGCGAGGCGTTGGCCCGTGGCGGGCTCCCACCCGGAAGGTGATACATTCTCTCGCCGATGCAGGCCACGCGCACAACCCCGATTCCGTGGATTGCCGCCGCGGCCCTGCTGGCGGCGGGATGTGCCGCAAGCCCGTCGGTGCGGGCCGTGGACGCGCGGACCGTCTCCAAGACGGCGGAGGGTTCCTCGATCCACATGAAACTGGAGCTCGAGAACCCGAACGACGCGCCCGTCGAGCTGACGATGTGGGACTACTCGGTCAGCGTGAATGACCAGTCGGTCTACTCCGGACAATGGGTGGCGTCGCTCACCGTGCCGCCGAAGGAACGCATGCTGGCCGAGCTCCCGGCATTCGTGCCGGCCTCGGCGGGCGATGTGTCCGGCGCCAGCTGGCGCGTGAGCGGGATCCTCTCCTACCGCGCCACCGGCAAGCTGGACAAGCTGCTGTACCAGCTGGGCATCAACCGGCTGAGTACGTTCTTCGAAGGCAAGGCGACGGGGATCGCGGCCATGCCGGCTCCGGTGGCTGCGCCTGCGGCTTCACCCGCGGCAGCACCTGCGCCTGGCGCGCCGAACTGACATCGAGACAAGGAAGCAGCCCGGAGCCGCCGGAGGGGAGCGCCGCACTCAGCGGCTGCGCGGAGACTCCGAATGCACCGCGCGACGGTCCGCCGCGCGGTCCGCGTAGTAGGCGATGAGCCGCGCGTTCACGCCGAGCGCGCGCGGGTCGTCCGGAGGGAGGTCGGCGCACTCGAGCTGGCGATACGTGCCGTCGGGCTGCATCTGCCAGGAGGAACGCCGGTCCTCGAGGCACATCTGCAGGCAATCCCAGAGCGTGCGGCGCGCATCGGCGCTGCGCACGGGCGTGGCGGCCTCGACGCGCGTCTGCAGGTTGCGGTACATCCAGTCGGCGCTGCCGATGAAGAAGTCGCCCTCGAGCGGGTCTTCCTTCCCTGCACCGAACCAGAAGATGCGGCTGTGCTCCAGGAAGCGGCCCACCACGGAACGGATGCGGATGTTGGCGCTGAGGCCCGGCATGGACGGGCGCAGGCAGCAGAATCCGCGGACGACGAGGTCGACCTGGACGCCGGCCTGGCTCGCGCGGTACAGCGCATCCATCACGCCGCGGTCCTCGAGCTGGTTCATCTTGGCGATGATGCGGCCCGTGCCACCCTCGGACGCGATGCGCGCCTCCCGGTCGATGAGCTCGAGGAATCGCTTCTTCATGGCCACCGGCGCCACCAGCAGGCTGCGGTACTCGCGCTGCCGCGATCGGCCGGTCATGTAGTTGAAGAGGTTGATCAGGTCCTCGGTGATCTCCGGATCGGCCGTCAGCAGGCCGATGTCCTCGTAGACGCGCGCGGTGCGGCTGTTGTAGTTGCCGGTGCCGATGTGCGCATACGAGCGGAGACCGCCCTCTTCCTGGCGGATCACCAGCGCGGTCTTGGTGTGCGTCTTGTAGCCGACCACGCCGTAGGCGACGTGCACGCCCGCATCCTCGAGCTTGCGCGCCCAGAGGATGTTGCGCGCCTCGTCGAAGCGCGCGCGGAGCTCCACCAGCACCGCCACCTGCTTGCCGCTCTCGGCGGCGCGGATGAGGCTCGAGATGAAGGGGCTGTCGCCCGAGGTGCGGTACAGGCTCTGCTTGATGCAGAGGACCTTCGGGTCCGCGGCGGCGTCCTCGATGAACTTCTCCACCGAACCCTCGAACGACTCGTACGGGTGGTGCACCAGGATGTCGCCCGCGCGGATGGCGGCGAAGATGTCGGCGTCGGCATCCTCGAGCCCCGCGGGAGCGAGGACGTTCATGCGTGGCCAATGCAGCTCGGCGATGTCGGTGTCGGCGATCTCGTTGAGCGCGCTGTAGTCCATGAGGCCCTCGGCCTCGTAGACGTCCTCGGCATCCACCTGCAGCTCGTCCATGAGGAACTTGAGGATGCGCGGGTTGGCGCCGGCGGCGATCTCCAGGCGCACCACGCGCGCGAAGCGGCGCTCCTTGAGGAGGTGCTGCGTGGCTTCCAGGAGATCCTCGGTGTCCTCGTTGTCGCGCTCCACCTCGGCATTGCGGGTGACGCGGAAGGCGAGGACCTTCAGGATCTCCATGCCGGGGAAGAGGTCATCGAGGTTGTGCTCGACGATCGCCTGCACGGCGATGAAGTCGTTGCCTCCCTCGAAGCGGAAGAGCCGCGAGGGGATCTCGGGCACCTTGACGCGCGCGAAGAGCTGTTCGCTCTCGCCGGGGCGGCGCAGCATGACGCCGAGCGAGACGCTCATGTTGCTGATGAACGGGAATCGGTGGCCGGGATCGACGGCGAGCGGCGTCAGGATCGGGAAGACGCTGCGGCGGAACCACGCCTCGGCCTCCACGCGCTGCGAATCGTTGAGCTGCTCCCAGCGCAGGATGCGGATGCCGTAGGGCACAAGGCCCGGGAGCACGCGATCGCGGAACGTGACGGCCTGGCGATGGCCGAGCGTGGCAACGCGGGCGCGGATGCCGTCGAGCTGCTGCGCGGGGGTCAGCGCCTCGGGCACGGGGCCGGAGACGCCGGCCTCGATCTGGCGCTTGAGGACGCCGACGCGCTTCATGAAGAACTCGTCGAGGTTCGCCGAGTAGATGGAGAGGAAGCGCAGGCGCTCGAGAAGCGGCGTGCGCGCGTCGGCGGCGATGTCGAGGACGCGTGCGTTGAACTCGAGCCACTCGATGTCGCGGTTGAGGAACCGTGCCGGATCGGTGTAGTCGACGGTGAGGCTCGGCTGGCCTGCAGACGTGGCGGTGGCGGGGGCTCCGGCCGGAATGCTGGCAGCGGCGTCGCTCATCGGCCCGTCCCCTGGAAGGGGCTCAGGTAGGTGGCGGTGCAGCCGGGGGCCTCGCCGACGCTCACGGACTGGACGAAGACGCCGCGCGGCAGGTGTCCGGAGAGCTCGACGGCGATGAACTGCGCCACCAGCTCGGCGCTCGGGTTGACGCGGTCGAAGGGCGGCGTGTCGTTCAGGTTGCGGTTGTGGAAGCGGCCGATGATGCCGTCAAGCGCCCGCTCCATGGCGTGGAAGTCCACCAGCAGGCCGTCGGCATCGAGGCTTGGCCCGGCGAGCGTGGCGCCCACGGCCCAGTTGTGGCCGTGGATGGGCTCCCGCACACCGCCGATGTCGAGCGAGTGGGCGGCGCTGAAGGAGCGCTCGATCCGGATCAGGTACATGGACCGCGCAGTATAGGGAAACCTTGCATGGATTCCGATAGCCTGAAGGTTCAAATGCAGCACACCGAAGCACCCCTGATGCTCTCCGTTTCCGGCGCCCGCGGCATCGTTGGAAAGACCATGACCCCCGAGGTGGCGGCCGCGTACGGCGCGGCGTTCGGATCGTTCCTCAAGGCCACCACCGGCAAGAAGCGGCCGAAGGTGGTGGTGGGGCTCGACGGGCGCATCAGCGGTCCGCCGCTCGAGGCGGCGGCGATCGGCGGCCTGCTGGCCACCGGGTGCGACGTGATCGACATCGGCGTGGCGATGACGCCGACGGTGGGCGTGATGATCGGGCATCACCAGGCCGACGGCGGGCTCACGGTCACCGCGAGCCACAACCCGATCGAGTGGAACGGCATCAAGTGCCTCGACGGCGACGGCCTGGCGCCGCCGCCCGCGATCGCCAGGGAGATCGTCGACCGCTTCAAGGAGCGGCGCATCGACTGGTGCGCGCCGCTGGAAACAGGGCGCGTGACGCCGGACGGCAGCGCCGCGCGGGTCCACGTGGACCGCGTGCTGGCGCACGTGGACGTGGCGGCGATCCGCGCCAAGCGATTCACCGTGGTGCTCGACAGCGTGAACGGCAGCGGCTGCCACGGCGGGCGGATGCTGCTGGAGGAGCTCGGCTGCACGGTGGTGCACATCTTCGGTGAGCAGACCGGTGTCTTCGGGCACGTGCCGGAGCCGCTGGTCGAGAACCTCGTGGACCTGGCGAAGGCCGTGCGCGAGACGCCCGGCGCGGCGTGCGGCTTTGCGCAGGATCCGGACGCGGACCGGCTGGCGATCGTCGACGAGCGCGGGACGTTCATCGGCGAGGAATGCACGCTGGTGCTCTCCGCGCTGCGCATGCTGCAGCGCACGGGCGGCGGCGCGCTCGCGGCGAACCTCTCGACGAGCCGCATGATCGACGACGTTGCGGCGCGCTTCGCGGGTTCGCGCGTGGTGCGCACCGCGGTGGGCGAGGCGAACGTGGTGGCCGGCCTGCGCGGCGCGAACGGCATCCTGGGCGGCGAAGGCAACGGCGGCGTGATCTATCCGCCGGTGTGCTTCGTGCGCGATTCGCTGACGGCGATGGCCCTGACGCTTGAATTGCTGGCGCACGAGGGCAAGCCGCTCTCCGAGCTGGTGGCCGCCCTGCCCCGCTACGCGATGATCAAGCGAAAGATGGAGCTGGCCGCGGTCGGCGGCATGGCAGCCGTGGGTCCCGCGCTCGCCAAGGTGAAGGCTGCGTTCGCCAAGGAACGGATCAGCGACGTGGATGGCGTGCGCGTCGACTTCGCCGACGGCTGGGTGCACCTTCGCGCGAGCAACACGGAGCCGATCATCCGGATCATCGCCGAGGCGGCGACCGTCGAGCGCGCGAATGCGCTGTGCGACGAGTGCGCGCGGGTGGCGGGGGTGTAGTTAGGGGGTGGCAGGCGGAAACGGCGCAATGGGCGAGCCCTTTGCGCGCCTTTCCTGTCGCTCGCGATCCACCTCGCCTACGACGATCAGCGCAGCGTTGCGCAGATCGCCCACGAATCGCGGACTGGCACGGACCTCCGAAGCCAAGGACCGCACCGACTCTATCGAGTCATCAACTGCGGCGATACGGTCGGCGAGCAACGAACGCGCCTGCTCAATCAAGGCCATGCGAGCGTGGTAGGCCGAGCAACGCTTGCGCATTGGAACGCTGTCCCACAGGCGAATCGCCTTGTCCCAGCCCCCGCTTGCCAACATCTCGCCGTCCGGGCTGAATGCGAGACTAAAGAAGTAGAGCTCGCCCGCACGTATGACTCCGACTTCACTTCCGCGCAGCGGCTCGCCCAGCGGCCTCCAGGTCACTGTGTCCCACAGACGCACTACACCGTCGATCGCCCCAGTTGCCAGCGTCTTGCCGTCAGGGCTGAAGGCGACACTTATCACGATGGCCTCATGGCCGCGCAGGGGCTCTCCCAGGGCCGCGCCGGATGCAGAGTCCAGTAGAAGGATCGTCTTATCGCGGATTCCGCATGCCAAAGCTTTACAGTCAGGACTGAACGCGATGCACGTGACGTCTGCGGGTGATTGAAGGGGCATGCCGAGTGACTTGCCAGTTGCGAGATCCCACAAGCGGACCGTGTGGTCTTTGCTCCCGCTCGCGAGAACCTTGCCATCGGGTCTGAACGCGATGCATGTGACCGGGCCCTCGTGACCACGCAAGGCAGCATTCTTCTGCCTGCCGGTCGCGGTATCCCAAAGGCGTACCGTGCCGTCAACGCTTCCGCTTGCCATCAAGTCGCCTTCAGGAGCGATCTCCACACACTCAACAGAGCCCTCATGCCCGCGAATTGGCTCGCCGAGCGCAAGCCCGGCTGCGATATCCCAGAGGCGGATAGTTCTGTCGTTGCCTCCACTCGCAACGATCTTGCCGTTGGGACTGAGCGCCACGGCATAGACGGGCCCTTCATGCCCACGTAGGGGATCGCCGATCAACTTCCCCGCGACAGTGTCCCACAGCCGGACCGTGCCATCGGAGCTGCTGCTCGCCAGAACGTCGCCGACGCCACCGAACGCGAGGTCCGTGATAGAGCCCTCGTGACCGCGCAGGGGTTCACCGAGCGCCCGCCCGGTCGCAGTATCCCACCGACGGACCGTACCGTCGCCACTGCCGCTCGCCAACGACTTGCCGCCAGGAACGAAAGTGACGCAGTACACCAAGCCCTCATGACCGCGAAGAGGCCCACCGAGCGCATGCCCGCTTTCCCGGTCCCACAGTCGAACCGTCTTGTCACCGCCCCCGCTCACCAGTGTCTCCCCGTCGGGACTGAACGCGATGCCGTAGACAGGGCCCTCATGCCCGCGCAGGGGATCGCCAAGTGCCCTCCCAGTCCCGGCGTCCCACAGACGGACCATGCCATCTGCGCTCCCGCTTGCAAGCGACTTTCCATCCGGACTGAAGGCGATACTCGTGATCTCAATACCCTCGCGCACACTCAGGGAATCGCCGCGCACTCGCTCCATCGAGGTGTCCGAGAGGAAGATGGTGCCGTCGGTGCTTCCGCTCGCAAGCGACTTCCCATCCGGACTGAAGGCGACGCATTGGACCGAGCCGCCGTGACTACGCAAAGGCGCACCGCGCATCTTCCCTGTCGCGACGTCCCAGAGGCGGATCGTCTTGTCGCCGCAGCCACTCGCGATCGTCTTGCCATCAGGGCTGAAGGCGATGCCGTAGACGGCACCCTCATGCCCTCTCAGCGGTTCTCCAAGCGCCGCGCCCGTTGCGGCGTTCCAGAGACGGATCGTTCCGTCCTCACCACCGCTGACGAGGGTCCGACCATCTGGACTGAACGCAATCGCCGGCACCGCGCCCTCGTGGCCGCGCAGGGGTTCACCAAGAGCATTCCCCGTCGCGAAGTCCCAGAGACGGATCACGTCCTGGTAACGCCCCGCTGTCGCCAGGATCTTGCCGTCGGGACTGCACGCGATACTGGAAACCCCACCCACGTGGCACGGCAAGGGATTGTCAATGGACTGGTCGCCCCAGGCGGCTGCCAAATGCGCGGTGAAGCAGTCTCCGCGGCCAAGCTCTTGCAACATCCCGAGCTCGCGGCGGGCAGCCGAGCTGTCGTTGCGCCGCACCGCATCAAGCGCGCCGCCCGCAGCCATCACGCCTAGCAAGGCGTTGCTGCGTTCGAGTTGCTGCCGAGTTTCGCTTTCGCTCAACCTGGCCCGTGCCTCACTGGCTTTCGCCTCCCGCTTGGAAGCCACTGCCACTTCGAATTGCCAGATTGCGATACCAAGCCCGATCACGAGTGTCATGAGTACCGCGCAACTACCGGCGACGAACGCCCGGTGACGCCGCAGGTACTTGCGCACACGGTATGCCGTCGACTCTGGAGCTGCGGCGAGCGGCTTGCCATCGAGGAAATTGCGTACATCTTCCGCCAGCGCGATCGCAGTCTGGTACCGGCGCTGCGGCTCTTTCCGCATGGCTTTCTGCGGGATCCACTCCAGCTCGCCGCGCAGGCGACGCACCAGGTCCACCGCGCGCAGCTTGCGCGCTGACTCGATCCGGGTGGCGGCCGCCTGATCCTTCGTGTAGATCGTCGACAAACGCGCGCTGGGGCTTGGAGGCTCCTGCTCGCGGATCGTCCGCTGGATCTCGCCGTAAGCCTTCTTTCGCAATTCCTTCGGGTCAAATGGCGTGGCCCCCACCAGCAGCTCGTAGAGCAGCACGCCCAGCGAGTAGATGTCGCTGCGCGTGTCGATGTCGCCAGCCGTCGGGTCCGCCTGTTCCGGGCTCATGTACTCCGGGGTGCCGATCATCTGGCCGGTCTCAGTGAAGATCGTCTGCTCGGTCATCCGCTGGCTCATCGCCTTTGCCACTCCGAAGTCGATCACCTTGAGCTTCGGGCCCTCGCCCTCGACCATGAACGCCAGGATGTTCGATGGCTTCAGGTCGCGGTGCACGATGCCCTTCAGGTGCGCGTGCTGCACCGCTTCGCACGCCTGCTCGAAGAGCTTCAGGCGCTCCTCGATGCCGAGCTTCACGCGATCGCAGAACTCGGTGATGGGTTCGCCCTTCACGCACTCCATCGCGAAGTAGGGCCGGCCGCGCGAGGTCATGCCGCCATCGAAGACCTTGGCGATGCCCGGGTGATTCATCACCGCCAGCGCCTGGCGCTCCTGCTCGAAGCGCGCGACCACCGCCTTCGAGTCCATGCCCGCCTTCACGATCTTGAGCGCGACGCGCTGCACGAACGGCTGCCGCCGCTCCGCGAGCCAGACGGAGCCGAAACCGCCTTCGCCGAGAAGCGAGATCAGCTTGTACGGCCCGACCTGGGTACCGGCAGCCTCGTCGAAGCCGTCTGCTCCCTGGGTACCGAAAATGATCGTGTCCTCAGGAGTCATAGGCACAGGATACGGAAGTCTGCGTGAGCATCTCCGCCCGGCTGGCGCTGCACGGCGCGCGGTTGGCGTCTTACGCCGGCTCGAACGCGATGCTCGCAACCGTCACGTCGTCGAAGTAAGGCTCGCCCTGCGCATGCCGCTCGAGGAGCGACAGCAGGCGCGCCACGTCCTCGTCGGTGCCCGAACTGCCCTGGAGTGCCGACACGACCGGCCCGCAACCCATCATCACGCCATCGGCGTTGGGCTGCTCCGAAATGCCGTCGCTGAACAGGACCACTCGGTCGCCGGGAGCCAGAAGCACCGCGCCGCTCGTGTAGGGGAAGTCACCGACCGCACCGAGCGGCGGACCGCCGCCCTCGGGCACCAGCAATTCGGCCCGGTCGCCATGCATGCGGACCGCGAACGAATGGCCGGCGTCCACCGCGGAACACGCGCCATGCGGGGAGACCTCGAACGCAAAGACGGTGACGAACGACCCCACCCCGGCCTCCATCGAGCCACCGCCGCGCGCGATGTGCGTGCCGATGCGCTCCATCACCCGCTCGAGCGATGCGCCCTCCGCGATTGCCGCCTCGGCGTAGGCCACGGTCGCGGCCATGACCAGGCCCGCCGGCGCGCCCTTGCCCGCCACGTCGCCCAGGAAGACCACCGATCCGCCGTCCGGACGCGCGAACACGGCGAACAAGTCGCCACTCACCTGGAGCCCGGGGCGACTGGACATGGTCCAGCGCACGCATCCGCGCGTGCCACGCTCGCCGGGAAGCAGGCGCGCCTGTGCGCGACGCGCCTCCGCCAGCTCCGCAGAGAGCTGCCGGCGTGTCAACGACTCCAGCGCAAGCGCCGCAAGCCGCGCGACCACGTTGACGAACGGCGCAGCCGACGTGCGGCGAGCCCCGCGATCCGACGTATCGACCGCCAGCACGCGGCCCGTGGTGCCGAGGGGCACCGCAAGCGCCGCGGTGGTTCCCGCGGCCATGACGCTCTGGGCGCCGCTGAAACGCAGGTCGTCCTCCAGCCGCACCATCGAACCGGCGTCCAGCGCCCCGCCAAGGAGCGTTCGACTGATCGGCTTTGCCTCGTCTTCGTCGGCCGCGGCGGCCATCGCGCGGACGCCCCACGAGGACTCCGCCCCGGCGACGCGGCGCTCGGCAACCACCGCGCGACGGAAATCGCCGGCGTCGACAAGCGCGTCGACAAGCACGCGCTCGAGCGCGTCTTCGTCGTCGGCAAGCGCAAGGCGCGATGCCACGTCGGTCAACGCCGAGAGGCGGAGCTCGGCCAGCGACTCAAGCGCATGCGCCGGCACCGTCGCCACGCGGCCGCCAACGCCGTCGACGAACGCGGGTACCGCGCCCGTTGTCGAGCCGTTGACCACGCCCCCATCCGCCAGGTCCACCCGCAGCCGATACGGCCCGATGGTCACTCGGGAACCATGGCGCAGCGGCACCCATGCGTCCAACGGGACCGGCTGCCCACCCACGAGCGTTCCCGCCTGCCCACGGCTGCACAGTTCCCAGGCCCCGTCGCGGTCACGCAGTTCGGCATGGCGGCGCGAGACCGATCGGTCGGAAAGGACGATCTCGCACCCGGCATCCCGGCCGATCGAACGCGGCACTCCATCCGCAACGAAGGAGACCGGCGGATGCCCGCCCCCTTCGAACCGCAGAGTGATCGTGACCGCCGGGAGCATGCCGAAAATGATACGGGAAAGGGTGCAGGCGTCTAGCGCCGGCTCTCGCGCACCACGTGCGTCATCGGCTCGGTGCTGCAATCGATGTCCACCGCGAAGAATCCGCCGTTGCGGTGCTTCTGCACCTGGCGCCACATGATCTCGCGATCGGTGATGGGGATCGGCAGCTTCTCGACATC
>Ga0209088_10001806_pt1 | contig 13534 bp, 12 predicted proteins | sample S_140625_EF_Meta_FD_187324 | JGI IMG/M metagenome (GOLD analysis project Ga0209088, IMG submission 187324) | Freshwater microbial communities from Lake Simoncouche, Canada to study carbon cycling - S_140625_EF_MetaG (SPAdes) (version 2) | ecosystem: Environmental > Aquatic > Freshwater > Lake ...
AACGTAATGTTGTAGTTATGTTTTGATATTCTGGAGTATAGTTTTCACGACGATTAAAATAACAACCTTTACGCCAATCTTTTATAGTACATGTTTCGTCATCATCCTCATCATACTCAATTAGTAATGGTAGATATATATTTCTCATTAATATATATACTAAAGAAACCTTTATATAATTTTATGGTTGTTCCTTAATAGTTGGTTATAATTAATTCTGTACGTTCATGTTGTTGACCACCTTCTGTTCCTTTAGTATATTTAGTTTTTATTTTTTTAATATTATAATCCTTAAATAACTCTTTAGCCTCTTTACTATCATTATAACTTATAATAAATAATCCTTTTATATTTTTCATTACATCATATACATCCTTAATAGGTAATGAATCATGAGTATATAAGTTATCAGAGTTTTCATATGGAGGGTCTAAATAAAAAAGGGTATTAGGACTATCGTACTCTTTAACAACTTTTTCAAAACTTTTATTTAAGATAGTAATATTCTTTAACCTATCATTATATGTATTTTTATAATTTGATTTGATAGGGTCTTTTTTACCGAATGATTTACCTCTTGCTGAAAAAGATAATTTATAACGTAATAGTAATTGTATAAATTTATGATAGTTTGTTGTTGGTTTAGCATTAACAATATTATTATATTCTTTCTTATTATATGATCCATTGATGTCATATGATATTTCTGTCCCATCATATTTTTGAAAACCTTTAAAAATAGTATATACATCTTTGTCTAAGTCATTTATTACTTCAAGTTTTGATGGGTTTTTATAAAAGAATACATGACCTGCACCTACAAATGGTTCAACATATGTCATTGATTCATAATCTTTAGGAAATATAGTATCTACAATTCTCTTTTTTAATAAACTCTTTCCTCCTGTTCTTGCCATAAATGCTTTAATCCCTTCTCCTTCTATTTCATCGTCTTCTAAAAATGATTTCATTATTATAATATATTATTTAATCTATAAATAAATTTAATTCCAATATTCCAATTTTATTTTTTATTATATAACTTATTATATAATAAAAATTTAACTTTACTAAGTTTTAAAAAACTACTTATTTTTGGAATATTGGAATTAAACCTTTTTAACTATTGTGTCTAAAGAAGGTCCTCGTGAAGGTTGTTCCGTAGTAGTCCTTCGTTGTAAAGGATTAGGTAATTCAATATCTCTTAATTGTTCAGTTGATTCAAGTTCTACTGCTCTGTGAATTTTGATACAACAACATTCAACTGTATCGCATTTTGATTTAAATATATATTGTGCAAGTGCTAATAAGCATGCTATTCCTGATGATACTACAAATGATAAAAAGACTTCTGTCAACATTATTATTTAAGTATTTTTATTTTTAAGTATAAAGCCCAAACCCTTTTGAATCACGAAGATGTGATCCTTTAACAACATGGCTAAATGCTTCAGATAATAATTTAGCAGTCATACGTTTAGGTTTTTTACTTAAACAATATTCTAAAACTTTATAATGAATCTTAGGATCTTTACTCTCTATAATCATCCCGTTTTTATATTGATTTGATATATATCTATCTATACGTGATTCATAACTACCTTTCTTAGCCTTAAAGTTTTCTTCTGATGCCTTCCTTTCACGAAGTGTTTTTTGCTTTACCTCTTTCTTAGGTCGTCCTCTTTTCTTTTTAATATCTTCCTCTTTTCTTTCTTTAATTGCTTCTTTAAGTTTTAATTCAGTCTTTAATTGTCTTGCACCTTTGAAGCCTAAACCAATTGAAGGTTGTTCAAACTTATGATTAATACCTTTATAATTAATAGCACGAGCACGAGGTTTAGGTGTTGGTTTTTTTGTTGTTGGTGTTGGTGTTGGTGTTGGTTTTCTAGCACGTGGAGTAATCTTTAAATCTTTTATTGATGACGGCATTTTAATTGGTTCAGGTTTTACAACTCTTTGTCGTGGTATCATTTTAACTGGTTTAGAAGGTGTTTTAGGTGCAGGTTGTGTTCTGGCACGTGGGATAGGCGGACGCTTTTTAGGTCGTTCCTCAATCTCATAATAGTCACCTATAAATTCATTATCACTATCACTATCATTTAAGTTTAAGTTAGCATATAATTCTTGCATGTCATCATCATCTAATTCACTATCACTTTCCGACGATGTATCACTATCAGATGATGTATCACTGTCATTAGATGATGTGTCGCTTTCATTATCTGAATGAATAAAAGTTTCTATTTTTTCTAAATCTTTAATCATTTTTTCAATCTCATTAGTAATTGCTTCTTTCTTACGTTCTGAAACTAAATGTTTTAAAAAATTGGTATGTTGATTCGCTAAATCAACTTCATCTTTGGTTTTAAGAGGAGTGCCTTTTACAACCTTCTTTTTAGATTGGGCTTTCTTAATCATCTGTTCATATTCTTCATCAGTATCAGAGTCTGAATCAATCATTAGTGGTTTTCTCATTATATTAATATTGTGTTTATGTCTTTTAATCATTTATTATAATTTTGTATAATAATCTTTTATGTATTTATTTACTTCTTTTTTATGTAAAAATTCTCCTGAGTTAATTCTTTTAATAACTCTATTTTTTAATAATTTGATTTTACGTTCTTTTAAGTTATCAGGATTAAACCATTTGGTATCAATATATTTTAATAATTTAAGTTTAGTTTTATCTTCTTGTAATTCTTCATTATCTTGTTTTGATGGATGTTCTTTTACATGTAATTCATCAGCATTTACAAGTTTAGACATATTTTTAATATTCTTTTCAAGATGATGTTCAAAAAATAAATCAATATCATCTTTGGTTTTAATTGTTTTATTATCAAGTTGCGTTGTGAACATTTTAGCAATATCAGAACCTTGTAAATTATTATTCCTAATATATTTTTCTAATCCATATTTTATAAGTTTGCTATAAACACCATTTTCTTTAAATTTAGTTGCAAAATCATTTGATTCTTGTTGAACATGTAATTTATGAATTGATGCTAATTCATTATCAGAAATTTTATTAGATTTTGTTTTCATATTATAATATAATGTTTTTATTTGTTTATATAGTTTATATAGTTTAATTACCTTTAGCCTGTTTCTTTTTTGTTATTTCATTTATTCTTGTTTGTTTCATTTCATCTATACTATAATTTTTACTTTTATTAAATAAATCTTGAGAAACATCAAATGATTGCATAAATAATGCAGGCATGTTATATGCATCTTTTATTTTATAATTTTTATTTCTTTTTTTACCGTATGCATTATATCCAATACTACAATATTCCAATAATACTTTATCTTTGAATGTTTTACTTATATTATCAACAATAAGTGCATCTTGGACTAAAAATAATGTCATAAGAATATTATTTGATTTATTAATTCGTGTATGATGATGCATATAATTTGCAAGTTGAACTGAATCCTCTAAATTATTAGGATATTTTTTTGACATTACATCCATTATTACATCTTTTGAAGGTGTTTTTGATTTAGTAATAGTTAAAGGTAAAGAAAAATAATGCCCTGATTTAATATGCATATCTATTAATTTTTCATTATCAATTTTTTTATTAGTTGTAATAGCATCTAACTTTTTATTATATTCAACAAAATTATTATTGGTTTCACATTTGTCATATAAAATTGATAAATCTCTTTTATAATTTATAAACCATTCATTAAACATTTTACTTATTCCATTATTTATTTTTTCAGTAGTATTATAATCTTTGTAATTTTTTTCATCACTATATTTTTTTAATTCTAAATCAATACCAATATCTTCACCTACAACTTTACCTTTTATTACTTTTTTAACAACTAATTTAAAATCAGCCAAAGCAAAGTTTGAAGGATCAGGAATATTTGAAATTATTTTAATTTCATGACCTAATTGATTTTCAATTAATTTTTTAATTAAATCTTCATTTGCTTCAATTTTTGCTTCAAAGTCAAGACCTCCACCACCTTTATATTCATTACCATCAATAGTAACAGTTAAATCTATTTTAGGTTGTGGTACAGAAAATGCTTTATAAAATGGTATTGTTTGACCATCAGAACCTTTATTTTTTATTGATGATGGAAATATTTTAGGTTGAAATATATCGGCATAAATATTAGAACTTTTACTGATATTATTAATTGATGATATTACGTCATTATAATCATCAGTATATTTTGGTAAATCTTCTTCTCTAACTTCTTGCATTTCACTTTCATCCATCGATATTATCGGATTATCAGGAAAATTATAAGGAGGTGTATCATTATCATCAGGTTTTGATACATCAATTTTAATTTTTTGTGATATAATCCAATTATAAAAATCTTCTTTTCTTTTTTCAAGGTCTGTAATTTTTTTAATTTTATGTATAATATCTTTTTGAGATTCATCAAATATATATTTTTTAAATAAAATTTGAGTTGCTTCTTTTTTTTGTTCTGTAGATAATGATGACCAACCTGTAATATAATTTTCTATATCATTTTCAGTTTGTGCAATTTCAATTATTTTTACAGCACTATTCAATGATAATCCCAACATTAGGTTTAATTCTTCTTCATCCTCGTTTAATTCAAAACTTTCAGGCGGATTCATATATTCTTCAGGTAATGGTCTATCATTTGGATTAGGATATCTGATATGATATATTTCAGGATCTTCCTCGTCACCAATATTTGTAGTATTAATATCAGGTATATCTGTATCCCATTCCATATCATTATCGAAATCATATATTGATACTTCATGAGGATTTTTCTTTTTGTATGTTCCAATAACTGTTCCTGTAGGGTCAACAACAAAAAAATTATCATCATTACCATCGTAATTCATTGTACCATCTTCATTATAACTTATTGTACCTCCTCTAATTTTATATTGTGGTAAATGATATCCAAGACCACCTTTACCTAATTTAGGAAATGGGTTGTGTCCGTCATTATATAAATATAATAATTTTTTTAGCATATTATATTTACATACTTAATCTTTTTTTATATAGATTTGTTCTTGTGATCTACTTGATCCCATTGCTTTCATGTCATCAGCCATATCTTTATTTAACTTAATTGTATCCTGATATTTATCACTTAAGTATGAATGTCTTAGTTGATTAACACTTGCCTTTTTACCGAATATTTTATTAAGTCTTTGTGTAATTTTAACATTAGATAATTTTTTACCGTTAATATCAAATAACAAATAATCAGTAGGATTAATCTTAATCCACTTATTTAAAATCTTCATTAACTCGGGTGGAATTGGTATTTCTTGTCGTTGGTATGTCTTCGCAGTTTTATACGAATTGAAAACAAACATTTTTTTATTGATGTAATTATCTTTTTCATGGTCTATGTCTTTAATCTTGAAATCAACGTAATCTTTAGACCTTCTCGGAGGGATAAATAGTCCTGATAAGATACATAAAATAATATAGTTTTGGATTTCTTGTAAATCCGCCATTGTTAGTTCTTTCTTCTTATAAAGTATTTTAACGTTTTTAGCCATTGCTTCATATAACTCTGTAATTTCATCTTTTTCAACCCATGATTCTGTTTGTTTATCATTTTTAAGTTGATTTGATTCATTTGATTTATACTCTTCAATATCTTTCATCATTTGATCTCTGTATTTTTTATTATCGGTAATAACAACTAAAGCACTTAATATAGTTTTACGTTTATTAGGTTCAATGTCTTTTAGGTGTGATAATACTTTAGAAGTTTCTTCAAAATTATTCATATCAATATTACCATCTCCAAAAATCTTTTTATATAAATTTTTTAAAATACTATTGTAGGTTGTTACACTAGATTTACTAATATTAGGTTTCATTTTAATAATTGTTTCCTTAATTATTTCACTCATTATATAATTATTAATATTAATATTCTTTTAAATAGTATTAATAAACTCTAATAGTGTTCATTGTAAGTTCTGTAAAAAGCATGTTGTCATATAGATTAGTTATATTATATTTATACATTCTATAAATTAATAGTACTAAATATTTAAAAGGATATTTTACTCCATAACATTCATATCTTTCACGGTTATAATAACAACCTTTTCTCCAATCAGGACGTGTGATAGGTTGTGCATATTCTTTTATAATCATTAATATATCATCGGGTAGTTCCATTATTATATAAGGTAAATATTACTTTATATAATAATTATTGATTCCAAATTCCATTTATTCCAATAAAACGGCTCTTTTTCAAACTTAGTATTTATTTCTTCTCGTATAAACACTTTTTAAAAACCCCTCTTTTTTTGGAATAATTGGAATATTGGAATTATATTTTATGAATAGATTAATCTGAATCCGAATCCGATTCGTGTTTTATTGTTTTCTTACGTTGTCCCGTATTAGTTGTTCGAGGTATATCTTTTAAAAATGTATCAAGGTTGTAATAATCAAGGAATCCCTTCCTATATTTTTTATTTCTATCAACTTTACCACCAGTAATAATTAATGGTCTCATCTTAACTGATACAGCATCATTAAAAATTGCATTTAATTCATCTTTATCTAAATCACCTGCCCATTCATTCATAATAGCAGTACGTTCTCTCTTAGATCCGCCTAAATCTAATAGAACTAAATATGTACTATTCTTTCGGATGAATTTAGGGATACCGTAATAATCTTGACTCAAAAAGATAACGCATGCATTTTTCTTTCGTGCTCTCATATAATATTCACATACTGGTTCTAAGTTCTTCGATAAAACCATATCATCCCAACATATTAAATGATTAAACTCTTTATCCATATCATCAAGTTTAGGAGTGTTATGCATACCTTCTTTAATTTGTATTTGTTCAAATTCACCTTCTAAAAATCTGTATAATGGTTCATCTTTATTTCTTGTTACTATTGTTATATCGGCAAATGTTCCTTTACCTTGACTGAATACTTTAATTAAATTTAATAAAAAATTAGTTTTACCTGATCCACTAGGTGCTACAATACACATCCTAAATGGGATGTCAAAATCATGTAAGTCTTTATTTGGGTTCTCAACATCATCTAAATATTTTTTAGGAACATGTTCATAAAAATTTATGATTTGTCCTTTATCCTCTTTTTTAGGTACTCTTTTAGGGGGCATTATATAATATATATAATTTTGTTTTTATATATTGTTATTATGCTATTTTAATTATAGTAGATTTATATGAACGTGCAATTGCTGAACCAACACCACATGCCATCGTTAATGTTACACTATTTACTGCAGTTGTACATTTTAATACTCCTGTATATGATGCTCCTGTAGATTGTCCGTTCGTTATTCCACCAAGTGTTGATGAAACTTGAGTTACAGTACAACTTCCAGTAACAGGAAATGTAAATGTTAAAGTTGTTCCAACACCTGATGTACATGTATCAACATTAACATCAAAAGTAAGAATATAAATTCCTATTCCTGTATTTGTAACTGCTAGTAATCCTGTTGCTGTTGTAATTGCTGTAGAAGGACCTGTAGATGCTGATGAAGTATATCCTAATTGTATTGCTGATGGTGTTGTTGTTGCTGTTGGTAATCCTACAGGAGAAATAAAATTCGATGCTCCGTAGATTACTACATTAGATGATACAGAACCAAGATTAACACTACCACCTGTTGCATTAGTTCCAATATTGATATCTCCTGTTCTTGTTGAACTATTACCTATTGCTAATGTACCGGTTGTTTGACCACCTCCGATAACAATATTACGTGTTGTTATTGTTGGAACAATTGTTAAATTTCCACCTGCTGTTGCACTAACAACATCAAATGAATTTCCCTTAATAGTTCCTAAGCCAGTAATATTTACTGAACCAGCAGTATTATTTGTACCAATATTAATTGTAGCAGTACTTGCTGATCCTGCTGTAATTGTTGCTGAATCTAATATTAATGTAGTTGCATCCGCACCAATATATATTGATGCTGTTGAACCTGTTGTAGAATTAATATACAACGCACCTGACCTAGTTGCTAAAGTTCCAATTTCAATTACACCTGTAGTTTGGTTAGCACCTAATTTAATAGTTCCTGTAGTAGTTGTATTATATATTGTTGTACTTGTTCCTGCTGCTGTAGCATCAAATGCATTTGCTTTAATAGTTCCTGTTCCTGTTATATTTACTGCACACGAAGTATTACCAATACTAATTGTACCTGTACGTGATGCAAGAGTACCTAAATTCATTGCACCTGATGTTTGTGCACCACCAACAGTAATTGAACCAGTTGTTGTTGTTGCAAATAATGTTGCATTAGTTGAAGAACTTACAACATCTAATACATTTGCCTTAATAGTTCCTAATCCTGTAATATTTGTTGTTGTAAGATTATCACCAATAGTAATAGTTCCACCTGCTGCTGCACTACCAATATTAATTGCACCTGAACGTGAATTACTTGTTCCGATATTTAATATACCCGATGTTTGACCTGCTCCAATATTTAATACTGAAGTCGCAGTAGCAGGTTCTATTGTTGTAGTATTTACAGTTCCTCCTAAAACAACAGACGCTGATCCATTACCTATCGAAATTGTTGATGTTGATGATGCTCCACTACCAATATTAATTGCTCCGGATCTTGTTCCTGAAGTACCAATATTTAAAATTCCTGAGGTTTGAGAAACTAGCATATCGCATTGACCAGTTGTTGTTGTTCCAAACAATGTTGTATTTGTTCCAGAACCTACAACATCAAATAAATTTGCTTTAACAGTACCGATTCCTGTTAAATTTGTTGCACATGAAGTATTGCCGATACTAACTGTACCTGTTCGTCCTGCAAGAACACCTAAACTAAGAGTACCTGATGATTGTGCACCACCGATTGCAATATTGCCAGTAGTTGATGTTCCAAATAATGATACATCAGTTGAATTATTTACAACGTCAAATGTATTTGCCTTAATTGTACCTATTCCTGTAACATTTGTAGTTACTAATGTATTGCCAATATTTACAGTATTATTTGATGATGCATTAGCATTAATATTTAATGCTCCTGTACCTGTTCTTACTCCAGATGCAATACTCATGATACCTGTTGTTTGGGTTGTTCCAAATCCTAAAGCACCAACGTATGGTCCTGATGCATTATTAATAGTTGTTCCTGTACAATCTATTGATCCGCAATGTACAGATGTTCCTGTACTTGCACCTATTTTAATAGTTCCTGTTGAACCTGTACCTATATTAATTTGTCCTGTTGTAATAGAACTTAAAAAATTAAATGCTGTTGTAGGTAGATTTGTATCAATACTATTGGATAATAATGATGCAATTGTTTGTTCACCTTGAGCAACAGGATATGATAAAAACAATGCTAATAATTCGTCATATGTAAATCCTGACGATGTTGTTGTTGTTGTAAAAACCGAATTATCAAATATCGGTAAATTTTCACTTGGAGGGGTATATGATGCCATTATCTATTATAATAAATATTTCTTTATGATTCTTTTTTAAAAATCATAAAAAAGTATTACATATCAAGGTCGTTTGTAGGTTCATCAAACTTAATTTTAATACCTTTATAAACCCATTTATTCTTAGTATCTTTAGCACCTGATTTAATAGACTTACCGAATTTATCATCAAATGCTGAATATAACGCACCCATTTTCATAGGTTTAATACTATTATCTTTACACCATATATCATAAGAATGTTTAATCTCAGTTTTAAGAACTAAATTACTGTCATCGCATACTTCAAAAGTATCATCAATGAAATTTGTAATATTAGATTGTTCTCGGATATACTCATTTTGAGCCTCAAGTATTTCACCTACAGGATTGAACTCAGGACTTTTATAATATTCAATAGCACCATCAACACACCAACTAAAGAATTCATTAAGGTATTTGGTCTCAATAAGTTTATCAATACCGTTAATACGTTTATACTCATTAGGTTTAGATGGTGACTCAACGAATCTAGCATTAAGAGGTACAAGTCTTACACGGTCTACATTCGCTTTATCATTTGCATTAAAATCAGGTTTGAAATTAGTACATAAAATAATTTTACATATTGGGATGAATGTCATAGGATCTTTATATAATCCTCTAGCAGTAATTGCATCATTACCGCTAAGCATTTTCATAATTGCCTCATTAAGTTCATCATTTGCATTTGTTTCTGAATATGTAGCCATTCTGCAATCTTTTAGTTGTAGAAGTTCTGTTCCACCAGTTTTACCTGTATTATTATTGATGAATACACATTTAGATACTGCTTGGTATTGATGACATAATATTTTTGACATAAGGTTTAGGAGTACGGATTTACCATTGCACCCTTTGCCATATAGAATAAAATAAACTCTTGAATCAATATGACCTGTAAGTCCATATCCCAACATCTTTTGAATATATTTTAATTCATCATCTTTTTCACATGCTATTGCTCTTAACATGTTCATAAGTTCAACTGGTCTTTCTTTAGTATATTTTACAGGACATGCATACGTAAAATTATCAACTTTGGAAAGAGGTGAAAGGCTTCCGTCTCTTAAATCTATTTTATGACATCCCATAATTGGGAGGTGATGAGGTCTTTCACGATTTAGTTTTTCCATAAATTTCTCATCAATAATCTCGGCTTCATATCTATTATATACACCTTTTAATTTACCATCTGAACACATTCTATTAGTTGATTTAATTAATTTTTGTATATTTTCTTTACTGACTGTATTATCATTAAAATATACTCTTAATGTTTGATCCAAAAAGGATGAAATATCATTCATTATTGATTTAGGTGATATTTCAGTCCATAACATTCTCGAATAATCGTCCATGTCAAAACCATATAAATATTTTTTACTATATACATGTTTTCCAACTCTGAACTCTTTGTAAAATAATGCGGTTTTATATTCGTTATCAAGAATATTAAGATAACTTTCAATATTAGGGTATTCGGAACTCATTAATATATATACGTATTATTCCTTTAAGTCATTTTAAAATTGGAATATGCCAATTTTATTTTTGGAATTTGGAATTATTAGTTTTAGATTGTAATAAATTTCTAAATTCTTCTCTTCTTTTTATTTCATTGTTTATTTCTAAAACTTTTTCTTCTGTTCTATATGTTTCTTCATTAACAAAAAATTTATATCTTTCACTTTTCTCTACATACTTCATTAATAATTCTTCTAATTTTTCGTCAGGTAATACGTTAAAATCCATTATTACTCTTATCATCTTTTATTTAAATAGGTTTATTTTTATATATCTTATACTAAAAAATATAATTCCAATATTCCAATTATTCCAAAAAAAGAGGGTTTTTTAAAAAGTGTTTATACGAGAAGAAATATAGACTAAGTTTCAAAAACCCCTGTTTTTTTGGAATTTTTGGAATTTGGAATCTTAATTATATAAAAGAATGAATTATATAAAATAATAATGTCAAGTAAAGAAGAACAATTAAAGAAATATTCAAATATATCAAGAGTTCAAAAAAGGGCTCAAAAACTAGGTTTAAACCCCGTTGAGATATCATCGAGAAAAAATAAGAAATATATGATAAGGGATGATGAAGGGCATGTAAAACATTTTGGCTTGATGGGATATCAGGATTACAGTTTTCATCGGGATAAAGAACGCCGAAATAATTTTCGTAATAGGAATAAGCGATGGAAAGACGCTCCTGAATATAGTCCTGCATGGCTTTCGTATTGGTTGTTGTGGTAAGTCTCTTATAGAGTCTATTACATAGTCACCAACAAATATCCTTTAGTTTATATTTAGTACAATTAGGCTGATCTTCGGTTATAGGTATGTCATAATATATACATTTATAGGTTGATGGAAATCTATGACGGATATAAATACAATCTTTACATGATTTATTAAATACATAATGTAAAAGTAAAATTGATAGTTTCATTAAATTATATAAACAATAAATCTTTATAAACTTTAATGAGAAAAACACTTAAGAACTTTGTTGATGCTGGTTATAAAACAAAATCAGAAGCAAAAGAAGTAAATGGTTATATTTTAGATCCTGAACTATCAACTAAACGTGATAAGATTTACGTCAATCCTACTAATGGTCAAGTTGTTCATACAATTGCAGGAACTGATAATTTAAAAGATTGGAGTAATAATTTATTAATTCCTTTAGGATTACATGGACTATCTAATAGATATAATAATGCTGAGAAAATCCAAAAGAAAGCAAATGAAAAATACGGAAAAGAGAATGTTAGCGTTGTATCACATTCACAATCCGGTAATATTGCTGAACGACTTGCTGATAGAAATTTAGTAGGAGGTGATAATACTTCTTTGAACCCTGCAATTATTGGTTCTCATAATAAAGATATGAAAGTTTATAAAAGTATAATTGATCCTGTATCTTTATTAACAAATACTAATAGAAATGATGTTCATATTATTCCTAAATCATTAAATCCTATTTATGAACATTCATCTGAAATATTAGGATATGGATTATCTAATAAAAATATTCAAAGCATACTTTTCAAAAAGCCTGAATGGACATTATCAAAAGCAAAGAAATATTTAAAATTACATAATTATAAAACAGATGTTGATGAAAAACCAAATCATTATCGTTTTAGACAATTAGATCCTGATATGTTTAAACATTATATTACTAAAAAATTAAATAATGATATTAGTTTAATTATAGGAGTTGAAAATTACATAAAGGGTAAATCAATTAATAATGATAATATGAAATCAACTGTTGTAAAACCTACAATGTCAGGAATGGGATATCATTCTAATATACATGAACAAGATATTATAGATAGAATTGCTAAATTATCCCACGACATTCACCAACATCATGGGAAATTTGGATATAAACCAGATATTTTAAAAGGATTTAAATTACTTGGAAAAGGAATTGCTAAAAGTATAACTGATAAAGAAATGACCGGCGGAAAAATTAATAGAAATAAAAAGTTTAATAAATGGTTTAAGGATGTTGGTCAGAAGTTCTTACCTTTAAACAAAAACCTTTCACCAATCAAGCATGCAGCAACCCAGGCAGCAGTTGATGAAATTGAATATCAAACAATGACACCTTTTGAAAAGGCACAAGAAGGCGTTGATATTTTCCAAGACCTTATTGGAATGGAATCAAAACCATCAAAAACTGAAACACCACAAGTTGTATATTCTGAACCTTCATATAATCAAATGTATCAACCTGTTATTGCACAACCTGTTGCAATGGATAAATATTACTACGACACATATGATGAAGGACCTTCATATTATCAACAACCATCATCTTATGAACAACCTTCATCTTATGATAGGTCTTGGCAATCTGCTTATGGTCGTGGGATTGGTGGATGCGGTGTACGTTCAAGACTAAAGAAAGGATATAAAGATGATGAGATGACAATTCAAGGACGTGGTCAAGTTGGTAAGATGCTTAAGCAAGCTAGTGCAGATGCTGTAGTAAGATTATTAAATTCAGGAACTGATAGAGCA
>Ga0209088_10001808_pt1 | contig 13520 bp, 22 predicted proteins | sample S_140625_EF_Meta_FD_187324 | JGI IMG/M metagenome (GOLD analysis project Ga0209088, IMG submission 187324) | Freshwater microbial communities from Lake Simoncouche, Canada to study carbon cycling - S_140625_EF_MetaG (SPAdes) (version 2) | ecosystem: Environmental > Aquatic > Freshwater > Lake ...
GAATGGATTCGAATAGAATCGATTTATAAAGAATCCGCAACGCATCCACTCCCAACCAAGCTTAACTTTGATCATTGTCGTTCTCCTCATTGTTAATTGTTTCTTCGATGTCGATTCCCTGCTCGAGCTTGCGAGCACGGAACAACCAGTCACCAGTCCACGAGCGGATAACCGCAAGCAAACGGCGGAAGGTTGGGTAACGCCACGGACGTTCAAGCTCACCCAAGGCAAGCTTTGTCCATCGAGCATCACCAATCTTTACGTTCAGTTCATTGGGCACAATGGTGTCGTCGGGGTAGATGTCGCCAGCCACCTCGGCCACACCAGTGTTGAGGCGAAACTTCCGCCCAAGGTTGTGACCTTTCAAGATCTCAATCATTTGGGCATCAACCCATAGCTTGTCGCCAGCTTTCAAGAGAGTTCCTCCGCGGCCATCTTGAGAAGGCGGTTGATCAGAATCACGCCAGCCACAATGCAGGCAGGGATTACCAGAAACGCACACACGAGTTGGATGATGATCGTCATCACCTCAAAGAACTCCGCCCAACTCACGAGACCACCTCGAAGTTTAGGCGTGTTCCAAACACGCGGTTGTTGTGGTGAAGCTTGGTCAAAGCTTCCGCACGGGACTGATGCGCATCGCGCACCGCGTCCTCCTCGGTCAAGCCCTCACCAGTCCAGCCTTCAATGCTGGCCATATAGTAACGGCCGTTCAGACTCCCGTCCGATGACACGCCGTGTTTCACTTCAATGACTATCTTACCTTCGTTATTCAGTTTCATATTTACTGATTCTTTCTTGGTTAGTGTTACTTTCGTTTCCAGCCTATCGGCCAGACTTCTGACCTGCCCGCGGGCAGCAGGTCAGTTGGTCTATCCGCTTAGTTGTTTCCGTGCCAAAGCTTTGGTGATGGGGTTTGGTAAGCCAACCAAATCCACAACTTAATTATCTCGGCACTCATCCGCAGAGAACCCAAGCCAGCCCGTGCTGTTTGGTTACCTTGTTCTTCTGATACGCTTGGTCGGGAGTCATCATAGCTTTCTTGATGATCGCCCGATGGATGTCAGTCAACGCATACTGATATTCCAAGCCTTCTTTCCGCTTGAGCGCGATAGTGGCTCGGCTCTGTCGGTTCGCCATCTTGACGTTCTTCTGCCAGTCTTTCTTATTCAGTCTGCGACCATAGTAAGCTTGGCTGGCATTGGTCATTATATACTTGGGGTCGATAGATCTACCGATCATATGTCCCTCCCCCCGCTTTGGGTGATGACCATCTTCCACTGACCCATCTTTGAGATGTAAGCTCTGCGTCTGAACATCTGTCCAGGTGCGTCGCAGTCATCCCTGTCCACATCCATCCAGCTGGCATAGTCCAGCGAGTGAATGAACGTAGAGTCATAGAAGTTGGGCAATGGCATCTCGGATTCGAAGACATACCAATGAGTCCAGCTATCGTCCGAGGGTAGCTTGGAGACATCAATCGCCCGCTTGCCGACATACTCCGACATAGGGTGGTGGTTTCGGACTCCTCCTTTCACCAGCTTGCCGTAGTACTCGACTCCGTTGAGCTGGATGTAGGCGATTATTGGTAAGGGCACGCTCATTTGTTTACCTCCCCATAGCCATCGCATTCCTCGCAGTGCGAGGGTGAGCCATCTGGCCAGATGTTTCTGAAGTCCAACCCCGTGCCCTTGCATACAGGGCAGAAGGTTGTGGTTGGTATCTCTTGGTTCATTGTCTGTCTCCTTTTGGTTATTGCGAGCGACCGCCATTGTCCAGCACATTCCGAAGTGCCGAACGCTGGCCGACCCTGCGCGAAATTCGTTTGTAGTTATCAAAGCTTTCAGGACTCATCACATTGATTGCCCCACCCGTCTTATCCGAATAGACCATCGCCCCAAGCACTTTGGCTTCGGGGTGCAGGAACGCACAGCCCTTGCACTTAGTGAAGCCTAGGTTGATACGCTCGGCCTCGATAAGGTCGTCACAGATGACACACTTCATCGCCCGACCCTCCGCACTGGCCAAAGGGTCTTGATCTTCTGGCGATAGCGATCGCCCACGCTTGGGATGGTGGCAAACCTAGCCTTGCGGACATACCGCTTGATGGCCTCGGCCACCGAACCGTAGGCACAGTAAGTCTCCACCGCTTTGCCTGTCGTCGCCGCCTTGCTTCTCCAACTGTCCTGCAACCGAGTGCGGTAAGTCGTAGCCTTGGGACTGGACAACGCATACTTGGCACAGCCACCGCTGACGAACCCGAAAGCCATAGTCAGCTTGGCATCGGGCTTCTTGATACTGATTTCAAGGTCACCAATCTTAAGCTTGCGGTTGGCGGGCATCGACGCTCTGCGAGCCTGCGGGATATGAGGCTTGCGTAAGTCCATCTGCAAGTCCTCCCATCTGCCACTGCCAGACATAGGGTCGTTGACCTCTCGATCATTCATCTGCTTGCGTAGCAGACCAAAGTCTTGAAGGTATGTGTTACTCATTTGTTTTCTCCTTGGGTTAGGGTTGCTTCCATAATCCCTATACGCTCCGAGCTTCCCCTCCCCCTACGGGAACGACCCGATAGGTAGGAGGGATGGATGTTGGAAGATGAAAGCTGGTGCACAGGATGCACGGATTCATTGAATCCTTGATTCAAAGATGCATTGACCTTATGCACAATGTTCGATAAGCTTGGCTTATGCCTAAAGCCTTGGCTATAGACTGGAAAGCAGTAGAAAGAGACTTCGTTGGAGGCAAGAGTCGTAGCTTCATTGCATCGCAGTATGGTATCAGCATCAACACTTTGGATAGTAGATCGAGGAGATGCAAGTGGGTTGCACGGAAGTTGGAGAATATTGTTCAGATAAAACAGAGAGTTGATAAGCAGATTGTTCAGACTGCTACCGATAAGCAGGCTCAATATCTGTCGAGGATCGCTAATCAAGTTGACCATAGTTTGGATGTCCTCGAATCTTCGATGCCTAGCGACAGGAAGGAATTGCGTGAACATATCGACGTGCTTGAGAAAGTGGACAAGATAGCTCGACCTGCATTGGGCTTGGCTTCGCAGAATCAAGGAAGCAACGGGAAAACGATCGTGAATTTGGCAGTCCTTCGAAGCGATGATGCGATGAAGCCTGTCATCGACATTGCAGCTGGTTAAGCTTGGTATCATAGATTCTAAGATTCTTGGATTCTTTGAAATAAAAAGGGGAGGGGGGAGGTTTCCCTCCCCCCTCTCCAGTGTTTCCTTACCTCTTGGCTAGCACCGCCTCGATCTGTGCATCGGTGCATCCTGCATCCTTCATCTGCTTGACCAATTTCGAATCCTTATTCGCTGGTGCAGTGACGATGGTCAGCCGTCCGTTCTTCGGATCGTGGAACATCTTTACGAGCGACCGCTTGCCCGCCGATAATTCCGTGGACTCGTGGGACATCTTCGCCATCCCAAGGGTTGTCCATTCCTGCACCGCTTCATCGTAGCGGGTTGCGAGTTGAACACCCTTCGTATCGGTGACAATCCCAAACTCCTTCCGTGGGCATAGTCTCCCTGCTTCGGTGATCAAGGCATCGCCGTGCCACTTACCGAACACTGCCTTTAGTGTTCGCCCACTCTTGGCTTTGCGTTGGGGTTTCAATTCGATTGAGGCTTGAGTTGTTATTAGTGTGGTTTCCATTTGATTTGTTTCCTTTATGTTTCCCCCCTCCCCCTCCCCCTATCGGGGGTATGGTTTGCGGGACAAACCCTATACGCACCCCCTCCCCCACCCCCCTTCCAGCCAGCCATAATACTGTTGTATGTACTTTAAAAATTTATTTTATTTTTTATTTTTCTGCGATCAAAGTGACGCCAAGCCGGGCCGCCAAGTAGTCAGATGGAAATATGGGACACTTCTCGTTCTCGCGGTAAGCAATGTACTTAACGCCATATCGAACGGCCTCTAAGACGCAAGCTTTACAGGGTGGATAAGTGACGGCCAAAAGGTGGGGCTCGCCAGGACGACTGTAAGCAAGGGCGTTGGTCTCGGCGTGGACCATAAAGTCCCGCCGGTAGTCGCGGTCCTGGGATTCGTTGGGGGTCAATTCAAAGCCCGGGGGATATCCGTTGTACCCAATCCCGCAGACCGATCCGTCTTGTCGAAGGACTGCTGCACCGACTCGGACGAACTGATCCTGGCTAGTTTTGGCCGCGGCGTCAGCCAGCCGCATGGCTAGGTCAATCCACTTTGTCTTTACCATCGGGCTCGACATCCGTTTCTTTGAGGTAGTTCAGGAAATGAGAAATGCTTCCACGGTACACATACGATCCTTCATGGCCAAGATCAATCTTGGTGTCCATCATAATCTGGTACTGCTTCTCTTTGAGTTTTTCGCAAAAAATAAAGTCTTCGGAAAGGAACTCTCCGTTGTAGATCCCGACTTCAAATACATTGTGGATGTAGTCAGTTTGAGAATCTTGGTACTTGCCCGATCCGCCGATGGTATGATTAGGATTGAGTTTGAGTTTAAGGTCAAGGTGATTGGAGTCTTCAGCAAGCCGTTCCAACGCTTCGCGGGTAACCCGAAGAAATCCGGTTCCGATGCGGTCAACCTCAAGCAGGCCGCGCTCATCGGGGTCAAGGTTTCCACGCTTTAATTGAACGGTAAACTCGGTTGTGTGGGGCAGTTTCTTTCGGTAGGTCGCGCCTACGACGTGCTCGTCATGCAGACAAAGTTTCAGGAGGTCGGTTGGGGTCCAGGAGATATCCGAATCAATCCAAACCAGCATATCGCTCTTGCTCCTCAAGAACTCGCGGAGTACCCGATTGCGGGCCATCTGAATTACGGAATGCCCATTCAAGATAATAGCGTGAAGTTCAATGCCGTAGTTTTGGAATAAGGCAACGGAGGCGGCAAGAGAGGTTGTGTATCCGCTGCTAATCGGCCCGTAAGCGGGGGTTCCAATGGTTACGATTTTGGGGGGTGCTCTCATTTGTGTCTCCTTTATGTTGACTCTTCTCTTTTATGGATGTCGTAGTAGAAACTTTAAAGAACTATTTTCTTTTCGTGTCCGACAATAATTCTAGGGTCAACCCAAACATCATATCCCTGATCGCCGGCACTTCTACAAAAACCCGCATCCTCACTACTTAAATCCATTATGGTCTTTCCTTCATGGGTTATTTCGGTACACAGCGGACGAAACCACGGATACTCTAAACTCTCCATCACTCCATTTTTAACCAACATCCAGCCCATTCCGGCATAACTCACTTTAAAAGGACCGGTCTTTGCGGCCATGTCGGATCTGGTCAAGAATTTGAATCTCCCTTTTGTAATAAATTCTTTTTGGTCCCAAGTCTCAACTACGGGATAATGGGTATTGTCGGCCATAATATAAAGACCGGAGGCAATGTCCTTTTCTAAAGCTAAAAGATTAAAAAAATCATCCGGTTGAAATACAATATCAGAATCAATCCACATGATGTAGTCATAGTCTATCTTGCCCTGAAAAGGTTTTTGAGAGGGGCCGGCCATATAATCTGCCCCAAGACAGAGACTCCTGGAAAAATAAACGACCGGAGAATAGGTTTGAGACAGAATGGGGAGGACCTCGCGCTGGTAACAGGCGTGGATCAGGGCTGTCCAACACTTAAGAAAACTACCCGAATATTCTCTACCGGGCATACAAAACAATACTTTCTTCATTTATTTACTCCTTTTCTTTCGTTTCTTACCGAAGGTTGTGGTCCGGTACCGAGCCATCTTGTACTCGGGGGCTGGCTTCCAAAGCCGGCAGTCAATGTCATATTCTACCGACTTATTCATGGCCCAGCTGTAGAATCTATAACCAAAACCAGTCCAACACATGAAGTAACTCCATACGTGCCCCAGGGCGTAATACAGATGGGATAGGATTCGATGCTTCATGGGAGGGTGACGTTTCGGTCGTCGAGCAAAGAGTGAAGTTCATCGCGCACATTCTCATAAGCGTTGAGCTGGTCGGGGTCTGAGACTTCATGTTTAATCTTCGAACGGAGAAAGATTCCGAGATCCGTAAGAATCATCGCCATGGCGTGTCCGCTCATGGCATATTTAAAATTGGTCTCCTCTTCGGGAAGATTAAACTCAAGGGTCGCCTTCATCGTCCGCACAGTGTCTCAATTCCTTTGACTTTTGTAAAGGACAAAATACAATCGGCCGCGTGAGAGTTCTAGTTTATACGGCGACTGACTTCAACGAGGAGTCTCACAAGTGTATTGATCTGCTTGTCGCGAACATGACTCTACCGGACAACGTCGACTTCTGCGTAATGTCCAACAAGCCGGGGCCGGAAGGATTCAGTCACAAAGTTGTTGTCGACCCAAAAGACTACTTGTACGGCGGTTTCCTCAAGTACTCAGAACTTATCCCCAAAGGATATGACTACTATCTGTTTCTTGATCCGGATATTATCTGCTTCGGAAACCCAATGGATCTGATCGACCCAACCAAAGACTTTACGATTGTAACCGAAGGGTACCACAATATGTCCCGTGAATGGTTTCAGTACAAGCAAGCACCTGATGTGGATAAGTTAAAGTTTACTATGCTAAAAGGACTAAATGCTGGGACCTTCGGATTCAAGGACCTGGGGTTCACGGTCAAAATCAGATCCTTATTCGAGCCCCATATTCAAACGAGACTACTGGATGACGCTATCCTAGAGCAGTCTTCTTATAACTACGGTATCTGCCTGGCGACAAACTTTGAGATGGGCAATTGCCACGACATAGCCCAAAAAGTACAACTGTTCGCCGGCTACAACGAATTCGACCTATCCAAGCAATTGCACCATTTCTGTGGATTCAATAAGTCCATGGTGGATAAATATCAGGAAATGGCTTCGTTGGTCAAAGCTCGGGTGGAGGGGATTGACTTCAAACTAATTAAGACCACTATGGTGTGTGCCGACCCTGTTCCCTCTTCAAGTACGTACTATCGATAACGTGCTTGCCAGCCAGATAGCTGGCTTATTCCAAAATGGGGCAATCTTAAAACTACCGTTAACGTCCCAATATTTTGTAGACGCCAACAGAACTGATACCTACGTCGAAGACGGTAACCTTTTAACCCCATTCAAAACTCTGGCCGCGGCTTATTCTGCCGCTAAAATTGGGGCTTCAAGTACAAACCCAAAGTATATTAACTTGCTCAGTAGCATTACTGAAAATTTGACGATGGACACTGGCTATGTTGGGATTCAAGGATTCACTAATTCAGGGGTAAGAGCTCCATTGTATTTAAATGGTACCATCACCATTGCCCCAACTTCCGGAACAATTACCGACAATTTTTTTGGCATCACAAATTTGGCTATTCTCAAACCTGAAGCGACCAGTGGCAATTGCATTGATGTGCTGGGTGGTGCTGTTCCCCTGAGAGTATTTTTAGAATCAGTTTGGTTTCAAAACGGAAGCCCCAATTCTTTTGGGGTAAACATTAATAACACAGGCGCATCAAGTGTAGTTAATGGACAATTGTGTCAATTTTCCCCGTTTGCCACTGGTGGTGGCATTAGTGTGGTAAACGGAACCTGCAACATGGTCGATTGCGATTCTACCGGGGGATCTGCAACTTGCGTTGACATGTTTAGGGTGGCTAGTGGGGGTAGGCTTAACTTCGTTCGGTGCCAACTCGAGGGTAACGCCACTCAGATATTAAACTGCACTGGCGGAGATTACGGAGTTTCTGGTTTTAATCTCACGCTCGCCCAAACTTTGTTGACTAACAATAGGTCGACCGGGCACGGGATAACTTTGGCTGCCGCGTGTCTTGTATCGATAGGTACATGCGGGCTTAACGTTCTCACTGGATCTGGGGCCAAAGCCATCAATGGGGTGGCTTCGGCCAATCTGCAGACTTTTCCATATTCACTGGTTCTGTTTAATAGTGTGAGTTTCGTTAACGCAACCGACGTTCTTGTCCGGAATACTACCGTTACCACTAACAAGGTGGCATACTCGGTAATGAGCTAAGTTAGCCTCAAAGGGCTATATTTCTCTGTTTTATCCCCAAAGGGCTACGATTTAGGGTGGGGGTATGCTCTAGGGTGGGGGGTCAAAAAAGGGTACCCCCACCCAAATTTTAAACCTTGGGTCCTTGTCTAAGTGTATGTTTACTATTAATATATATAAATATAAAGAAAGAGAGGGTGGGGGTGGTCCCACTGGGTGGGGGTATCCCAACTCGTTCCGGCTGTTTGTACAAACACGCCGCACACACAAAGCTGTAGGAACAACGAGTTCAAAACCACCCCTACACCCCCCACCCTACCACCCTTCGATTCCTAGATTCTTAACCAGTAGATACTTGGAACTATTTGACCATCAATTCGACCCCCCACCCTATCCATGTATCAACGACTTACAAATCCTACATATGGTCTACGTAAGTCTCTTTGCTGAAAGCATAAGTGCTTCCACCTTTAATTCAATTACTTAGAGATCTTAATAGCGAAGGATACCATACCATCGTTTCCAAGGGCGTGGATGGTTTGGTTATAACCACAGCAGAACTCGTCGATAGCCTTCTTTACTCCAAAAACATAGTTATTTAGGGCTTTGTTCATGTTGGTAGCGTAGTCGTGGCCCATAAGCCATCCACCGGCCTTTAAGAGCCTGTGGGACGCAATTACATCCTTCTTGCACCCTTCGTACTCGTGATCCCCGTCCAGGTAGATCATGTCCAGTGAGTTAGCTTCTAGCGTGTCCAGCAACGTTGAGCTGTCACCCTTCAAAATAGTTACCGCTGGATTTAACTTAGCGTATTCCACAAGACTGCTGTGAGCCGCATTTAAATCGTATATTGCTCCGTTGTTTCCGTCCTGATCCCCCGAGAAACACAAACCCTCAAACATATCTATCATGTACATCTTTTTGGGTTGCAACAAGTTAATTATTTTCTTTGAAAATTCTCCCGCCAAAACACCGACCTCTGCGACAACTCCCCCCTTCGGAGTTAACTCCTCTATCATCTTGATTCGCGTATTAAAAATTTGCATTTACCTATAGTTTCTCTCGAGCCTCTTTAATAACTTCTAAAACTGCTGAAATAGGAATTACTGCCGTAGCCACATCTCCCTCGATCCCAGCAAATGATTGTATAATTCCTATGAGTTGCCCGTCCTGATTCACAACGGGCCCGCCCGAATGACCCGGCTTTGGCACCGTGGAGATAATGAAATTTGATTCATACCCCAAAACATAACCCCGCGTATAGCCCGCCTGAATGTCTACGCCCTTGTGCCCCATCCGCCTACCGGCGGCCAAAGTGAAAGCCCCCATCTCTTCCCGACCCTGGCGTTCCTTTACAGCAAAGGGCTGGCCCCTCTTGTTCAATCTTAGAATAGCAATATCTTTATCTCTGTCCTTGGCGACACAATAAGCCCTTCCCGAAAAGCTTTCTGTTTCTACGCTGACCCATTCACTGTCTCCAACAACGTGAGCACAGGTGGCTATTGTAGCGCCATCCTCCAAAAGAACCCCCGACCCCATCTGACTAGCCGTTTCAATCTTTACCGAGCAGAGAATTACCGTTGCTTTTAAAGCATAAAAGTTTTGAGCTTGGCCAAAATTGCTGAAAACAAAGAACGACAAAAGTCCCAGCACCGGAAACAAACGATGGTTAAAAATATACATATTGCACCTCCAAGCAACGCGGCTATCGCACCGAGAAACGTTTTAAGCAATATGTCTTGCATCTTTTTCTTTCTCGTTTTTGACAAGGTCAGTTAAGGCTTTTGTGATCGCGTAGCTCACCAAAGCCTCCTTATCATTCCGGATTGTTTCCAACCCAGCTTTTGCCAATACTGCCACTGCTTTGTCATCCACGTCAAGGTCTAATTCAACATAGTCAACTTTACGTTCCGCTACAATTTTAATAGCCGGCAACCTTCCTACCTCTGGGGACAATGGAACCCGTTCTGCTGATAATATACTTTTTTGTTTTTTCATGTGTTCTCCTTACCCCACAGACCAATTGGACATTGCTCGTGGGGCAACCAATGTTTACCTCTTCCGCAGCCACACTTCAAGCACTTTCCCATGCCCAGATTACCCTTCTCGTCCCAGAACTGGCACCCCCGGCAGATAGCAATCCGCTTCTCATAGACATGCTGTTGCACCCTTTTAAAACCACCACCAACCCAATGGCCTATTGATTTGACCAATTTAATTGGTCGGTTCATATATTTCTTTGCCTAAACTTTTATTCACTTCGTTGTGCATTTTAATTGCCCAGTCTCGGTACGCTTTAGGTGATGATAAATCCGCTGGGTTCTTAGCGGTTAATTCTTTCCAATGTCGCTGGCATTTCCCACAAGGCACCCAAGTTGTAAAAAGCTTTAACCAGTACTCCTCCGTAGTGCGGTCCATGCTGTAGGATGCAGCTCTAGAGTGAAGTTCAGCCCAAAGAATAGGCCCCCATTTTGTTGTATCATTTAATTTTCCATTTGCCGGGTTTGGCTCCGTATATTTTTTGATTAATTCTATTGCGGCCTCACAATCAAGCTCCAGGTAATCGTCAATGACAACTCCCTTAGACATCACCTCTTCATAGTAACCCGAGGGGCGAAAGGGAATATTATCCTTAATCGCTTTAATAATAAATCTTGTTTTCATGGGGCTGCTTGAGGACAACATCTGAAATCACAACTAACGCTTGACCCCCACGACCCCGCCTTACAGGACATCGTGTCGCCTCTCGACAGGAATGCCGTAAATGATGTGCCACTGGCTCCGTAACAAGGTCCGACATTGGGTTGATTAGCGGGTTTGAAATGTGAGCCACCAGGCCAAGTCCAGGTACCCTCATCGTCAGCACCTCCGGTACAAGCATAAACTCCCGTGGTCCTCGCCCCCGTACTAGTCGCCCCTATAAAATCTACACACGGCCCCGAGGTAGGGCCGTTTCCCCCTTCCCCCCTCGCCGATGCCACAAGACAACCACCATCTGGACAGCCACACTGCCACTCACATGGGTCGGTCGATTCCTCACAACCACACCCAATCCTTAGCGTTACCGCCATTATCGAATCTCCACCCATGGATGCATTGGCATATTATTCAATGCAACCATAGCCTGTCGCTCTGTTTTATAAAAGAGATCCACAACAGGAAGCTTACCGTGCGAAGCTTTCTTGGCAATAACTGCTGTACCAGTATCGATCGCTTTGAATTCTTTACCATCGACTACCACGATACTCCCATAGGGTATGATCTTAGGATCCACCGCGCACGTCCTACCAGACTTTAAAGTATACCCAGTAGAGGATTTGAACCTTGAGGTGTCCGGGTCTTGCCCACACCAATAAGCTGTCAGCCTCACCTTAATTTTTTTGGTGGGCTTCTTAGGCTGTGTTTCAATTAATACATTGGAAGCCAACGTGGGAATTGAAAACAGCATAGCTAAAGCTATGACTACATTTCTCATAAGTAGTGTTTTGAGCGTGGAACCAGATTAAACAGCCGGTTTCACTTCGTCAACCGGGATTTTCCAGAGAACCTTGCCCTGGATTGTAACCCGCTCAATACCCTTAGTAGTCATCAGCTTTGCCAACCTTTGCCCCATTTTTTCCGGCGTGGATGCGTAGTGGCGAGTAAGATTAGTAAGACTCTGGTCATTGAGCATCTGATTTAGTAGCTGGGTGGCCGAACCCTTCCATGTTTTCTCTTTGGGGTTAGCCTGATTAAACCCAATAAGAAATTCGTCCAGCAACTCCGAGAAGGCATGATTGGGGTGGGTGGTTCTGGTGTCCTCAAGAATATCGGCGTGATGGTAACACTTCACCTGAAACCTATTAGAACACTTGAGCTCCTCTGGGATTTCAAAGTCAGTCAACCATCTTGCGAACGCAGGAAGCTCACCGTCAAGAATGCGCTGTAGCTCTTGAGACTGAGGGAAGTCCATACCTTTGGACGAAGCCTTAAATAGCATTAGCTTATCTAATATACTTGCGTCTGTGTATGGAACCGCCCGCATGGAGTCGGGGTCGTCATTCAAGGTGACGAACACCCGACCTGACCACTCAATGGTAGCAGGATTCTTCCACATAGCCCGGTAACGATGGCGACGATTGGCAACAAACTTCTTCACCGTATTGGAGAAGAGCAAGTGTTTCTCGTGGCTGGTTGAGGCGATAGTATCATCGACGTTGAGTACACCTACCTCGAACATCTCCGAGTTGAACTCGCTCTCCCCAGAGATATGCCCCGAGGCGTCGCAGCCACCACCCATCAGCCTGGATACAATCTGAGTGCCCATCAGCGTCTTGCCCACTCCCACCGGACCGGCAATGAAGATCGCCTGACCTTGTGACTGCTTTCCTGACTTGGCAGATACGTAGAAGTGATGAAGCCACGCCAGGAAGTATTGGAGGGAATCGTGTGGATTGAAGAACCCGTCGAGGAACTTTGCAATCCAAGGGAATCCATCGCCCCATTTCTCACAGACTTCAGTCCTGGGCTCTAGAACTTTGACCCGCGAGATGTTGAGAACAGTGCGACCGCCCATGTAAACGACTTCCTCTTTGCTAAACAGGATTGGGCCAGCATCGTCAACCCGTCTCGTTTCTCGGACGCGCAAAACAGTCTGGTCAACTTCGCACATCCCACCCCGTTGCATTGGAGCAAGAGACAGTCCGTAGATGCCAGCAATATCCTTGCGGGTAGTCTCGGAGTCTGTGTCGCGCCAGATGCCACGACCGTCCTGCCTCCAGTATCGCTTGCCATCAAAGTAATAGTTAGCAAGAGGCGCGCCCAAACGATCCTCCTCAAACTCTTTGACCCACCCCGCGCCAAGGATTTCAGCCCAGCTATAAAAACTCTTGTCCTGCGAGAAGCTGACGATTCCGGTCGGAGTAACCACGCAAGCAGTCGGGTTGTCTGAGGTCGCAGTCCAGAACGCGTTGGTTCTTCCGTTGACCTCAAGGTTACCGAGTAGTTTGTCTGGGTACATTTCATGTACGCGATTACGTACACGATCCATCGGGATCTCTACGGGCCCTTCCCCGCGGTACTTGTGGTCCGCGTCAATTGTCGACGCAAACCAGCTATACAGAGTCTCTGTCCTTAAAGGGACATCTCCCACTTTGGTCATCGGCAAGTACCAAGCATAGTACTGCTCGGGCTTAACATGATTGTCATCAAGCCCAGCAAACAAACGCTTTGCCCCCAGCTCTTTAGCAACTCTCTTTAAAAACGCTGGCAATAACCCAACTGGAATTTGCATGGGTGTTTCAAACATCCAAATAACCCGCGCACCTCCACTCGGAGTACGGTGAGCAAACATAGGTTTTAATCCAGCCTTGGCTTTGGCCCCAACTCCAGAGATAAACTCTTCAGATGTAAGTTCACAATCATAGTCCGCAATGAACGCATGCATCTTTGCCGGGGGGTTATCTCTGGTGACACGCATAGCCGCGGCACGACCTTCGAATCCGCTGACGAACATTCCGTCAGTTGAATTCTGAACGGCCCAGCGTTTTGCAACTTCTGGCTCCAGACTTGGTG
>Ga0209088_10001810_pt1 | contig 13498 bp, 10 predicted proteins | sample S_140625_EF_Meta_FD_187324 | JGI IMG/M metagenome (GOLD analysis project Ga0209088, IMG submission 187324) | Freshwater microbial communities from Lake Simoncouche, Canada to study carbon cycling - S_140625_EF_MetaG (SPAdes) (version 2) | ecosystem: Environmental > Aquatic > Freshwater > Lake ...
CGCTGTTGAGCACGATGCTCCAGCGGAAGGCCGCCGCCGAACCCGGACGGTGCTCATGCTGGCGGGGGTGGGGCTGACGCTGGATCGCCACGGCCGGATGCCCATGACCATGACCATGCCCATGCCCATGCCCGGAATGATCAGGCCCGCTGGCGGGGGGCTGGGACGGGGCCATCGGATCGTTGCAGGGGAGGGTTAGGGAGCTCACAGGCCTGCCCCTCCTTTCTACAGAACGCGACCATGCCTGCCCGTGCTCTCCGCCAGGTTTCGATCGTCGGCGAGCCTCAGAGGCGTCCCCGAGCCGCCGTCGTCACTGGTCCGACCGCGGCCCCGAGCGCAGCAACGCTCCAGGAACGCAGGCGATCCGATCCGGCGCCTCCCTATAGCGATTTCAGGCGCCGCCCGTTCAGGGGGCCGCGGGTGTTTCGAGCCCTCCAGCCCAGGGTATCCAAGAAGTGGCTCAGGCCGTGTGGCTTCACGAGCGCACAGCGAGGAACACAGGCAAGGGCGCAAGATCTAGCCGGCGTCTAAAAAACATCGCCGGCTGCCCACCTCAGTGGGCTGAGGCTTCCACTGGCCGGAGGTCATGCCCGTCAGCCCATCCGCTTGGCGATGCCCTGCAGTTGCTGAACCTCGTCATCACTGAGGACCAGCGGCGGCGCCCCCATCCCACAGGCCAACACAGTACAAATGTACTAACATGGGCATCTCTGCTGCGCCCCGTGCCGGAAGCCCTGCCCAGTCCCGCCCCCCGGCCGGGGGCGGCCATCGACCTGCAGCGCCTGCTCATCCCCGATCCGGACCGCACCGTGCTGTTGCGGGTGGGCGGTGATTCGATGGTGGGTGCCGGCATCCACCACGGCGACCTGGTGGTGGTGGAACGCCACAAGGTCGCCCGCGACGGCCAGCTGGTGGTGGCTCGGCTCGCTGATGGTTTCACCCTCAAACGGCTGGTGCTTTGCGGCGAACGGCTGCTGCTGGTGGCGGCCCACCCGGCCTATCCAACCCTGGCCCTGGGGGAGGGGGAGCTGTGGGGCGTGGTGACCCACGCCATCTCGAGCTTCAGCCCATGAGCACCGCCCTGGCCCTGATCGACGGCAACAACTTTTACGCCTCCTGCGAGGCGGTGCTCGATCCCGCCGTGGTCGGCCGGCCCCTGGTGGTGCTCTCCAACAACGACGGCTGCATCGTGAGCCGCAGCGCCGAGGCCCGCGCCCTCGGCATCCCGATGGGGGCGCCCGTGTTCCAGCTGCGCTCCGAGCTGGAGCGCCACGGTGTGATCGTGCGCAGCTCCAACTACGGCCTCTACGCCGACATGAGCCAGCGGCTGATGGCCACCCTCGAAACCTGGGTGGAGGAGCTGGAGATCTACTCGATCGATGAGGCCTTCGGCCTGCTGCACCGGCCAGCCGGCACCGGCGACCTCACCGCCTGGGGCGAGGCGCTGCGCCACCAGGTGCGCCACCAGCTGGGGCTGCCGGTGGCCGTGGGCATCGCCCCCACCAAGGTGCTGGCCAAGGTGGCCAACCGCATCGCCAAACGGGATCCCCGCTGGCGGGAGCGCGGCGTGTTCGATTTCGCCGCCATGCCAGACCCCGACCCCTGGCTGACGGGCACCGCCATCGAGGACGTGTGGGGCATCGGCCGCCAGCTCTCGCGCTGGTGCCGGCTGCGGGGCATCGCCGATGCCCGCGCCCTGCGGGACATGCCGTCCGGCGAACTGCGCCGCCGCGCCGGCGTGGTGGGCCTGCGGCTGCAGCAGGAGCTCCAGGGGCGCCGCTGCCTGCCCCTGACATCGGCGCCGCCTCCGAAGCGGGAAACCTGCGTGAGCCGCAGCTTCAGCACCCCGATCAGCACGGCGGCAGCCCTGAAGGAGGCGGTGGCCACCTACCTCTGCCGCGCCGCCGAAAAGCTGCGGCGCCAGGGGCAGCGGGCCGGCAGCCTCACCGTGTTCGTGCGCAGCAGCCCCTTCGATGGCACCGCCTTCTACGCCAACGCCGCCACCACCTCCCTGTCCCTGCCCAGCAACGACACCGCCGTGCTGCTGGCCGCCACCCTTCCCCTGGCCGAACGGCTCTTCCGCCCCCACAAACCCCTGCGCAAGGCGGGCGTAATCCTCCAGGAACTCTCCCCGATCACCCTGCTGCAGCACCACCTGCTGGTGCCCCAGACCCCGGAACAGCAACGGCGGCGTGCCGCCCTAATGGAGGCCGTCGACGGCCTCAACCAGCGCTACGGCAGCGGCACGGTGCAGTGGGCCGCCTGCGGCCTGGCACCCGCCTGGCGGATGCGACGCGGCCACCTCTCGCGGGCCGCCACCACCCGGCTGACCGACATCCCGTTGGTGTGGGCCTAGGCCCCCTCCAGCAGGCAGGCGATCTGGTCGCGGCCATTGCCCTTAGCCAGCTGCAGGGCACGATCGGACCGTTGCAGCAGGTCATCGAAACTGCGATCGGCGGGGGCCAGCATGGAAAGGCCGCCGCTGATGTGCAGGGTCACATCGGAATGGCTGTGCACCCCGGGCAGGTGGGCCGTAGCCCTGCGCAGGGCCTCCGCCACGGCCGTGGCCTGCTCCACCGAGGTGTTAATCAAGAGCAGGCCAAACTCACCATCGCCGAGGCGGCCGGCGTAGTCCTCCTCGCGCTTGAAGTTACCGACCAACTTGGCGAAATCCTGAAGCACGCCATCGCCGGCGCGGTGGCCCCAGCGTTGGTTGATGCGGCGGAAGTCGTCGATATCAAAACAAAGCAACGCCAGCGGATGCTGCTCAGCACGGGCCCGCAACCATTCCCGCTCGCCGATGGCGAGAAAGGCCCGACGGATCGGCAGACCGGTGATCGGGCAATGGAGCGTGAGCCGGCGCAGCTCAAGCTCCCGCATCACCAGATCGGCCAACCATTGGAGCTGCTGCCGCTGCGTGGTGGTGAGCGGCGGCCGGGGCTGCAGATCGATCACGCAGAGGGTGCCGAGATTGTGCCCATGGGAGCTGCGCAGCGGCGCCCCGGCATAGAAGCGGATCCCCGGCTCCCCCACCACCAGGGGATTGGCACTAAAGCGGGAATCCAGGCAGGCATCGGGTACCACCATCACCCCCTCACCGGCAATGGCATGGGCGCAGAAGGCCGAACTGCGCGGCGTCTCGCACAGCCCGCCAAGCCCGCGGGATGCCAGAAACCACTGGCGCTCCGCTTCCACCAGCGAAATGGCCACGATCGGCGTGCCGAATAGGGAGTCGGCCAGGTCCACCAGCCGCTCAAAGTGGGGGTCGCTGGAGAGGCCGATGGCGGCGTGGCGCTCCAAGTCCCGCAGCCGCAAAGGCTCATCGGCTGGCACGGGGTAAGGGGTCGTCAGAGCGGAGGCCATGGCCAGAAGGCACGTACCTCAACGTAGGCGCTTCGAAGCGGGCCATCCGGCAGGACGGAGTCATGCATCCAACCGAACTCAGGCCGCTGGCGTGGCGAGGATCTCCTCGTAGCCGGCACAGCGGCGCTGATCAAGCTCGCCGAGATAGCGGCGCTCGCTGTAGTAGGCCTCCTGGAAGCGCAGGGCATCGGTATTGAGGCTGGCGAAGAGCTGGTCGATGCGCTCCTCCATGTCGAGCAGGGGGGTGGGAAGCAGGGCAGCCACGGGCTGGAGAAACGCAGGCCCGGGGGTCGGACACCCGGGGGCCAGCGGCGTCAGGGACCCGGCCGGATCCGGCGATGCGGGGGCTGAGGCCTCGAGGAGCTGGGCAATGCAGTGCTCCAGGGTGGCCAGCCGCTGGGCGCCCCAGGCATCCAGCAGATGGCGGCAACGTTTCAGGGTGCGCTGGCGTTCCAGGGACGCCGTGGCGCCCCGGAGTTGCAGCTCCGGCTGGCGCAGCGACAACCGCTGCACATCGGAGGGCTCCAGGAGCGGAGTGAGCCTGGTCAGGAGGATGGAGTGGTCACCATCGAGCACCAGGCGGTCGCCCAGCAGGCGGGGCAGATCGAGGTCGGCTAGCTCCTGGCCCGGGTCAATGCCGCGGTTCACCTGCTCAAGGCGGCCGGAACCGAGGTTGTCCTCCTCGATCTCGCCAATCGTGGCCCAGAGCTGGCGGTGGTGCTGCAGGGCGAAATCCTCGAGATCGAGTCGCCGCAGATCGGCCCGGATCCGGGAGCGCCAGGTGGGGCAGTGGAGATACAGACGCAGCACCTCGGCCTCGGCCCGCTCCCTCACCCCCGCCTCGCCCGGCTGCTCCCAGCGGGACGAACGGCCGTGCCAGCGCTGGCCCTTCACCTGCTGGCGCAGGTCGTCCTCCAGCTGCAAGGTGAGGCGTGCCTGGCCGCCAGAGAGGCGCTCGGCCACCTTCTGCAGGTAGTGGCTGCGTACCGCCGACTGGGGCAGCTTGCCCAGCAGTTCCACAAGGGAGGTGACCGCATGCTGGAACTGGTCAGCACGGGCCAGGTCACGGCCGGCGAGCACCTGTTCGATCTGCCAGTCGAGCCAGAGCGGGGCCGCATCCAGCAGGGCGCGGTAGTCGCCCGGGCCGTGGTCCTTGAGGTAGTCGTCGGGATCCTTGCCGGCCGGGAGGTGCAGCACACGCAGCTCGAGCTGGCCCTGCAGGGCCAATTGCTCCGCCTCGCCGATCGCCCGCTGGGCGGCACGCACACCGGCGCCATCACTATCGAAATTGAGCACCAACCGCCTGCCGTCGCAGCAACGGCACAGCTGGGTGATCTGCTGGCGGCTCAGGGCCGTTCCCAGGGCTGCCACCGCGTTGGTGATGCCGGCAGCATGCAGGGCGATCACATCGAAGTAGCCCTCCACCACCACCGCCTGGTCGGCCCGGCGAATCGGGTCAGCGGCCCGGTCGAGGCCGAAGAGGTGCCGCCCCTTCTCGAACACCTCCGTCTCCGGAGAGTTGAGGTATTTGGGCTCGACCCCATCGAGGCTGCGGCCGCCAAAGCCGATCACCCGGCCCTGCCGGTCCCGGATCGGCACCATCACCCGCTGCCGGAAGCGGTCGTAGTGGCCGTTGCCTCCCTTACGCGGCACCACCAGGCCAGCGGCCTCGAGCAGCTCTGGCTCGAGCCGCTCCACCTGCTCCAGGTGGCGCAGCAACCCATCCCAGCCCTCCGGCGCGTAGCCCAGCTGGAAGGATTCCAGGGTGGCCTCGCTGAGCCCGCGGCCCTCCCGCAAATAGCCCAGGGCTGCGGCACCCTCCGGTGAGCGCAACTGGGCCTGGAACCAGCCGGCCGCCAGGGTGAGAACGCGATGGAGCTTCTCGCGCCGCGAGAGCTGCTGGCGCAGCCGCTCCTGCTGGGGACCCTCCAGGGTTTCCACCGGCAGCTGGTATTTGCGGGCCAGGTCCAGCACCACATCGGTGAAGCTGCCGCGCTGGAGTTCCATCAGGAACTTGATCGCGTTGCCGCCCGCGCCGCAGGAGAAACAGTAATAAAACTGCTTGGCCGGCGACACCGTCATCGACGGCGATGTGTCGTCGTGGAAGGGGCAGATCCCCACGAACTCCCGGCCCTTTTTCTTGAGCACCACGTGCTCACCCACCACGTCAACGATGTCGGCCCGCTCCTTGACGGCCTCGATCGTGCGGGGGTGGAGACGGGGGCTGGCCAAGGAAGGCAAGGGTTGGTGGTTGGGGTGGGGAGGCCCGGGGGGGGCGCGGCAGGGAGCGGGGGGGAGACCTGGGAAGCTGGCGTAGCGAAGGAGTGGGGGTTGCGCTGCGGTGGAAAGGGAAGAAACCGGAGCGAACGGTGAAGGGGCGAAGAACGGGCGCTTACGCCAGGGATGGAGGCAGAAGTCTTCGCATTGTGCTCGATCCCACCAGGGATGGGGCCCCTCGCCATGGCCAGCTCTTGCACTGCTGGCGGGGGCCCTCTGCTTCAGCCTGATGACGGTGTGCGTCAAGCAGCTCCACGGGCGGCTGCCGGTGGCGGAGGTGGTGCTGGGCCGGGCCCTCGTGAGCGTGGTGCTCAGCGGCTGGCTGGTGCGACGGGCGGGCCTCGATCCCCTGGGCCAGCGGCGCGGCTTGCTCGCCCTGCGCGGGATGGTGGGAACGGCCGCCCTCTTCTGCGTCTATCTGGGGGTGATGCGGCTGCCGTTGGCCGACGCCACGGTGCTGCAGTACCTCTACCCCACGGTCACCGCCCTGCTGGCCTGGGCCTGGCTCGGGGAACGGCCCGGCGGCCGGATCCCTCTGGCGATGGCGCTGGGCTGGCTCGGGGTGCTGGTGATGGTCCACCCCTTGGGCGCCGGGAGCTCCAGCCCCTCCCTGCCACTGGAGGGCGTGGCCTGGGCGGTGGCGGGTGCCCTGCTCACCGCGGTGGCTTACGTGAGCGTGCGCGAACTGGGCCGCAGTGAGCATCCCCAGGTCATCGTGCTGTGGTTCCCCCTGATCTCGATTCCACTGAGCCTGCCCCTGGTGGCGCTTGAACCCACCCTTCCCACGCTGCCGGAAGTGGGCTGGTTGCTGGGGGTGGGCCTGTTCACCCAGCTCGGCCAGATCGGACTCACCCACGGCCTAGTGCACCTGCCGGCCGCGCGGGCCACCACGATTGGCTACGCCCAGGTGGCCTTCGCCTCCCTGTGGGGCTGGCTGGTGTTCGATGAAGCGATCGGGCCTTCCACCCTGGCGGGGGCCGGCTTAATTCTGGCAAGCATCCTGGTGGGCCAGGCAGGCAGCCAGAGCATGCCTCGATCAGCTGAGAACTGGCTGCGGCAGCGGGCTTCCCTTAAACAGAGCGACTAAGGCAGCCGCCATACACTTGCGCACAGGCAACGGTGGTGCAGGTTTTGTCTATAGCCCAAGGGATGGAGTGCTTCCTGGCCCTGACAGGAACGGTTCACGCGGACGTTGCCGCCGGAGGCGCCGACCAACTGCTGGCTCCCCTCACCTTTCGGGATGGAGTACCTCTTCCGCTGGTCACCACGGTGGTGGGGAGTCTCTTCCTGGGCACCCTGGCCATCAGCCGCTTCGCGCTCCGTGCCGGGATCCCGGCCATTCTCGGCGTGATGCTGTTGGGCCTGATGATCAATCCCAAAAGCCCGTTGATCGGCCACGACACGATCGAGTGGCTGCACACGCTGAGCCTTTCGATGCTGTTGTTCTATGCCGGGCTGCGCACGGAAATCCGCTCAATCCGTGGCTTTCTCGAGTATGGCCTCACCCTTGCCGTGGGGGGTGTGCTGATCTCCACGCTGCTGCTCGGTGTCATCATCAGCTTTGTTTCATCCCCCACGGCAGACGGCATCGAACTAGGCTTCAACCAGATGCCGTTCGCCGTGGCATTGCTGATCGCCGCCTGCCTGGGGTCCACCGACGCGGGAGCCACGATCAGCGTGCTGGGCGGCATGGCGAAACCCCTACCGAAACGCCTGCAATCCCTGCTGGAATTCGAGTCCTCGGTGAACGATCCAGCCGCCATCCTTGTGCTTGGTTGCGCGGTGGGACTGTTTACGGTGGGGCACTCCGGTGGAGGCGAACTGGTGCTGATGGAGCAGATGCAGTTGTTTCTCCAGAAGATCGGTTCCGGACTGATTATTGGTGTGATCCTCGGTTATCTGGCCCGATTCAGCCTTGAGCAGTTCGTCGATCACAGTCACCAGCTCTTGATCCTCGGAGTGGCGATCGCCCTGCTCTCCTATGGGCTGGCCGAAACCCTGGGGGGTTCCGGCTTCATCTCCGCCTACGTGACCGGGCTGTTCATGAGCAATCACGTTTATCACAACAGTCGCATTAATGACGAAACGTTGGTGGAAACGCTGCTGCCCTTCAACACCATGACCGAGATCACCATCTTCCTGATCTTCGGCATCGAGATGAACCCTGCCAAGATGCTGGGCTCGCTTCCGGAAGGCATCGTGATCGCCCTCGGCATGATGTTGATTGCCAGGCCCCTCAGTGTGCTGGCCTTTCAATGGCACTCTCCCTTCAGCCTCAGGGAATCCCTGCTGATTTCCTGGTGCGGATTGCGCGGTGCCGTGCCCCTCGCCCTCAGCTTCACGGTGGTGGAAGCGATTCCCCATGTGCGGGGCATCGATAAAACCCTGGTGCCGGCCCTGGTCAACAACGCCGAAGTGATCGTGTTCTGCGTGGTGGTGCTCAATTTGCTCCTTCAAGGCCTCAGCATCGGCCCCTTAGCCCGGTGGCTCAACCTGGGCGAGGACGACGAGCCGGCTGCCGCCACGGCTAGTCACGGCTGAACCACCGTTCACCTTGGCGTCATCCCCGTTCGCGCTGACCAGGGAGGGGAAGGGGGTAGGTGCTCCAAGACTGGCTCAACACTGCTGCGTTGGCCCCCCCGTTTGCGGACAGAATTTGCGCCGCTGATTGATCCAGGGGCGACGGGGAGCCAGGTCGGGCCAGCCGCCAGCTTTGGCCTCGCTCACCCCTGGCCAGGTACAGCTCAAAGGGGCTGTCGACTCGGATCGGATCGTCGGCCAGGCGCCAGTCGAAACGTCCGGCCAGCCGCAAGCCGCGGGCATCCCCGATCGGCATGGCCTGCTGCTCCTCAACCCGTACCCGGCTGACCTGGGGCAATCCAGGCGTCTCCAGTTCCAGGGCCCGGGCGATGGAGCCCTGGGTGAGCTGGATCTGCAGAGCAAGGGCATCCAGCAGCACCGCCCGCGGCGGTTGGCCAGGGCCACCGCAGGCAACAAGGGCCAGGGGCAACAGCAGCAGCACCAGCCCAACGGCGAAACGCCTGAGGGCCCCAAGCCCAAGGGCAGGAAGAATCGGGCCACCGGGGCGGCTGTGGGGCGACGGGGAAGGCAGCATGGGGGCGTTCGCTCGGATCTCCATGATCGGCTGGCTGCAGGGGCGACTCTCGGAAACCTGGCAGCAGGCCGGCCGCTACGGAATCCTGCTGGTCTGCCAGGGGGTGGGCTACGAACTGCAACTGAGCCAGCGGCACTGGCAACACCTGCCAGGGGGAGGGGCAGAGCTCAGCCTGCATGTTCACCAAAGCATCCGCGACGACGGCTGGACACTCTTTGGTTTCGCCGACCGGATCGAGCGGGATCTGTTCCGTGAGCTGCTCGGCGTGAGCGGGGTGGGGCCCCAGGCGGCCCTCGGGCTGCTTGGGGCCCTCGAACCCCGGGAGCTGGTGAGTGCGGTGGTGCGCAGTGATCTTCGCCGTCTGTGCCAAGCGCCTGGCGTAGGGAAGCGCACCGCCGAGCGCCTGGCGGTGGAATTGCGCCAGCGATTCAGGGAACGCTTCGTGGCCCTGGTGGATGGGGCCGACACCGGCAGCGATGGGGATGACCTACCGGGGGAGGCCTTGCCCGATGCCGTAGGTGGCGATGAGGTGGGCATCACCCTGGCGGCACTGGGCTACGAGGCCCTGGAGATCCATCGGGCCCTGCGGGCCGCGGCCGCCACGGGCCTGGCTGGCGATGCACCTGTGGACAGCTGGATCCGCGAATGCCTCCGTTGGCTGTCCCAGTCCGCCGCTTAATCAACACCCTCGACTCTTGCAAAGGCGGCAAGCGCGTGGGATGTCGGAGCCTTCACCCAGGAGGGGGACACTGCCAGGTAAAGTGGTTGTTTGCACCAATTGGGGCCCGCACCCGCCCATGCCGCTCACCACCACCAAGAAGCAAGAACTAATCAACGGTCACCAAACCCACGGAACTGACACCGGCTCAGTGGAAGTGCAGGTGGCCATGTTGAGCGAGCGCATCCAGCAGCTCAGCGGGCACCTGCAGAAGAACATCCACGATTTCTCCTCCCGCCAGGGCCTGCTCAAGATGATCGGCAGGCGCAAGCGCCTACTCGGCTATCTGCGGGCCCAAAGCGAACAGCGCTATGCGGCGCTGATCGTGAAGCTCGGCATCCGCGGCTGACCCCGTCCGCCACCCCACCCCATGGCCCCCAAGAGGGATTCGAAGGATGAAGGCCCGTCCCTCAGTGGCGGGGCAGTGAGAGGCAATGGGAAAAAGAAGAACCTTTCCGGCCCAGACGCCAAGGGCCTAGGCAAGGCTTTGGCTTCCCCTGGGGCCCAATCACCCAAGATCGCAGCACAATCAAGCCGCCTCCCCGGAAGCCGACAGCGCAGCTCTGTCCAGCGGGCCATCCCCGATGCGGTTGCCAACCGCATGGCCCGGCGCAGTGCGATCGCCAGCGGCTTTCCAACGGTTCTTGGGATGGGCGTCTTCGTGGCCAGCTACCTGCTGGTGACTCGCGACATTCTTGATATCCCGCCCGCCGCCACCCTCCTGGCCTCCGGTAGCTGCTTTTTGCTGGGGCTGGTTGGACTGAGTTACGGGGTGATCTCCTCCAGCTGGGAGGATCAAGCCGGCAGCCTGCTGGGCACCGAGCAGATCCGCTTGAACGTGAGCCGGCTGCGGGAATCGATCCGAAGCATGCGCCAACCTGGCTCCGGCGATACCCGGGGCTGAGCAACCGTTATCGGCGATGGCACGGAGCCGGCTTCAGCCGGCTCCGATCGGCGCGAAGAGGCTGACCTTGAAACTGGCCGAGGTCAGAGTGGCCAGGGCCGACTCACCATCGGCCACACAGAACTGGGGACCCAGGCGGACGTAACGGCTGAGCTGGGCATCGAGAACCCTGGCAACAACCGGCACCCGCACACCCACCTCGTCCTGGCCAGGTCGGTGGGCCTGCAGGCATTCCCGCAACCGGTGCTGAATCGCGATGTCACCGGCCTGGTCGGCGGGAAGCTCCACCACCAGGAGGCGCAGATCATCGATGCTGCGGCAGTCGTCCACGATCAGCTGGACCCGCTCATCGCGCCGGTCCACCGAAGCCCAGACCAGCAGGCGGGCATCCAGCATCAGATGGTCAGCGAGCCTGGCATAGGCCTTGGGGAACACCACCGCCTCAGAGGAGCCGGTGAGGTCCTCGATCTGCAGAACGGCCATCCGGTCGCCCTTGCGGGTGTTCACCTGGCGAAGCTCGGCCACCATCACCACAACGCTCACCTTGGCCTTGTCGGCCTGCTCCTCCAGGCTGCCCAGACCGATCGGGGCTAGCAGGTTCACCTGGGTGCCAAGTTGGCGCAAGGGGTGGTCGGAGATGTAGAAGCCCAGAAGCTCCTTCTCGAGTTTGAGCTTCTCCCGCGGTGGGTAATCGGCCACCGGGGCGGCCTTCGGAGCGGTGGAGAGATCGGCGGGGGCCGGACCGGATTCGGCGGCGGGGGCCGCGAAGAGATCGAAGAGGTTGCCCTGGCCGCTGGCCCTGTCCTTGGCCCGGGAGGAGGCCCAGTCGAGGATCAGGTCCAGGTCGGCCATGAGCTGGGCCCGGTTGGCACTGGGATCAAGGGCATCGAGGGCACCGCAGTGGATCAGCGATTCAATCGCGCGGCGGTTGAGCTGCTGGCCGCTGAGGCGGTCGCACAGATCCGCCAGCGACTGGAAGGTCCCGTCGCTGCCGCGGCTGTCGATCAGGGAGCGGATCGCCCCATCGCCAAGGTTGCGCACCGCCGAGAGCCCAAAGAGGATGCGCTCACCCACGGGGGTGAAATCGATGCCCGAAGCATTCACATCGGGCGGCATCACCTCGATGCCCATGGCGTTGCAGTTGGCGATGTAGCGCTGCACCTTGTCACTGGCGCCCGCATTGACCGTGAGCAAGGCAGCCATGTATGCCACCGGGTAATGGGCCTTCAGGTAGGCGGTTTGATAGGTGACGGCTCCATAGGCGGTGGAATGGCTTTTGTTGAAGCAGTACTCGGCGAAAAGAACCATCTGCTCAAACAGCCCCTCGGCAACCCTGGCCTCCACCCCCCGTTCGGTTGCCCCCCGCACAAATAAACTCTGGTGCTTCTCCATCTCGCTCTTCTTCTTCTTGCCCATCGCCCGCCGCAGCAGGTCGGCTTCGCCGAGGGAATAGCCTGCCAGATCCTGAGCGATCTTCATGATCTGCTCCTGATAGACCATGATTCCGTAGGTCTCCTTGAGGATCGGTTCAAGCTTGGCGTGGGCCACATCGATCCGCTCACGGCCATGCTTGCGGTTGATGAATTTGGGGATCAATCCCGCATCGAGAGGGCCGGGGCGATAGAGGGCAAGGATCGAAGAGATGTCCTCCAGCGACGAGGGTTTAAGGTCGCGCACGATTTGGCGCATGCCACTCGATTCGAGCTGGAAGATGCCCTCGAGATCTCCCCGCGCCAGCAGGGCATAGGTGCCCTCATCCCCGGAAGGCAAGGCATCGGGATCCACCCGCACGCCGCTGCTCTGCTCGACCAGATCGAGGGTCTTCTGGATCATCGTGAGGTTCTTGAGGCCCAGGAAATCCATCTTCAGCAACCCCATCGACTCCACGTCCTCCATGAAGTACTGGGTGATCACCTGACCGTCGTTGTTGCGCTGTAGCGGCACCAACTCGTCGAGGGGATCGGCGGCAATCACCACGCCGGCGGCATGCACACCAAAGGTCTTGTTGGTGCCTTCAATGCGCATCGCCAAATCCACCCAGTGCTTCACCTTGGGATCGCCCTCGTATTTCTGACGGAACTCCGGATTCGGTGATTCGGCGCCAATCATCTCCTTCAGCTTTGCGGGCTTGCCACGGGCCACCGGGATCAGCTTGGCGAGGCGGTCGGCCTCGCCGTAGGGGATGTCGAGCACGCGGGCCACATCCTTGAGCACCGCCTTGGAGGTCATGCGGTTGAAGGTGATGATCTGGGCCACCTTGTCCTCGCCGTAGCGCTGGGTGACGTAATCGATCACCTCACCACGGCGCTCAATGCAGAAATCCGTATCAATATCCGGCATCGATTTGCGCTCCGGATTCAAGAAGCGCTCGAACAGCAGGCCATGCTCCACCGGATCGATGTTGGTGATGCCCAGAGCCCAGGCCACCACAGAACCCGCCGCCGAGCCGCGACCCGGCCCCACGGGGATACCATTGTCGCGGGCGAAGCGGATGTAGTCCCACACCACCAAGAAATAGGTGGGAAAGCCCATCTGCTCCATCACCTGCAACTCAAAGTCCAGCCGCTCGCCATAGGCCGGATCGAAGACCTCACTGGCGCTCAGGCCCAGGCGCTGCCGCAGACCATCGCGAGCCACCTCAGCCAGGTAGCTCACCGCCGTATGCCCCTCCGGAATCGGAAAGCGGGGCATCTGGTAGCGGCCGAGGATGTCGTAGTCCTCCACCTTCTCGGCCACCCGGGCCGTGTTGGCCACCGCCTCGGCCACCACCTCGGGCTCCAGGTGATCGGCAAACAGCGCCAGCATCTCCACTTCGCTGCGGATGTATTCGGTGCCGGTGTAACGCAACCGCTTTTCGTCGCTGATCAGCTTGCCGGTCAACACGCAGAGCAGGGCGTCATGGGCCTCCACATCGCCCACACTCAAGTAATGGGCATCGTTGGTGGCCACTAAGGGAATGCCGAGTTCAGCGCCGATCCGGGCCATCTCCACGTTCACGATGCGGTCCTCGATGCCGCCGTGGTCCTGGATCTCCAGGTAAAAATCGTCGCCGAACACCTCCTGGTACCAAGCGGCCACCGTGCGGGCCACATCCGGACGCCCCTTGAGGATGGCCTGCGGA
>Ga0209088_10001814_pt1 | contig 13488 bp, 14 predicted proteins | sample S_140625_EF_Meta_FD_187324 | JGI IMG/M metagenome (GOLD analysis project Ga0209088, IMG submission 187324) | Freshwater microbial communities from Lake Simoncouche, Canada to study carbon cycling - S_140625_EF_MetaG (SPAdes) (version 2) | ecosystem: Environmental > Aquatic > Freshwater > Lake ...
AGGGCGCCTAGTGCGGCGGTGGCAATCATGATCGCGGTTAAAAGTTCCGCCGGGGTATCGAGCCATTCGGGCATTATGTTCCTCGGTTGTGTGTCGGAGGGTTAGGAAATTATTTCGGTCATTGTTATGTTGCCGACCCATACTGATTGTGTGGAGGCGGCGATGCGTCTGACGGAAAAGGCTGGACGCACAACAAAAATGTCTGCCGGAATAGTGACCGTCCCTGCCTGTACTACATACGAGGTAGTCAAATTCGGGAGCGTATTGCTCGTGGAAATGAATGTTCCCCAGCCCAACCGGTCCTCACTAGGTGGACCCGATACCGCGCCATAAAGTCCAATCGCGGTGTCAACGTCCGTCGCCTGAGTCATCGCGACGGAAGCCTTAAGCGCAATCGAGATCGTGTACTTTTGTCCCGGAACGCACGGAATGCTTTGTGTAGTAAACAGATAGTTTGTCGTCGACGTGACTGCCGTGAACTTCACGGAATTGATGTTCGATGAATAGAGGTTTGTCGTGTCAAGAGCGGCGGCGCTAGCGCCAGCAACCTCGGTAAACCAATATGATTCGTCACTAACGTTGAGCGACGATGAGGCAAAGTTTCCATCGACCATGACATCGGCGCCGGTACCCGACGTGCGGCGGCGGCCCACGTACTGCACTGACAAACTAGCGGCGTTCATGTTTAGGTTTCCGGTGGAAGTTTGCTGACCAATCATCGAAATGATGTCGCCTTTATTGAGCGGATACCCAGGCATCGATGCGTTAATGATGGGGTTGCCTGCCGTGGTGGTGGGTATTCGCACGGATTCGAGGTTAGACCCGTTGCGCCTCAGTGTGATTTGTCGGTAGCCCGTACCGTTAGCGGCATAAGTTTGAAATCCTGTGATGGCATACATGCCGCCTACAGGAATAGTGATCCCAGTTCCGGAAGTCGCCGTCATATTCCACGGGTCATAATCGACCGTAGTCATGGCCACTGTCGAGTTAGTGGCTGTGGTAGTCGCGGTCGCCGATGTTAGGGAGATGCTGACAGCCGGTGGCCCATCCGGTGCCACCATCCCGAGAATGATTCTGTCGACACCGTCAGTCACGTACCAGCATGACCCGCCCGGGCGCGGCGGATACTCACCCAAATATGGCGCCACAATTTCGGAAACACCCCATTCGGCAGTGGCTGGCACGATAACCGCTTGCCCCTTTTGCAGCGTGTACGACGGGTCCGTGTCTACCGACCTCACACGGGCCTGACCGAACCGCATCCTCGAGCCAGCAGACGCGGAAGAAAAGTCGGCAAGGAACCTAGAAACGTCCATTAACTTGTCACCCTTCGAGTTCTGGCGTCGGCTGACATTTCGCTACCGGCGGCCAGCGGAATCGTTAGCCGGTCAATACGGTAAAGCCGGTCAATGCCTAGCGCGGAATCTTGCAGATTAATTCCGTCGTCGACGTCGAGGCTAGGGTCAACAAGCTGTGACCACGTGACACGTTCTGTCAGGCCGAGAGTTTTCTTTAGTTGCTTTGATGCGGCGTCATCGGCGGCGGCTTGAGTGTAGAGAAGTGGTGTCGAAAAGTATCGGGGCCGTTTACCAAAATTGCCTAGATAATATGTCGGTGAGTTTTCGTCCTCATCCCACGCGATGCCACGAAACGGGACTGCCAGCCCGGACCCTTCACCCACGGCGATCACGCCATTAAAAGTGTCTGACGTGTCCCAAGTTTTGTTTAGGCTAGTGAGCATAAACGTTCCATACGTTTCACCGTACGAAACTACGGCGGTCACTTCGTCCGCGCCAAGAATCGGACTCATCGCACAATACCCCAGGGCATCAAAATATAAACGAAACCCCTGATCGTCGGCTAGTTTCCGGGCGTCCTCCCACGGGTCCGAATCACCCTCGACACCGAACGCGCAAGCCGGAATCGTTTTACCCGTGTCGGGTAGTGCACCGCCAGCGAACTCGATATCTGGCCAAGCCTGTTCCAAAATTAGTTTGATAACGGATTCGACTGTTGAGTCGACGACAACGTTAATTGGTGTCGCGTACCGCGCACGCGATACACGCACCGACCGGTCCTGTAATTGGCCGAGAGACAACGTAACACCGGAACCCGTTTCCATGATCGATGCCAAGGCCCAATTGAAGACGCCAAGCGGGACAAGTTCTGTGGTGTTGTCTAGATAGGTCACGCCTCGATACAACCGCAGCTCGTAACCATTGAGCGGGCTCAACAAATCATTAACGTTTAGCGGCCTGAGTGTGCCGTCGGGATCGATGAGTTGTAAGTCGCCCGCGTCGCGACGTACGGCACGATCAATGTCGACGGTCACGGTTCCGTCAATAGGTTTTAGTGTCGCGAGAATGTTTCCCGACACGTCACAGATTTGTGCGACAACGGTAACCTCGTGCGTGCCTGCAATGTAGGTCCGGAAGTCCGCGCTAACTGGGTACGCCATGTCACACGACCGACGTGTCGACCGGGTCAACCTCAACAAAATTCGCCGTCACCCTGCGCACTGGCCCACCCGGTGTGCCGTCCGGTTTCCAATCACGCGACGTCAGCCGGACCACATAAGTTTCCGGGCCACCGTCAACACTTTTAAACGGTGACGAAATTCTTAGCGGCCCTTGATACGTCAGCAAGTCATACACGGTTTGCCATTGTGAATGCGTCGACGTTACCCATTCAATAGTTCCATCGTCGCCAGTCATCGAGCCAGACACGACAACGGACTTAGTGGCGTTGAGCGGACGGAATACGGCGTTCGCTTCAGACTTAGTGAACGCGATACTCGAAACAGGGGAAGCGTAGTCAGTAACTAGCGCGGTCCCGTCGGCGTTACTAATCTCCCAAGTTGTCGAATAGGTAGTGCTCAAGGAAAACAATGTCGTGCCGGACGACAGTTGTGGAGTGGCTGCGGTGCCGGTAACGATTTGTGCAGCGTAGCGCGTGAACGCACTAACAGGGTTACGGCCCCGGTCAATGTAAACCGTCGTGCCGTTCGCTGCCATCGTGGCACCGGACACAATCTGCACATCATTACGGAAAAGGTTATAACGGTAAGGCGATGCCGAACCAGCGATCGTAACCACAAAAGCCTTTTGTGCCGTTCCTGTAGTGGTATCGGACCACACTGCCGAAAGCGTCGGATCAGTCGGAGACGTAAACGATGCCGTGGAATTAGCGACAGCGGGAGTCCACGCGCTACGCACCGGAACACCAAACGAATTCGCGATCACTTGCAAATAAGGTTTGTACACGAGGGCATTAACGAGAATCGCGCTACCGGGTGTGACAGTAGTTCCCGCGCCCGCGACCACAGTCGAAAACAAATATGTCGACGTACCGGCATCGAAACCGGCGCCACCCGTGACAGCAGTGGAAAACACTTTGACGTGAGCGGAAGACTGCACAAGCGAATCCGCTTGCACATAATTCCATGAGATCACAGGCCGATCAGTGTTAGCCGTCCCCGATACTGGCGTACCCGCGGGCGTCGCATAATAGTCATACTCGAGCCGCAGCTGTTGAATCTGAAGTGACGTCGAGTTTGTCGCTGTCCGCATGGTCATGGCGTCGACAGTGCCAGCGGCCCACACTGTTCCGCCCGTAGGATTAAAAGCCCAGGGGCCCGCGTAGGCTTTCACGGATGCGCCGCTCACGGGCCCGACTGCCTCACTAACAATATTGTTGTCACTGTCGAGAACACGGAATGATGCGATTGTTCCGCTGCCACCGAAACGGGCCACGCCACGCACGCGCACAATCTGACTCGAGCCAATTGACGTGTTCCCTAGTGCGGAAGTAATAACGGAGTTACCGCCGCCACTCGGTAACGCGGTCGACTGAACCCACGTCAAGTCATTTGAGTCGCTGAGATACGACTGGGCATAAGTGGCCCACACTTGGGCGACACTCGTGCCGTACGCTGCCCAACTACCGGTGAGCCGTGTGGGTTCATTACTTGGATATGCGGTGCCAACGGTCATCGGACGCCAACCCTTCCACGGTTACGCTGTTCACGGCCAACCTCACGGAATGCGGCAGTCACCGCGTCAGTCAACTGCTGACGAACCGCACCATCAATTTCACCATTGATGTTAATAACAATGCCACCCGGCCTAATGTCAAAATTAGTTTTTGCCTCGAGCGCGGCAGCCGTAGTTTTTGTTTGCAACTCGGCACCCATGTTTCCCAGCACATTAGCCGGGGTAACAAACTGGCCTTGCAAAGTATTGATGTCACCGATCGTTTTCGATCCGGCAGCGACAAGGGCTTTCGCGTACGCGAGACCATCAATCGGACCCATACCCAAAATCTCAAGTCGACTACCCTTATTCAATCCGAGTGTGCCGAGTTGATTTAGCGCCGCCCCAAACTCTCGCACCATCGCTAGACGTTGAGTAATGTTCGCAACGATTCCCTCACCCGTAATTGGCACACCCGCGGCGGGTTGAAAAGTCCCAATCTTTCGCGTATCCAAAACCATTTTGGTAAACCCTTGCGCAATCCTTGCGAATTCTTTCGCCTGTTCTTTCGCATCATCGAGACGTTTTTGGATAGTTGTCACCATGGCGTCGACGCCAGCCTCGATCGCGGCTTGCCCTTCACTGCCTTGAGCCCACAAATCTACAAAAGACTTGAGTGCGGCTTGTCCACCCTTTAGCAGAATGTTTGTAATTTTTTTGAATCCCTCTGCCCCGACAATGGAATCGGCTAGGGCCTGTGGGACACCGGCGGCGATGAGTTGGGCGCGGGCTTTCAGCTGATCGACTGAGGTTTGTAGCCCTGCTTTGAAATCTTTGAATGGGTCCTTAGGCTTCTCTGGTTTAGCGGCGGCGCCGCTCGAGGTGACGGCGGCGGCGGGCGCGGCCATCGATGTGGTCTCCACTGGCTTACCGGTAGCCATCGCGGCGAACGCGGCACCCAACGCTTCACCCTCACGGATCGCGGCAGCCTGTGCAGTGCTCATGCCGTACACAATGTTTTGACCGAACGTTGACCCGGCAGCACGGGGCGCCGTCGGGTCAAGGAACATCGCTAAGCCAGCGTCAGCCATCTCCTGACCGATAGCGACACCCTCAGTAGAGATCGTGTCCACGGCCCCTTGAATACCGTCAGACACGCCACGCTTCAAACCATCAAAAGCCGTGATCGCTTCGTCGACTTTCGCTTCAATTCCCGGAATGGGAATGAACCCGGCCAAAGTTTTCGCGCCATCAAGAATCTGTCCCACCATGTTGAGAAACGCTTCCGCAATAGGTTGCGTAAAGTTTTTCAACATAAAGGATGCAACTTTTGCAAAAGCGAAAATTATTCCACCCAACGCCACCATCAAAGTACCAATAGCCATCACTAACTCAGTGCCAAGCATTTCCGCCAAGAGTGTAAAAATTGGTAGCAGCGGTTCCAAAATTGGCATGATCGCCGCCAACTCGACATTGATCAGTCGAGAAAACAACGGCAGAATCAAAGTCAAAGAACTCAACACCGGAGCCAGTGCAGTAACCAAACTCGTGAACGCGCCAATCACAAGATCAAGAATCGGGGTGGCATTGTTCAAAAGGTTCATGATCAAATCCGCAAGCGGCCCAAGCAGTGGCGTGACAGCAGAAAGAAGCAAACCAAACAGGCCACCAATTTTGCCGAGAAGCGGCGCAAGAATTGGGGCAATGCGAGTCGCAAGTTCCCCAATAATTGTCACAAGAGGAATCAAGGCAGGAACAAGAGCGACAATGGCGGAAAGGAAACCACTAGCAAGCGCCGCCACAATGTCCACAATGGCTTTCAAAAGTGGAGTCAGGACGGGTTGCAGCTGATCGAACGCCCCAACTAGCAGTGTCGCGAGTTCGCCAGCGACGGCAGTGAGCGGCCCACTCAATTGATCAAGGATCGGCCCCAGCGCGTCAACAATTTTATTGATCGCGGGCAGTACGGCGACGCCCACAGTTTCCATGAAATTGCCAAGCATCACATTAAGTTTGTCGAAAGGTGACGCGGCAGCCTCAGCGACGCCACCCACCTGAGACTCGACTTCCGCCATGATCAATGCCTGAGCACCAAGCAAATCACCAGACTCCGTGAGCGCCTTGATTTGATTTTTTTGTTGGTCAGTGAATGTGACACCGGCACGCGACAGGGCAGTGATTCCCTTAATGGGATCGTTCAAAGCCTTGCCCAACATTTTCGCGGCAGAGTCAACAGAACCGAAACCGGCAGCACTCAAATCTGCGGCGGCAACCGTAGCCCTATCAAACATTGCTGCCTGACCCTCGCCAGCATTCTTCACATTCTTAAACGTGAGAATCAGATTTTGTGCGGCTTGAATCTGTTCATCATCGATACCGGTTTTGTTCGATATAGCGGTCGCAAGTTTTCCGACTTCCTCCGCCGTCACCCCGGCAGCGCCACCCGTAGCCTTAATGATGGCTTCAGTGGACTTAGTGATGCCGACCGATTCCTGTGCAGCCTTACCCATACCCACGAGCGCCGTGGCAACCCCGGCAACCGCCAACCCACCCACGGCGGCCACAGCCCCAATGCCTTTCATTGCCCCACCGAAACTGCTACCCATCGAGCTCGTCGACTTAGACAGGCCAGCCAAATCCCGTTGTGCGGCTGACACGCCTTTCGAATCGTAGTCAGAAACGATTTTGATTTGGACAGCCACAGTTCACCACCTTTACAAGTTTTCGTTCAGTTTGGCTTGCACAGTCATTTCAAGTTTTCGCATTACGTCAGCGACCTGCTTTTCGTAATGATGTTTATCGTTTTGGGTTTTCTTATCCCACACACGATACAAGAGTCGAGGCTCAGGCCCGTGCCCCGAATTCATTAAGCCTTTCACGAATTTGGAGCCAGGGGTTCGGCGTCCCGCTAACTCGAAAATAGCGGCGGCAGGATTCGCGTTACGGACAACAACCACACTTGAATATTTTGTTGTGCCTGACCTTTTTAATTTGCCAAGGGCGACACGAAAACCGGACTTGACTTTTGAGGCATTCCACAAAACGTAATCTTTTGAGCTGAGTGATCCGCGCCTACGCCAACCATATTTAGACCATTGAGATAAAGCGACACTAGGCACTTTAGATTTTGCCTCATCCGCAACAGGCTTAAGAATGCCGCGCAATTCTTTTTCTAAAGACTTACGCGCGTCATTGTCAAGAAGCTTCAAAATGCGCAACGCCTTTTGAGCGTTTATTTCCACGTGCAAATTGTCTGACACGTGCACTCCTAGCGGTTTGATTCAAGGGCACGCCAACGCAAATACCTAGACATCGTGAAAAGCATCCGATCGGACTCGAGCAGTAACTGGCTTGGGGCAATACCAGTTTCAACAGCGAGGTGAGCAATCAGCCAATGGGCTGACTTATCTCCAAAGGGACAATGTCTTTACTGTCCTCCACTCCACCTACACCATCGATGGTGTTTACCCAAGCGTCAAAGTCGAGGTCAGTTTTTCCCACGCGAGAAAGTCCGGACCATGCAAGGAAACATAAATCGGTGAGACGGAAATTGGATTCAAGTTGTGTCACGGAACGGTCGTATTTTTCTTCAAATCGAACGTAGTCGGGTGCCGACACGGTGACATCGACACCCGACCCGTTCGCATAATCTACGTGCAGTTGCATTCTCATGGCGCAGGTTTCCTATTCTGTCGGATTGAGAAGTTATGCGGTCGCGCGTGACACGGTACCCGTGGTGGGCCACGTCACTGAAACCGTACTGATATCGCCAACGGATGACGAAAATGGGGTGTACTGGGTTACCAAACAGACCGCAGTATAGGCAGGATTTGTCGCGCTCACGGTGCCTGACGTTGGCTTGATTACGACAGTCGCGTTCGAATTAAGCAACGGGAAAAGCACAGCGTCAACAGCACCGGCAGCAAAGTCCTGAAAAAAGTTCAATGTAACTGAACCGGTTTTCAAGCCAGCGATACGCTCACGGAATGTTCCACCAAAAGCGGTCGTTTCAAGTTCCGCAGACTCAACCATGAGTTCTACGGATTGGAGGGCAGTCGAAAACGCTGTCCCATTGATAGTAATATTGTGATCAACAGCGGCGTATTTCGCCATTTTTTGCCTCCTCAGGCGTAGACGGTGACCATGAAAGTCGCCGATAAATATGATACATCGCCGAGAGTGACAGGTGTGATGCCTGACATTTCGGTGACTCTTAATGTTTGGGCTTTTCCTCCCAATGACCTATCACCCTCGATTGCAGTTTTCACACTTCCCGAACCCGTAGGGGCGAGGTAGGAATCTAAACTGTTTTGTGCGCTACGTTCTGCGACGCGGCCAACTAGCAGCGTAATCATGAACGTGTACTGATCGAGGCCACGACTAAATGCTTCGTCGTAAGTAATAGTTTCGACAGATACGACAGCAAGCGGCGGATTAATTTGGTCGGGGATTGTGGCGGAAGTTCTCAACCCGCTGATGGTGCCTAGTCGAGTGGCGAGACCGGTCCTCAGTTCAGTGACGGTCGCCATTACCAAACCCCAACAATGTTCCGCACGTAGGGCCGCACAAGCATTTCGACGTCAGGGTCAATGTATCGAGATACCCTGAGCATCCCCATGTCACCGAACCCGGCCACGCCCAACGGTGAATCGAAGCGTTTAAATTCGCGTGACGCTTGCAAAATAGTGGCCTGTTTAATTGCTACGGGCACGGCAGCGAAACCCCACACGCCCACAATTTGTACAGTCGCAACACTCGAGGCGACAGGGAAACTGTAATCGCCGGTTGCACGTACTCGAGTAAACGGTGTGACCTGGCCGGCAACGAGCTGATTAAGTGGCTCCGGTTGAAAGTCGGTTGTCGTGAATGTTTGGTCGTAAATGTAGTCGGCGTTTGTTGACGTGCGGAATGTTGTGATGGATTGGCAGTCATCAATTTGGACTAGGTCGGGACGTTCGGCAGCGAATGTGCGTGTCGCAGTTCCGGCGTTATAAAACACGCGCTCACACGTTCCATCGATCATGCGCGACGCGGCCTCAACAGAAAGTTCAAGCAATGTGTCGTCGACATTGTCGGTGATGCGTAGCGCGGCCTTAACTTCCGCAAGTGTGCAATAGCCGTTAACGATTGCCACGGTTACGCCCCGACGGCAAGAACTCGAGCAGTGACGGTGCCAGCAGCAGCGATACCATAGAGGACTTCATTCGGCGGCAAGTCAAGGGCCAGGGCAACACCGGAGGTCAGCGCGTAACCGTACGCGGTTCCGGCAACGTTACTGGCGCCAAGGTACGCGGTTCCCGAATCGACGCTAACAATAATTGACTGACCGACGTTGCCATCAGTTTCAGTCAAATTGAGCATCGATGTGGCTCCGGTGGTGAGGCTCACTGTTCCATGCTTCACAGCCATTTTGTTTCCTCCTAGTTTGGTAAAACTTGCACAGCGCCAGCGTCCGCAGGGCTTAGCAGAATTTCGTCACCCAATTTGATAACCGATTCAGTCTGAGTCTCGTCAACGGGAACAAGTTCACAACCCAACAGTGCGGCAAGTGAATCGACTTCCGATTCCTCAACTACACACACGTTCTCAACAATTCCGTCACGAACGATTAGGTAGTTCACGTCAAGTACCTAACAATCACAACACCAGATCCACCGTCAGCGCGATTTTCCGTCCCGCTGCCGCCTCCACCGCCACCAGTGTTGGCAGTACCTGCAACCCCATTTGATCCGTTAGCGTTACCTGCACCGCCACCGCCAGAACCACCAGTGCCCTGATATGTTCCAAAGAATGACGATCCGCCGCCACCGCCAGAGAAAGCAGCAGCCCCTACAGGCCAAGGATTCGTTACACCAGCCCCACCGTTACCGCCCTTATAAATTCCGGCACCCTGATCGGTAGCAATAAACCCATTATTGGAGAACGAAGCCCCGCCACCAGACGCGCCACCGTTCTGCGCTGAACCACCCTTACCGGATGGGGCAATTCCAGCCGAACCAATCGAGCTTGCAGGTTGAGCACCAGAAGCATCACCGCTAATACCACCCGCAGCAGTCGCTAACGTTGCACCAAAAGTTGACGAACCGGCGGTCGGTACGGCTTGTGTTGCTCCTGCACCGACAACAACGGCATAGTTATTTGTTGACACACTAATGCCCGTCGTCAGCGAGTAACGGCCACCGCCGCCACCACCACCTATGGAGTCAGGATTTTCGTCAGCAACCCAAAGCACTCCACCAGCACCACCACCACCTACACACAGAACCTCGACAGTCGCGCTGCCAGAAGCAACAACAAAACTAGAGGATGAATTAAACAAATGGTAGGTGTATGCACCATTAGTGGACTTCGTTCCACCAGTAGCCGAGAAAGTTCCACCGCCACCACCGCCAGACGCTACCGCATTAGCAGCTCGAGGCGACCTAATCCTGCCACCGCCAACAATCGAACCCGCAGAACGCAAGGATGCTTTTATGCGCGGCATCAAGTCATCCTCCAATATTGTAAGTTTTGCGCAACCAATCCACAGTCAAAGGCAAACCCTCGGCAAGAGTTGTCTGTGGATTATGCGACAGGAAACCCTTAGCCCGAGTAATGTCGGGCCGCTTAGACGTCACATTATGCGCATCGAAAGACTGATACGTGATTAGGGCAGGGTCAGCACCGGTCAAGGATAGCAGCATTTTAGCCACATCCGAAACGTCAACAAACTCCTCCCCGCCAACATTCACCGTCATACCCGAAATGAAATTATCGGCAGCATTCGCCAGCGTAGGAATAAAATCACCCACGTACATAAATACGCGCTTATAACCCTCAAAAACTGTAATCGGCTGATTAGTCAATAGGCGATAAGCAAACAGGCACACCACGGAACGATAGTCATGGTAACGCTCACCCGGACCGTAGGCGTTAAAGAATCGGAGAACCATTGTGTCCGTGCCGTAACGGTCACCGAAATTCTTAATCTGCATTTCGTTGACACGCTTCGATATTGCGTAGTCATTTGTCAACGGCGGTTGCGCATTCAACTCAAGCAGCGACTCGTCAATCGTGTCCACACCGGCCTCACCATAAACTTCCGATGATGACGCGAACACATGCTTAAATCCGAGTTCCTTTTGAACCTCAAGAATATTGCGTGTGCCAATAACGTTAGTCCGCCACACTTGCTCATAATGGTCCTCCCCATTCATTCGCCCAAACTCGGCAGCCAAATGGTAAACGAGGTCCGGGTCAATATCCTGCAGAATCGTACTGATTTGACGGTAATCCGAAATATCGGCACGGAAAGTTTGAGGATAGGAATGATGCTGCAATTCGATACCGTAAACCTCGTGTCCTCGAGCACGCAGCTCCTCGACTAGCGGACTGCCAAGCGTACCGGCGGAACCAGTGACAGCGATTCTCATAATGTTTCCTTAGCGCAGTAGGGGATTAAACGAGGGACCAAAACTTGGAGGGCTGTTCGGTGAGAATATTCTTGGGGTCGCCCGGTTCGAGACGGCCAACGAGTCGAGAATTTGTTATGACTTCGCATCCGGCAAGGGTAGCCTCGATAACGGTACGCGGGCAAGCGTCAAATTCTTTCGGCAAATGAATGAACCATCGAGCGCGTGACATATGCTCGAGCACTGTTGCCCTGTCAACATTCGATAGTTCGATGAGTGGCACATTCATTTCCGCCGCTTTGATGCGTGCGTTAATTTTTCCCTTTGCCGGGTGATTACGTGCGGCGAATAAAGCGAATGGTTCTTTGATGCCTGGCTTCACCTCATCGACGTCCCACACGGGCGAGTGAATAAAATGGTCGGATACTCGCGACCATCGGGCTTCGTGTGCCTGATGAAGTCTAGACATGGTGATGAACGGGGCAGCATGCTCGAATAAATGTTTCCGTGCCCCGTTGGGGGCTTGTGCGTGTTGAATCCACACGAGCGGGGACTTAGTAGCCAGCGCGACCATAGCCTCCTCAGTGAGCCTGTCCGTGCCGGTAATGACCACCCTGTCATAGTCCATCGCCGTAGCCCAATCATCCGGGCCGATCACGTCAATATCGAAACCGGCAGGGGCGTGGAAACGCATGACCGCGTCATTAAGTTCCGCGCCGCCCGCATACAACCCCGGCAACAGGGCATCCGACCGCTCCTCCTCCCTCACGAGGTGATGAGTCACCCAAGCCAGTTTCATGACTTAGTCATTAACTCAAGAGCCGGAACCCAATACTCATCGAAAACAGTGTCACAGTCATAACCGGCAGCGAAAGCAATAGCCTTTTCCGATGTGCCATTCCCGTTTTGGTAAGCCTGCTCGAGCGCGTCAACAATCGTATTCACGTTCGGAGTTATCCACCACGACCGTTGCATCGGGTCCCAGTCCGGTTGACCGTCAACAATCCACCCGTGACCCACAAGCTCAGGCTGTGCAGTGTAATCCGAAACGATCACCGGCGTCCCGCACGCTTGCGCCTCAGGGACGTGCACACCGAAACCCTCACCCTTCGAGCACGCAAGAAACACGCCAGCCGCCGAATAGCATGCAGCCAAATATTCGTCACTCAGCGGGCCTCTATAAGCATACTGATCGACAAACCTTACTTTGTCCGGCTTCAATTCGATAGCGGACAAAAGGTCATTCAAATTGATTCCGCCCATTGCTCCGTGCTGTTCCGTGTGCAAATACAACACCGCATCATCGTGGAGATCGGAGAACATGCGGAACGCAATAAGGTTTTCCGCAAAAGCCTTACGCGACGGATACACACCTTTATTGGCGGCAGCGAACATGACAACAAACTTGTCATCACTAAACCCCATCAAATCATGGCCCGTAAGTTTCTGACCCTTATCGCCAATAAGGAAAGGGGTCGGCTTGAAAACTTTAGTGTCAATACCGTGAGGAATGTAAATAGATTCCAAACCGATTTTTTGTAATTGGTCCTGCCCAAACTTAGACATCGCCAGCGGGGTGACATTAGGTTTGGCAAGCCATCGAGCGACCTCGGCAGGGCACGGCGCATGATCAACAGGCACCCATGACGCGACAGGCCAGTTATCCCATTGTGCTCCCTTAAAAACCCACACATCATAAAGGGTGATGAGAAGTGGGTTGTCTGACTGGGAGCGTTGAAAATGTTCTTGCATTTGGGCTGGTACCACGTCGTTAGAATATTGTTCGGTGCCGCGTGGCCACACGCGCATTCCGTTCCATTCCGACGGTGCACCCTCTAAACCGTAGTTAGCAAAAATGCCGACGTCATGGCCAGCAGCTGACAATCGAGAAGTTACTTGTGCAGTTTGTACACCGTAACCGGTCGCAGCCCAAGGCGCGTTGGATACCCATCCGATGGCTAGAGGATCCGCCACAGTTTTTGTGTGAGTCGCTGGTGCTGTGTTGCGGCGATTCTTTCGAGAAGTTTTGTTTCCTTGAGTCACTTTATTTTCCCTTGCGCAGTAGGGGTGTGTGCGGTGTTGCGGGTCTCGGCGAACCTGCGCGTGCACCGAGACCCGCAACGATT
>Ga0209088_10001815_pt1 | contig 13484 bp, 12 predicted proteins | sample S_140625_EF_Meta_FD_187324 | JGI IMG/M metagenome (GOLD analysis project Ga0209088, IMG submission 187324) | Freshwater microbial communities from Lake Simoncouche, Canada to study carbon cycling - S_140625_EF_MetaG (SPAdes) (version 2) | ecosystem: Environmental > Aquatic > Freshwater > Lake ...
TGACCTCTGCCAGGTGGAGATTCAAGGGATGGTGGGGGGCGCCGATCTGGTGCACTTCAGCATGGGCGCCCCGGGCACCCGGGCGAAGCTGTGGGCCAGGGTGTGCCAGTACCTGCGCAGCTCCGAGCAGTGTGCCCAATGTCTCAACCAGGATGCGGGTCTGCGGGGCACCGTGACCAGCAACGACTACTACGCGGAGGCGCCCCGTCTGGATCTAGGGATGACCCCACCCGCCGATCCCCTAGGGTGATGAGATGCCCGCCGGGCAGCACTCTGGCGTGAGCCGGCGCCCCTGAGGGGCATCGGTTCACGCCAGGGGCAGTTCTATTAACTGCGGCCGCGGCGGCTGCCCCGCCCCCGGATCCGGTTCCCCTGAACCGTCCGTCCCGCCGCACCCCCTTGCCCCATCCCCTCGTCACGGACCTTGAACGGCTGGTCGGCCCGCACGCCGAAGCTGCTGCCCTGAGGCTGGAGGCCGTTCATCTGCACACCCACCGCATTCCCATGACGGTCCAGGTGCTGGTGCGGCGGGCCGATGGATCCGATGTGAACCTCGACGACTGTGCCGCGTTTAGTGGTCCCCTGGGGGAGGCCCTTGAAGCCGCCGCCCTGCTGGAGGCTCCTTACGTGCTGGAGGTGAGCAGCCCTGGCATCGGCGAGGAGCTCAGCACCGACCGCGATTTCATCAGCTTCCGGAGCTTCCCGGTGGCGGTGGATCGCCAGGCCGCCGACGGATCGGAAACCATCGAGGAGGGTCTGTTGCTGGGCCGTGACGCCGAGGCCGTTCAACTCAATGTGCGGGGTCGCACCGTGCGGCTGCCGCGCCAGGAGGTGGTGCGGGTTCGTCTTGTGAGTCCCCGAGACGGCCCCTAGCCCCCCCAGCCCTTGCTCCACCTCGGCAGCAGGGCAACTTCTGTTTTCCGACGATTCCCCGACGGCCTCCTGCCGTTCCGCATCCCCGACTCCCTTTCCAAGCCATGGCCCTGGTCCTTCTCCCCGGTCTGAACAATCTGATCGAGGACATCAGCGACGAGAAGAAGCTGCCTCCCCAGGTGGTGGAGGCGGCCCTGCGCGAAGCCTTGCTGAAGGGCTATGAGCGCTACCGTCGCACCCTCTATCTCGGCATCAGTGAGGATCCTTTCGAGGAGGATTACTTCTCCAATTTTGATGTGGCTCTTGATCTGGAGGAGGAGGGGTATCGCGTTCTCGCCAGCAAGATCATCGTGGATGAGGTGGAGAGCGATGACCACCAAATCGCCATTGAGGAGGTGCGTCAGGTGGCGGAAGACGCCCAGATCGGCGACACCGTGGTTCTCGACGTGACCCCCGAGAAGGACGATTTTGGTCGCATGGCCGCCGCCACCACTAAGCAGGTTCTTGCCCAGAAACTGCGGGATCAACAGCGGCGCATGATTCAAGAGGAGTTTGCCGATCTGGAGGATCCGGTACTCACGGCCCGGGTGATCCGCTTCGAGCGTCAGAGCGTGATTATGGCGGTGAGCAGCGGCCTAGGCCGGCCCGAGGTGGAGGCCGAGCTCCCCCGACGCGACCAGCTGCCGAACGACAACTACCGCGCCAATGCCACCTTCAAGGTGTTCCTCAAGGAGGTGAGCGAGGTGCCACGGCGGGGCCCGCAGCTCTTCGTGAGCCGTGCCAATGCCGGACTGGTGGTGTATCTCTTTGAGAACGAAGTACCCGAGATTCAGGAGGGTTCGGTGCGGATTGTGGCGGTGGCCCGGGAAGCCAACCCCCCCTCCCGTTCGGTGGGCCCCCGCACCAAGGTCGCCGTGGACAGCGTGGAGCGGGAGGTGGATCCGGTGGGGGCCTGTATCGGCGCCCGCGGCTCCCGCATCCAGCAGGTGGTGAACGAGCTGCGGGGCGAGAAGATCGATGTGATCCGCTGGTCGCCCGACCCCGGTCAGTACATCGCCAATTCCCTGAGTCCTGCCCGGGTGGAGATGGTGCGTCTGGTGGATCCCGAGGGGCACCATGCCCATGTGCTTGTGCCCCACGATCAGCTCAGCCTGGCGATCGGCCGCGAAGGTCAGAATGTTCGCCTGGCCGCCCGTCTTACCGGCTGGAAGATCGACATTAAGAACGCGTCGGAGTACGACCAGGCTGCCGAGGATCACGTGGTGGCCGGCCTGATTGCCCAGCGCGAGGAGGAGGAGGCTCTCCAGGCCGAGGCGGAGGCTCGCTTGGCCGTTGAACAGGCCAACAGGGCCGAGGAGGATGCCCGTCTGCGGGAGTTGTATCCCCTGCCGGAGGACGAGGAGGATCAGGGCTATGGCGCCGACATCGCCGCCGAGGAGGAACTTGGCGGCGGCGAGCCTGCTGAGGCTGACGGGACCGAGGCCGAGGCGAGCGCCCAGGAGAGCGAGGTTCCCGAGCCCTCCAGCGATGAGATGTCCAGCGATGAAGGGTCCAGCGAGGATCCGGCCCGGTGAACCCCCCTCGCCCCGTGCTGCGGCGCTGTGTCTCGTGCCGGATGCTGGCGGATCGCCTCCAGCTCTGGCGGGTGATCCGCTTGGCCGACGGGGGACTAGGACTGGATGGGGGGATGGGCCGATCGGCCTATCTCTGTCCGAGTCCTACTTGTCTGGATGAGGCCAGGCGACGCAAGCGTCTTCAACGGGCGCTGCGTTGTCAGGTATCGGATTCCATCTTTGCCACGCTTGAGGCCCGTCTCCCGCCAGGCGGGACCGCGAGCCCTGAGGCAAGATGAACTGTGGCCGTGGCGTTTGTACGGCCCGGTGGCACCCCTGCCCCCCCCGGCGGCCCCATGGGCCCCGCCCCTCGGAGACCTGAATGACCAGCAGCGGCAAAGTCAGAATTTATGAGCTGTCCCGGGACCTTGGCCTGGACAACAAGGACGTGCTCGATGCCGCCGAGAAGTTGTCCATCGCTGCCCGCAGCCACAGCAGCTCGATCAGCGACGACGAAGCGATCCGCATCAAGGCCTTGATCAAGGGCCATGGCACGACCACACCGCCGCCCGCCGCCAAGGCGATCCTGTCGGTGAAGAAGGCTGACGTGGCCCAGCCTGCGGCTCCAGCAGCCGCCAGTGCCTCCACGCCCCCCACCGGCCCCGTGGCGTCGCCCCGTCCCCCCCAGCCGGTGCGTCCGGTCGCCACACCAGCTCCTGCCCCGAGCCGACCTGCGGCGACCGGGCCCTCGCCCCGCTCCCCTGAGCCCAAGCGGCCAGTCGTGGTCCCCCAGGCGCCGGCCCGATCCGCAGCGCCAGCCTCGCCGCCGCCGTCCTCGCCGGGAGCTCCAGGTCGTCCCGTGATCTCCTCCCCGCCGACCCCCGCTTCGGCGGCGCCCCAGGCCAAGGCGCCCGCACCGACTGCTCCGCCGGCATCCCCCGCCCGCCCGGTGTCACCCCCATCCGTCGTCACCACCCCACCACCCCGTCCGGTGGCCCCGCCGCCGCGCCCCGCGGCTAGCGGCCCTGCCAAACCCGTCACACCGGTGCGGCCCGCCACTCCCCGCCCCGTAACCCCTGCCCTGGTGAATCGCCCCGGCCAGGGTGCGCCGCGGCCCGGTGCCGTGGCCTCCGCTCCCCGTCCATCGGCGCCGCCTCCGGGTAAGCCAGCCCAGCCCAGCCGCCCCGGTCCAGGCTCCCGTCCCCAGTTGGTGGGCCGTCCCCAGCCCGGCGCTCCTGGAGCCCCTTCCGGTGCTGGATCCGCCCCTGGCGGGGCTGCAGCAGCGGCTGGCAGCCGTCCGGCTCCCCCGGTTCCCCGCCCCCAGAGACCGGGCGCCCCTGCGCCGATCCGCCCCGCCCAGGCCGGTGGACGACCTTCACCCGGCGCTCCTACCCGCCCCTCACCAGGCCCTGGCCGTCCCGGTGCCACCCCCCTCGAGCTGGTGGGCAAACCGATCCGCCGCGACAGCGCCGGTCCAGGCGGTGCCGGCGGGGTTCGCCCCGCGGCCCCGGGCCGCCCCGGCATGCCCGTCGGCATGCGCAAACCGATGGCGCCGGGCGAGCTGATGCAGCTCCAGAAGCCGGGGATGCGTCCCACGGCTGCGCCCCCCCGCCGTACCGACCGGGGCGAGACCGGCCCCGACGGCACGCCCACCACACCCGATCTGGTCCGTCCCACCGCGGCGGCCCCAACGGCGCCCCGGCGCCCCGGCTTCCGGCCTCCCCAGCCCGCTGGGGCTGCCCCGGGTCGGGCCCGGCGTCCCGACTGGGATGACAGCGCCAAGCTGGAGGCCTTGCGCAGCCGCACGCCCCAGAAGCAGCGCCAGAAGGTGCACATCATCGGCGAGAACGATGATGCGCTCACCGCAGAAACCGGTGGTTACGCCGGCGAACAGGAGGCCATTGTTCTCCAGGCCAGCCTGGCGCGGCCGGCCAAGCCCCGTACCCGCCCCGTTGCCGCCGCCAAGCCCACGGTGGCGGTGCGGAAGAGGAAGAAAGAAACCACCCGCCAGCGTCAGCGCCGCCGCGCCATGGAGCTGCGGGCCGCCCGCGAACTCAAGGCCCAGCGTCCCGAAATGCTGATCGTGCCGGAGGGCAACCTCACGGTGCAGGAGTTGGCCGACCGCCTCGGGGTGGAGAGCTCCGAGATCATCAAATCCCTCTTCTTCAAGGGGATCAGCGCCACCGTCACCCAGACCCTCGATCTGCCCACGATCGAGACGGTGGCCGACGAGTTCGGCGTGCCGGTGCTCGAGGACGACGTCCAGGCGGCCGCGGCCAAGACCGTGGAGATGATCGAGGCCAGCGACCTCGCCCACCTGATCCGCCGACCACCCGTGGTGACCGTGATGGGCCACGTGGACCACGGCAAGACGAGCCTGCTCGATGCCATCCGCAAGACCCGCGTGGCGGCGGGCGAGGCCGGCGGCATCACCCAGCACATCGGTGCTTACCAAGTGGACGTGCCCCACGCTGGGGAAGTGCGCAAGATCACCTTCCTCGACACCCCGGGCCACGAGGCCTTCACCGCCATGCGGGCCCGAGGTACCAAGGTCACCGACGTGGCCGTGCTGGTGGTGGCCGCCGATGACGGCGTGCGCCCCCAAACCCTGGAGGCGATCAGCCACGCCCGCGCCGCCGAGGTGCCGATCGTGGTGGCGATCAACAAGATCGACAAGGAGGGAGCTTCGCCGGAACGGGTGAAGCAGGAACTCTCCGGCCAAGACCTGGTGGCCGAAGACTGGGGCGGCAGCACCGTGATGGTGCCGGTGAGTGCCCTCAGGGGCGAGAACATCGACCAGCTGCTCGAGATGATCCTGCTGGTCACGGAGGTCGAAGACCTCCAGGCCAACCCTGACCGCCTCGCCAAGGGCACCGTGATCGAGGCCCACCTCGACAAGGCCAAGGGTCCTGTGGCCACCCTGCTGATCCAGAACGGCACCCTGCGCAGCGGCGACGTGGTGGCAGCGGGCCCGGTGCTCGGCAAGGTGCGAGCCATGGTCGACGACAGCGGCAAACGGGTCAAGGAGGCCGGCCCCTCCTATGCGGTCGAAGCCCTTGGCTTCAGTGAAGTCCCCACCGCCGGCGATGAGTTCGAGGTCTACCCCGACGAGAAGAGCGCCCGCGCCGTGGTGGGTGACCGCGCCTCCGAGGCCCGGGCTTCCCGCCTGGCCCAGCAAATGGCGTCCCGCCGGGTGTCGCTGGCTTCGATGTCCGGGCAGGTGAGCGAGGGCGAGCTCAAGGAGCTCAACCTCATCCTCAAGGCCGATGTGCAGGGTTCGGTGGAGGCCATCCTCGGGTCCCTCGAACAGCTACCCAAGGAGGAGGTGCAGGTGCGGGTGCTGCTTTCGGCCCCGGGCGAGATCACCGAAACCGATGTGGATCTCGCCGCTGCCTCCGGCGCCGTGATCGTGGGCTTCAACACCTCGATGGCCCCTGGCGCCAGGCGCGCCGCCGATGCCACGGGTGTAGACGTGCGCGACTACGACGTGATCTACAAGCTGCTGGAAGAAATCCAGATGGCCATGGAGGGCCTGCTGGAGCCGGAGCTGGTGGAGGAGTCTCTGGGAGAGGCCGAGGTGCGGGCCGTGTTCACCATTGGCAAAAATGCCGTGGCGGGCTGCTACGTCACCAATGGCAAGCTGCAGCGCAACTGCAAGGTGCGGGTCCACCGCGGCAAGGAGAAGGTCTACGAAGGCGACCTCGATTCCCTGCGCCGCAACAAGGACGATGTCAAGGAGGTGGCTACCGGCTTCGAGTGCGGCATCGGTTGCGATCGCTTCTCCTCCTGGCAGGAGGGTGATCGGGTCGAAGCCTTCAAGCTCGTGACCCAGCGCCGCACCCTCAGCACCTGAATGCCGTGAGCGAGGCCGCGCCGTCTCCCCGTAGCGAGCCGCTGCTCTGGTTGCAGCTCTTGGGCCTTGGGCTTCTACCCCTGGAGGCCCTGTTGCTGCTCCTGCTTCTGGGAGCCAGCGATCCAGGTCCGCTTCCCCTCTTGGAACGTTTGCTCTGCTGGGCGATCGGGGTTCTGGCTCCCGCTGTTCTGCTCTGGCGCCTTCCCGCCGACCCCTGGTCGCTGTTTGTGGCGCAGGTGCCCTTGCGGGGACGCCGGCCGATTCAGCAACGCCTCTCTGCCCTGCAGCCGCCTCTGCTGCTGAGGGTTGGAAGCCTCGGGGGCGTTGCGATCCTCAGCCTGCTGATGCTGTGGTGGTGTGACGACCATGCCGCCGTTGCCAGCGCCTTCTCGCCCGTTGCGGAGAGCCCCAGGCTGGTGGGTCTGTTGCTGGCCGCGGCCCTGCTGGCTTTGGTCCAGTGGCAAGGGCAGCAGGTGGTTCAGGCGCTTTGGCTGTTGAGCCGCTCTCCCGAAGATGTTGCGGCGGTGGCCCCGATGTCTGGGGCTGCCCTGGAGCGGGCGCGGCGGCTCAGCCCTGGACTGCCGCTGTTGCTGTTGTCTCCCTTGCAGGCCTCCATGGCACCAGCTTCGATCGCTTCCCCAGCCTCCGCCGCTTCGTCCTCGCCGGCGGTGGGAGTCCCGCGATCCGGGGAGGCCAGTGCTCCTGAGGCACCTGTTCGTACCGATGGGACCGGAGACTCCCCCACCGCCGGCACCACTCCTGGGGCGGAAGCACAGCAAAGCAAGCCTGAACAGCTGGCCGAAGTCAAAGCCTCGGATCAGCTACTCCCTTCGACCCTGGATCCCGCGGCACCCGGTCTGGATTCTCTCCCCGAGATCGACCTCAACACGGCCGCCGTTTCTACCCCTTCCGGGCCACACCCCGATGGGGTCAGCGATGGCGATACCAACCTTTTAGCCACCGCTGCTGCGATTGCGATCGAACCAGAGCAGCCCACCGAAGAGCAGCAGGGCTCCGCACTGGATGAGGAGATCCGTTGAGGCCACCTCGCCGCCGGCGGACGAACGCATGGCCATGGTGGCCAGCCCCAGCCCCGCTGAGGCCACCAGGGCGAACCAGATGGCTCGCCGCAGGCCCCTCCAGGGGGTGCGGGCTTCATTGAGCAGCCGCCGCCGAAGCTCCGGGTCAAGCGGTTGGCGCGGATTGGATTGGGGAACCATGGCCGAATGCTAGTTTGCTCTTGTTGCCGGTGTAGCTCAGTGGTAGAGCAACTGATTCGTAATCAGTAGGTCGCAGGTTCAAATCCAGTCACCGGCTTTGCTTTAATGGGATCCTCACCATCTGGAACAGGGGTTTTCGGATCCTTTTCTTATTGGTGAAGCCTCAGATCTTCAGCCTCCTGCTGCACTGCAGATCCACTGATCCTTCTGGGGCAAGTGAGTGCTTTCTGGGGGGCTGTTGCCGGTTCCCCCCTGGCTTCGCCACCGGTTCGGGCTGCCGTCGCGGCTTCGCTGGCGGAGCCAGGCTTGATGCCGTTTGGTCCGGTTCCTCTGACAGAAAATCGCCGCCATCTGCCGCTGGGGGGGGGGCGTGGGTTCGCTGCAGAAATGATGCAGAAACGCTGCATGACTTCTTTCCTGGCGGCATCGCCTGGCTGGGCGCATGGGAATCGCCGCTCGCGCCTGCTCCCGAGGGACGTTTCCATCGCTGACACAGCCGCCTTAAGGGGGTGCTGTACCGGACGATGGTCCGACTTTGCAACACGCGACCCCATGGCGGCTTCCGGATACCCCTCGGAAAACCTGGGTCAGCTGAGCCTGCGACAGTTGAGGGAGGTTGCAAGCCGCCTGGGGATCGTCCGCTACAGCCGCAGGCTCAAGCAGAAGCTGTTCCTGGCGACGGAATCCCAGGGCAGCGACCCTCAATCTGACACCCATGGGGATCTGGAGCGCCCCGTTGTCGCCGCCGCATCGGGCCTTGGTTCAGGCGGGGCGGGGCCATCGTCGTCCAGCCCGGGGGATGCCCCATCGTTGAGCGCAATGGAGGCCCAACTACCTCCCCGCCCCTCGGCACAGGGTGAGACCCGGGTGGTGTTTCTTCCGCGCGATCCGCAGTGGGCCTATGTGTTCTGGGAGATCAGTCCGGCGGATCGAAACTCCTCCCTGCTGGCGGGTGGCGGACCGTTGGTGCTGCGGCTTGAGGATGTCACCGGCCGCCAGGATGGCCATGCCCATCCCCACACCCTTCAGGAAGTGGTGGTCGATGCCGGCGCCCATGAGTGGTATTTGCCGGTGCCCATGAGTGATCGTGATTACCGGGTGGAACTGGGCTTTCGCCGGTCTGGCGGTGGCTGGATCCCCCTGGCGGTGTCGGGTGTGGCCAGGATGCCCGCCCAAGGCCCCGCCGGGATCGTTGCTGACCGGTTCATGCCCTTCTCCCTCGATGGGGTTGCGACTCCTCCTCTGGAATCCCCTCCCTCACCCTCCCCATCCCTGGGGTTGCATGAACGCCTTTACCAACAGGCCAGCGGAGCCCATCGCCGCTTTGCGCACGGTTCCGAAGTTTTTCTGGAACAGCGGCAGCAGGACGACAGCGCAGCGGGTGGCCAGCGCTCTGGAGTGGGCCTTTGGGCCAGTGGCCGCAACGACTCCGGTGCTGGTCTGGCGGCTCGCCAACGCGGCTTCTGGCTGGTAGCCGACGCCGAACTGATTGTGTACGGCGCCACCGAACCCTCCGCTCTCCTGCGTATCGGCGAGGAGGAGGTTCCCCTCTCCAGCGAGGGCACGTTCAAGGTGCAGGTTCCCTTCCGCGATGGGGAGCAGATCTACCCGATCAACGCCGTGGCGGCCGATGGTGAGCAGCGACGCTCGATCACCCTGGCGTTCAGCCGAACCACCCCGGAAGCCAACGTGAACAGCTCGGAGGATCAAGTGGCTGAGTGGTTCTGAGCGGCTTACAGGTTCAGGCTGTGATCGGGCTGGCTAGCATGGCCTAGAGCCCGATGGTTGATGGACGACATCCTGCAGCAAACCCTGGAAGAAGCTATTGCGGGTAGTGGTCTGGATCCTTCATCCTCTGCCAATGGCATGGTGTTTTTGGTGATAACCACGGTCGGCTTGGTTATGGCGCTTGTATACATCCCTATCCGTCTGTTTCTCACCATCACGGCCCGTAGTCGAAGGTTGAGGTTGTTGCAAAAAATCAGGCGATTGCGCGACGATTTGCGTCAGCCCATCACCTGAATCTCTCCTGAATCAACGCATCACCATGCCGCCATCCACCTGCAGCACTTGGCCGGTGATGTAGGCGGCCGCCGGGTCAAAGGCCAGGAAGCGCACCGCACCGGCCACCTCCTCGGGTTGGCCCATGCGTCCGAGCGGAATGGCCGCCAGGATCGGTTCCTGGTTGAGGTCCCGGGTCATGGCGGTGTCGATGAAGCCCGGGGCGACGGCGTTCACCGTGATGCCGCGGCTGGCGAATTCGGCGGCCGAGCTGCGGGTCAGGCCGATCACGCCGGCCTTGGCGGCGCTGTAGTTGGCCTGGCCGGGGTTGCCCATCAGGGCCACCACGGAGGTGATGTTGATGATGCGGCCGTGGCGGGCCTTGAGCATGCTGCGGCTCACCGCCCGGGTGCAGAGGAAGACACCGGTGAGGTTCAGATCAAGCACCTGGCGCCAGTCGTGGGTCTTCATCCGCATCAGCAGGCCATCGCGGGTGATGCCGGCGTTGTTCACCAGCACATCGAGCCGTGCCTCCCGCTCCAGCACCGACTTCACCATGGCCTCCGCCTGCTCCTCGTCGGCCACATCGGCCTGCACGCTCCAAGCGCGGCCGCCGGCCGCCGTGATCTCCGCCACCACCGACTCTGCGGCCTCGGGGGAGCTGGAATAGTTCACCACCACCGTGGCCCCGCAACGGCCTAGCTCCAGGGCGATGGCCCGGCCGATCCCCCGGCTGGCGCCGGTGACCAGAGCCACCGGGCTCGGCTTCTCCTCAGGGTGGAGCCCGGCTTCGGGGGCCTGCTCGGGGTTCGCGGAGTCCGGGATGCTGGCCACCATCGCGATGCTGATCGGGTTGGGGCGATCGTATGGCGCCAGGGGGACGGGCCAGCGCGCTTCAGCGAGGCATTTCGGCCACATCCACGAGGGCCGTGCCGAGCAGCCTGGCGAAGCTGGCCAGCTGGGTCTGGCTTCCCAGCACCACCAGGAGTTGGCCTGGCCCCAGCCGCACGTCGCCGCCGGGATTGGCGATCAAACGGCTCCCCCCCCCGTTCCGCTGCGGATCCGGGGTGCGCACGGCCAGCACGAGGGCTCCGGTACGCCGCCTGAGCTCCAGCTCCGCCAGGGTGCTGCCGTTGAGCTCCCCCAGCAGGGAAGGGTCGTCGCTGAGCTGGAACTCATCCACCTCACAGTCCGAACCGGAAAGCAGTTCCATGAAGTTCACCGCCAGGGGGCGCAGGGCGGTGGCCGCCATGGTGCGACCGCCGGCCACGTAGGGACTCACCACCTGGCTGGCTCCGGCCTGGCGCAATTTCCGCTCCCCTTCGTCACTGTCCGCCCGGGCGATCAGGCGGCAGCCGGGCGCCAGGCCGCGGGCGCTGAGCACCACGTAGAGGTTGGCCGCATTGCTGGTGAGGGCCGCCACCAGGGCCCGGCAATTGTGGATGCCGGCATCGAGGAGTGTTTCATCGAGGGTGGCATCGGCATTCAGCACCGGCAGGCCTCGCTCCTCGGCCGCATCGCGGCTTTCAGGATCGGTTTCCACCACCAGGAGCTGCACCCCTTCCCGGGTGAGCTGTTCGGCGATTTCGCGGCCGATGCGGCCATAGCCACAAAGAATCACATGGTTGTGCATGCGCTGCAGTCTCCTTCGAAAGCGTTGTTCGCTCAGCAAACGGAAGTAACCCGATTCATTCAGGGCCAGGAAGCCCTGGATCGTGAGCTGCACCACCACCAATCCCCCCACGATCAGCAGGGTTGTCACCACCCGGCCGCAGGCGGTGAGGGCTTTGGTGTTGGTGTCGCTGAAGCCCATGGTGCTCAGCGTGATCACCACCATCCAGTAGGCGTTGCCCCAGTCCCAGCCTTCCGTGGTGCGGTAAGCCAGGGCTGCCAGGTTCACGATCCCCACCAGGGCGAGCAGGGGCCTACGCCAGGGATGGCGGGTGCGGCGCAGGGGGGAGCCAGGCTTCCGGAAGCCACCGAAGCGCTGGGTTCTACGGCCGTTGGCCCGGGACTGGGGAGGGTGTGGAATCGGATGCATCCTCCCCGCTCCCTTCAGGCCAGCCCGAGGGCTTGAAGCACGGTGTCCACCCCCAAGGCGGGGAGATCATCGGCGGCCCCGATGCCTTGCACCCCGGCCCGCTCCGGCAGGTTGCCCGGGCTGCGGCCCAGGGCCACCACCGGGGTGCCGCAGAGCAGGGCCAGCTCCGTGGTGAGTGGATCGCTGGATAGCACCACATCGGCGCCGGCCACCAGGGCGGCCCGTTGGCCGGCGACCGCTGCCGTGGCGGGGAGCACCGCCTGGCTCCGTAGGGTCGGCAAAGTGGAGCGTATGCGGTTGGGAAGCTCCTGCCAGCGCTCGGTGGGCCAGTCCGTCGGACCTCCGGCGGGAGCGAGCAGAAGCAACGGCCCCTCCCCGGCAGGGAGGGAGGCGGTGGCTTCGGCCAGGGCGGCCGGCTTGAGCTGGAGGCGGAACTCTTCGGCCTGCAGATCCACACCAATCGGGCGCAGGTGGCCCGCCAGGGCCTGGGCCGGCCAGCCAGCGGCGGGGGCGGCCACGGTTTCGGTGGCGGAGAAACCGGCGCTGGCGATGCGGGTGGGGATGTGGCTCATCGAGAGCATCAGATCCATCTGCCGCCCTGGCGCCAGGTTCACGGCCACCTGGAAATCGGGCTCACGCACGCAGCCGAGCAGGTTGGCCCAGTCGGCCAGGGTGGCGTTGCCGTAGGCGAAGAGAATGACCTTCTCCACTGCCGGCAGCAGCTTCCAGATCGGAGCCTGCTCCGGCGGACAGGCCACCTGGATCGCGAAGCCCAGCGCCTCGGCGGTGGCGGCCACCGCCGGTAGGGCTTGGAGCTGATCGACGCCATCGCCCGGGATCAGAAACAGTGCACGCATCGCTCTGGTCTCGTCGGGAACTGGGACGCGGGCTGATTGTATGGAGCGCGTCTGGATTCTTCCGTTGGGAGGGGAGCTGCTTGTGCATCTGCTGATCGCTGCCGCCGGTAGCGGCCGCCGTATGGGGGCCGACCGCAACAAGCTTCTGCTCCCCTTAGCGGGGCGTCCGGTGCTGGCCTGGACCCTGGAGGCCGCCCTGGCCTGCCCGGCGATCGGCTGGATCGGTGTGGTGGGCCAGCCCCAGGACGCCGCCGCGATCGCCGCGATCGTGGCGGCGGCCCAGCCGGATCGTCCGGTGGAGTGGATCCTGGGTGGCGAGACCCGGCAGGAATCGGTGAGCCGGGGGCTGGAGGCCCTGCCGGCGGCGGCGGAGGCCGTGCTGATCCATGACGGCGCCCGCTGCCTGGTGGAGCCTGCCCTGCTGGCGGCCTGCGTGACGGCCCTGGAGCAGGCGATGCTCGAAGGGGCGGGCCTGGTGGCCGCCACTCCGGTGACCGACACCATCAAGGAGGTGGAGGACGGCACCATCCGTGCCACGCCTGACCGCAGTCGGCTGTGGGCGGCCCAGACCCCACAGGGTTTCGGGGTGGCCCAGCTGCGCCAGGCCCATGGAGCCGCCATCGCTCGGGGCTGGAGCGTCACCGATGACGCGGCCCTGTTCGAGCGGCTCGGCCTACCGGTTCGGGTGCTGGAGGCTCCCCCCTCCAACATCAAGCTCACCACCAGCTTTGACCTCACCATCGCCGCGGCCGTGTTGGCCCAGCGGTTCAGCGGAGCAGCTCCCGGATCGCCAGGGCCTGCACTTCCACGGCCGTGAACAGCAGGCCGATCCCGAGGGACAGCTGGATGATCCCCAGGACGAGGCCCAGCATCTGAAGGACCCGGGGGCGGATCACCGCCAGGATTGGTCGGGCGAAGACCATGGCCAAGAGGTTGAGCCCCATGATCCCCAGCAGGATGGCCATCAGCGTGGCCGGGCTGCCCTCCAGTTCCCGCACCAGGGCCGAGAGGGTGATCACCACCGCCAGTCCGTAGGGCGTGAGGATGATCGGGAAGACCAGGGGCTGCACCACCAGATCCAGTCCG
>Ga0209088_10001816_pt1 | contig 13476 bp, 5 predicted proteins | sample S_140625_EF_Meta_FD_187324 | JGI IMG/M metagenome (GOLD analysis project Ga0209088, IMG submission 187324) | Freshwater microbial communities from Lake Simoncouche, Canada to study carbon cycling - S_140625_EF_MetaG (SPAdes) (version 2) | ecosystem: Environmental > Aquatic > Freshwater > Lake ...
GTCGTTGGGCTTCGCGTTTGATCGCCAGGCGGCTGGATCTCATGAAATCTGGTATCGGGTGTCTGATCAGCGGTACACCACCATTCCCAATCACCCTGGCGATATGCCCGAGGGGACGTTGCGGGCCATCCTTCGCCAGGCCGATGTGAGCGTGGAGGCATTTCTTGGTCGCTGAAGTCATCGGCATCGTCATCACCCAAACAACCTATCCCACGCTTCCAGCACCAGCCGCTGCGTGCGGTACTCCCCGAACTGACGTATCTCGTTGTTCTTGAGCACGCGGAAGGTTTCGCTGGGATAATTGGGGCCCATCACATCGGCGGGATCGAGGATGTAGCGCAGCTCATCACGGCTGAGGCCGTAGAGGTGGGCGTAGAAGGCATCGAGCTCGGCCCTTAGCAGGGCGCGGCGTTCGGGATCGAAGAAGAAGGGTGGGCCATCGTAACCGAGGTCTTCGGCCCAGGGTTTGAGGTCGTTTGCGGTGTAGGTGAGTTCGAGGACGCGGGGACAAATGAAATCGATAGCGTCTGTATTGTAGGTACTCGGCGGAAGTGTTGGCAGCTGACTCATATAATAAAAACTAAAGTTGGCGCCACCAACTTTTTGTCTGGCAACGAAGTCAAATACGAGCGCACTTAGATTCCCAGCCAAAGCACTAGCAATCGGGCCGTTTGGAAATTCCAAAGGCATCAGAAGGAAGATGCTATCTCCAATTCCCACAGCCGGAACGGGTCCTGAGATGCAAGTGCGCTCATCTCCTAATCGACAGTTACGCCGCCAACCGAGCAACCACTCCCGATTCCATCCTTGAGATTTTAACCTATCGCTCACCTCTTGTTAGCTCACCCAATACCTGGGCCGAAACTGAAACTCAGGATTCTGCTTCTCGGCCAGCATGACATCCCGGCTTGATCCCTCAGGATCGTAAGTAGCCCAGCGGTGATCGTAGTGGTGGATCAGTTTGGCTTCGAAAAGGGGTAGGCGATCGGAGGCCGGCTCGTCGAAGAACAGATCACTATCGTTCGACATGTCGAACATCCTCATGAATTTGATGCCCCAGGGATTGCCCTGTGCGCCCAGTGCTTCATCGATCAGGACCGGCACGCGGCCGTAGATCTTTTTGGTGAGTTCCGCATCCATCTGGCTGCGGAACACCGGGCAGGTGCGGGTGTTGGGGTTGAGCAGAGAGAAATCATCTGGGCCAAGGGTGAATGACCGCCGATGGTCTGCAAGTTCACTCAGCGACTTCACGCTGAATGCGAGAAGGCAAGCATCGGCTCCTTGCCCCAAGGTAAGAAGGCAGAAGGGGTTGCGATCATCAGTGCCAGGAAACCACTTTCGAATCTCGAAGAAGCTGATCAATGAAATGAGTCTGCTTCTTGTCGCTACATGGTCGAAATAGGCCTTGGTGCTGTTATCCGTAGCGATCCCTGTGGGCACAATCAGCCCAGCCCGCCCGCCCGGGCCAATCAGGTTTAGGAAGAGATCGGAGAACAGGGCATAGGTGTTCAGATCACCCACCGCAGTGAGGCCAAATCGCCCGGAGCCGCGGATGAACTCGCCGCTTCCCTCTGCTTCCCGCTTGGCGAGCTCAAACTCCTGCACCAGGCGCTGATCGACCACCGAGGCCTCTGGTGCTCTCAGGGCCTGGATCAGCCGCTCCCGTGCGGCCTTGTTCGGCGCCGTGGCAATGGTCTCTGAACGCGCCGCGAAGAACTCCTTCTCCTGCAGCTTGATTCGCTCCCAGGGCGGGTTGCCCAGCAGGCAATCAAAGCCTCCAGCGCACATCACATCCGGAAAGGCCAGATGCCAGTGCAGGAAGCGAAAGTCGTCCGCTGCCCTGGCAACCGCTTCTGCCATCGGGCCTGAAAGCTCTGCTCCTCGCTGGATGGCATCCAGGTTCTGAGACACGGGCACGAGATGCTCCTTGCCTTCCTGCTTGGGCAGGAAGAAGGCGGCGGTGTAGGCATCGGCCCTCTGCAGCTCCTGGCGGATGGCTGGATCGTTGCGCCAGGCCTGATAGGCCCGTTCTTTGCGGCGCACCGCCGCCAGATCGTTTTCCTCGATTGCTTCGAAACCCGCGGAGCTCGGCAGCGCCCGGGTCATCGCATTGGCAGTGAAGAGATCCGCCTGGCCCTTCACCACAAACGTCTGATTGGTCTTCTTCAGGCTGGTGCAGACCTGCTTGTCGTCGCCGGTGAGGGGCTTGTAGGCGCCATCGGGGATGCCGTCCTCTAGCACCTGGGGGTCGAACACCCCCACCAGCGAATCGCCGCACTGGATGTGGGCATCGAGAAAACTCAGTGGTTTGCCTGGCTCAATCGCCTCCATCCACAGAGCCACCTTGCACAGCTCCACCGCCATCGGGTTCTTGTCGACCCCGTAGAAGCACTTGGCCACCACCTCGCGCAGGCAGTGACGCCGGAGGTCTTCGCTGGGTTCGTCATCGCCGGCATCCACCCGCGCCAGCTCCAGCGCCAGCCGCCGTGCCGCCGCCAGCAGGAAATGGCCGCTGCCGCAGGCGGGATCAAGGACCCTGATCGCCAGCAGAGCTTCCCTCTTTTCCTGCTGTGTGGCTGCCTTGCTGAGCCGATCTCGGATCACCGGCAGCAGGGCCGAGAGGATCAGCAGCCGCACCAGTTCTTCCGGGGTGTAATAGCTGCCGCTGGTCTTGCGTTCGCTGCCGGCTACCCCGCCGAGGGAGAAGCGCAGGTTGGCGCCGCTGCCATTGATCTGCGGATGCAACTCCAGCAGGCTTTCGTACACACTGCCGAATTCCTCCGTATTCAGCGCCTGGTAGTTGATGCGGGTGCGGCTCTGGGACTGTTCGTCGTAGAACCAGCCGATCGCCCGCACCGCCTCCAGCAGCGCCGCATTGCTGAGTTGCGCCGTGTCGAGATCGGGGCAGCGATCCTCTTCAAAGAGGCCCCCCAGCGCCGGCAGCCCGAGGCTTGAGCCCTCCGGGTTCCGGAGCTGCTCAAACACCATCTTCTGCACCAGCCACAGATCACCGTGTAGCTGCTCATGCGCTCCGCTCCTGATTGACAGATCGCGCAGCCGGCTGAGGCTGTAGCCCTCGCGGTAGATCTGCCGCAGTTCCAGCGGCACGTCTGCGGCAAACAACAGGTTGCGGTCTTCCGCCACACACAGGAAGAGCAGCCGGTACACCAGCCGCAGCAGCTGCCGGAAGAAGGCCTGGGTGCTCAGTTCACCGCTCTGCAACTTGGCCACCAGCTCGCCATTGGCCGGGTGCTGCAGCACCCCCTGGCCCACCGCCTCCAGGGCAGCCTGCACGCCATCGCGCAGCTTGTTTAGCGCGCGCTCGCCGCTCTGCAGCCCTTCCTGCTTCCAGCCATCCAGCAGGCAGCTGCCGTCGTCACGGCGCTGGAAGCGGCTGGCGTGCAGCAACAGCCACACCACCGCAAACTCATCAAACAGCCCGCCGTCAAAGATCTGATCCAGCCCCACAGCCACATAGGCCGGCTTCACCAGGGCGGGGTTGTCGTGCAGCAGCCGCAGGCTGGTGCCGTTGCAGAGCAGACCCCAGTTGGAGCCGTCGTCGGCATTGAGGCACTCCTGCAGGCAGCTGTGGGGTGAACGGCGGCGGCTGTCCTGCCCGAATTGCTTGTAACCCTTATCCAGTTCGTCGTTGCCGAGGCTGGTGAACACCAGCGGCACTTCCCCTGAAAAGGCCTGGTGTGTGATCGGGAAGCTGGCCTCTGCGATCTGGCGGGGCGGGCAGGGCCCAAGGTCGGCCCAGCCGAACACCTGCTCCAGCAGCCGCTGGCTGAACCACGCCGCCCAGGGCATGGCTTCCCCCCGCCGGCGCAGCTCCTGGGCTTCCTGCCAGAGGGCCTTGGCGCGGTTCCAAGCCTGATCTACCGCCACCTGTAGCCGCTGATTTTTCGGCAGGTCGTAGTCGCTGGCCTTCTGCTGCGGCGCCTGCTGCAGTGCGATCTGCTCGATCAAGGAGGCCGGCAGTAGACCACTCACCAGCTGGATGGCGTTGAACTGCAGGGTTGCGGAACGGCGGCGGGGCATGGTGGTCAGGGGTGCATCACTAGTAGATGCGGCTGCGATGTCCGAGCCGAACCACCAACACCACAAGTCGCTGGTCGAGCAGTTGGCAAATCAGCCTGTAGTCCCCTACCCGGTAACGCCACAGCCCCGTCATAGCTGCTGTGAGCGCCTTGCCCCGTTCACGCGGATCGGTGGTCTCAGCCACCAGCCTTCTGAGGTAGCCACCAAGCCGCCTGGCGGTGGTGGGATCAAGCCTGCGCAGCTGCCGCTCGGCTCCACTGGAGAATTCAACTGTCCAGGCCAAGATCGTGCATCACGGCATCGAGAGAACGGGTGCTCGACTCACCTCGGCGAACCTTCTCGGCCTCCAGGGCGCCCAGGTAGGCATCCTCCAGTTCTTCCATCCCCTGCTTGATCATCTCCGTGACGTAGAAATCCTTGCTGCGTCCTGTAGCCCTGGCCAGCTCTTCCAGCCGGGCGTCAATGTCGGGGTCGAGTTTGATCGTGGTGCTCATGGGGCTGGATGGGGCATTGGTTCCACGGTAGGAGTGACGAGTGATCACAGCTGCGGTGCCGGCAGCAGCACGAACAGGCCGATCACATCCACCGGCAGGCTGGGTTCACAGCGAAAGCGCATCCGCAGCGCTCCGCCCGTGCCCACCGCCGCCTGGCGCACGCGGCGGTGATCGTCTTCCGCCTGGGCCGCCTGGTCAACCGCCAGGGTGCGCAGGTCGGCGTCCATGGCCGGCAGCTGCTGGAGCGCCCGCTCCAGCTCCATCTGCCGCTGGCCTGGTTGCACATTGCCCACGGCCGGTTGCTGGAGCAGGGCCAGGGCCTCTGCCTCCGCCAGCACCCGCAGCCCAGCGGCTGCGCAGTGCACCGTGAGGCACTCCTCCACCAGCAGGGGCGGCATCGCTTCAAAGCCGGCGTCGCTGCGGCGCTCCTGGTTGATCTGGTGCCGCAGACGCAGCAGCAGCAAAGTGGTGCGTTCCTTCACTCCATTGGTGCGGATCACGGCACTTCGAGCCGCCAGCTCCGGTTCTTCCCCGCTTAGGGCACTCTCGGCCACAAACTCCGCCAGCTCCACCACCAGCGGATGGGAGCGGCTGAGCAGCTGGGCGCCATCGCGGCAGGGCGGGCTGGTGCAGAGGCTCAGCCGCCCCTCCAGGCCCTGGCTCTCCAACCGTTCCCGCAGCGCGCGGCGCTCAGCCGGGATCTCGGCCAGGTTGAACTGCCATGCCCCACCAGCCGCTGCGGCTGGTGCCGGTAGCCGCAGGCGGGCGCAGGCCTCCATCAACAGCCGTTCCACTGCGGCGTGGTCGCCCAGGGCTTCCTTGCTGCGCTGCCACTCCGGCAGCACCTCCTCGGGCTTGAGGCGCCGCTGGGCAAAGATCGTCTGGGTGCGCTTGGCGTTTTCCTTGGCGCTCTGCCACTGCTGATCGAGGGTCGCCTCCCAGCCCACCAGCGGCAGCACCTCTGGCATGCCAGGGGGCGTCGCAAGCCCCAGATCAAGCCCCAGCTGCTGCACCGATTCCCCCAGCACATCGGCGAGCACCGCCTGGGTGATCGAGTTCATGTCGCCCGGCACTGGCACGCTCACTCCCAGTTCCTTGCGGATCACCTTCTCTTTGTTGAGGATCACCGCCAGCACCCGCTCATCCACCGGGTTGCGGCGATTGGGATCTTTGCAGGCCCCATGCAGCATCAGGGCCCGCACGGTGTTGCGGGCCTGGCCAAAGCGATCGACTCGGCCTTCGCGTTGCTCATGGCGCGTGGGGTTCCAGCAGAGGTCGTAGTGGATCACCGCATCGAAACTGCGTTGCAGGTCGATCCCCTCCGAGAGGCAATCGGTGGCCACCAGCACCGGTGTTTTGGGTTTCTCTGGATCAAAGACCTCCGCCTCCAGCGCCGCAATCCGCTCCACCCGCTCCTCGGGCGGCAGTTCGCCGGTGACGGCCCGGACCACGGTGCTGCGCTTGGGCAGGGCTGCGGCGAGCTCTTCTGCCAGGTAGTGGGCGGTGGGGCGGAAGCGGCAGAAGATCACCGGCCGGTAGCCCTCGCCCAGCAGCTCCTGCACCTGCCGCACCAACTGCTTCAGCTTGGGGTCTTTGCTGGGGCCCCGCAGCCCCTCGGCGGTTTCGATCAACGCCTCCAGGTGAGCGCGATCGGCTTCCACCGCCAGGTCCCCGCCGGGGGCGGACTCCTCTTCTGACATCGCCTCATCCAGGCCATCGAGCACCCCCTGGCTGGCCAGGGCTTCCAGCTCGCTAAGCCGCTGCTCTTCGCTGAGACCCTGCCCGTTGCCCTGCTCCAGGCCGGCCAGCTTGGTGCGCAGCGACACGGCCGCCGCCGCTGGGCTGCTGCTGATGCAACGCAACAACGCCAACGCCGCCCACCAGCTCATCCGCTGCCGCAGCCGGCTCTGACCGGCGCTGCGTTTGATCAGCGTGCGGGCGTACTCGAGCACGTCATTGAACAGGGCTCCCCACGCGCCGGTGAGCTCATAGGTGGCTTCGCGGGTTTCGCGATCGGGGAAGTCGGAGCCGTCACTGCCCCACTCCGCCCGGATGTCCTGGCGCCGCCGCTGCACGAAGTGATCCCCCAGCTCATCCCGCAGGGCATCGCGCCGTGATCCCTCGGGCATCGTGCCCAGCTCGCCAAATTTTGTATCCAGCAGGCCCAGGAGGTGGTTGAAGCCCTCGCTGTCCCCGCTGTGGGGGGTGGCGGTGAGCAACACCAGATGGCGATCGGGCCGTGCCGCCAACCCCCGCAGCAGCTCATAGCGCTGGTGCCGCCCCCGCCCCTTGCCGGAGGTGCAGGTGTGGGCCTCATCCACGATCACAAAGTCGCCGCAGCCGCGGATGAAGCCATCGCGGTAGTCGTCACGCTTGATGTAATCAAGGCTCACCACCGTGAACGGATAGGCCTCAAACAGTGAGTGGCCCACCGGCAGGTCCTTGCTCAGCCTCCCCACGGTTCCGGGCCGCACCACTTCAGCATCCAGCCGGAACTGCTGGGCCATGTCGCTGCGCCACTTCTCACACAGGTGCGGCGGGCAGATCACAGTGATCGTGCAGATCTCACCGCGGTCGAGCAGCTCGCGGGCGATCAGCAGCGCCTCCACCGTCTTGCCCAGGCCCACCTCATCGGCGATCAGCTGCCGCGTGACGCGCTGCTTGAGCGCCATCAGCAGCGGCACCAGCTGGTATGCCCGCGGCTCCAGGGCCAGGTTGCCGAGGCTGCGGAATGGCCCGGCTCCGGTGCGGAGCTTGAGCAGCAGGGCATCGCGCATCAGCTGGGCCGAGCTCTGCGAACCGCTCTGGCAGGCATCTGGCCAGGGGAAGGTTGCTGGTGTGACCTGGTGCCCCTCCAGCGGTAGGAAGAGGGTGGCGATCTGTTGGTCGCCGCCGCCCAGGGGCCGCAGTTTGAGGGTGTTGGGGGCTGGGTTGGGGAGCACCACCCACTCACGTCCGCGGGCACAGACGATCGAGCCCGGGGTGGTGGGTGCCTTTGGTGCCATGGGGGTGCTGGTCATGACGGCTGGCCTCCAGCGAGCTTGTCAGCGTGCTGGGCGAATACCGCCGCGATCTGCTCGCCCAGATCTGCGGCTGCGATGCCCCCGCTTGTCACGGCCGCAGGCGGATTTTCGCCCTGGCCCTCGCCAAACAGCCAGCGGTATTCGTCGAATACCGCATCCCACTGGCGTGGGTCGTCTGTAAACACCACCACGTTGAGGCCGGCGGCATCGAGGGCCGAGCGCTTGCGCTCATCGAGCTGCTGCTGCAGCGGCTGCTTGTGGTGCGGTCCGTCCACAAACACCAGCGCGGCCGCTTCCACGTAGGTGAAGTCGGGCACCACGTAGTGATCGGGCACCGGCGACTGCGCCTTGTCCGGCAGCAGATAGCCCCGTTGCCGCAGGGTCTGCAGCCAGAGCCGCTCCAGACCGCTCTGGCAGATTTCCAGCAGCTGATCCAGCCGCTCGCTGCGCCCCGTGGTGCCCCCCTGGGCCACCACATCAGCGCGGGCCAGATCGAGCAGGAACTGCTTCAGGGAGGGGAGGCGCCGATCGATCAGCTCATGGTCGCGCTGGTTGTTGTAGCTGAGCAGGCAGCGGTAGCAGCCGGCTTCGCAATCCACGTCGGTATCTGTGAGGTCGATCGCCTGCTGTGGCAGTAGCCCCTCCCACTGCCAATGGCAGATCTCCAATGCCTGGCGACCCAGTTGCTGCATCGCCGTAGGGCTCTCCACCAGGCGGCTCAGCACCCCGGCACCACCCTCGGCGGCCTCGTAGATCAACAGCGCCGAGGCGTTGGCTTCGTTTGGCATCAACTCGGCTGCCAGCTCACTGGGGTCGAGCTGGAATGCCACCTCGATCGCGCGCTTGAGGGCATAGCGCACCGAGATCAGATCACGGGCCGTCCATTCCTGGCGGAACTGCACCAGCAGGGCGTTCTTGCGGTCCTGCACATAGGGCGTGATCTTCACATAGCCCTCTTCTGATTCGCCATCTTCCTCGTCGGCGCCGGCGACCAGATCCGACTCCTTGCCCCACAGCCCCTTGACCGGGTGGATGGGGAAGCCGATGTTGCCCGGATTCTCTCGCCGCCGCCGGCCCAGGTTGATGCGGCTGATCTGGGTGGCGGCGCCATAGCTGAGCGACAGCAACGGCCGGCCCGCCACACTCACCTCGCCGATCGCCACCCGCACCTGGTTGTTCTCCTTGGGGAACTCGTAGGTGGTGAGCAGCTCGTAGCCCAGCCGCTGGCGTTCTTCGTCGTCGGAGGTGATCCGCTCCGCACGGCGGGTGGTGACCTGCTCAATCTGATACAGATGCGGGATGCGCAGGGCGTTGCCGTCGGGCTGGAGTTTGAGGGCTGCGCCGCAATGGCAGCACACCTCCATTTCGGCGTCCTCACCCAGGTGGGCATGGCCGCAGCTGCCGCACACCAGCGCATCGCGGGTGGCCAGGGTCTTGGTGGTGGTGCTCGCCTGTTCCTGCAGGTTGAGGATCGCCCCGCGCACCTTGTAGGTGTTGCCCTCGTGATAGATCAGCGAATGGGGGCCGAATTCGCTGATGCCCACAAATCGCGGCCGGCTGATGTAGGTGCCGCCATTCACCTGCTCGCGGCTGCCGGGGATGAAGGCCAGCAGCGGCAGCCGCGGGAAGTTGTAGCCCGGCATGAAGCCCTGGCTGGCCAGATAGCGGTAGGTGCTGAAGTCACCATTGGTGCCCTGGGGGCCGCTGCGCTCGGCCAGCAGCAGATCCCGCTGCAGCAAGGCCGCCCGCTGGCGCTGCTCGGCGTTCTTTTTCTCGCGCTCCGGCAGCGCGTAATTGATCATGTCCTGGCCGGCCTGGACCAACTGGCTGGTGACGGCATCGAGCAGGCCGCGCCAGCGGTTGAGTGAGCGATCGAAATCGCGCGCTGTGCCATGGATCAGACCCTCCAGCCAGCTCTCGGTAAGCCAGGGTGGGGGAGTGGCCCCCAGCCAGTTGTGGCGCTTGAGGTCATCGACGATGGCCTGGCAGGCCCGCAGCGCCTGATCCCGTGCCTTCGGGTTGTCGAGCGCTTCTGCGATCTCGTTCACAACAGGTTTGTGCTCGGACTCCAGCCCCACCAGCTCCTTCACCTTGCTGGGTAGGGCCTTGCCCGTGGCGGCCAGCCACAATGCGCGGAAGTGGGCGATCAGCAGCTCCTCATTGGCCAACTCCAGCGTCGGTGCACTCACCGCGCCAGACACCATGCGGGTGGGAGCCGAGAAGAAGTATTGGTCGTGCGGGGAGGTGGCGCCGCAGTAGCTCAATACGAGGGCTGGCTGACCGCTGCGCCCTGCCCGGCCACTGCGCTGGGCGTAATTGGCCGGCGTGGGCGGCACGTTGCGCATATAAACGGTGTTGAGCGAGGAGATGTCTACGCCCAGCTCCATCGTTGGTGAGCAATAGAGCAGCCGCAGCTGCGCCTCGCGGAAGGCCTCCTCCCGCTTCTCCCGCTCCAGCGCATCCACCTGGGCGGTGTGCTCGCGAGCCAGCAGGGTCTGCAGAAAGGGGCGGCCCTGCTCGCTCAAGGTGGTGGCCAGATCGTTGTAGAGGTTGCGGAAGTAGTCGTTCACCGGCCCACGACGACCGGAGCCCTGGCGTTGTTTCACCAGCGCTGCGTGGTACTCGTCCTGAGGCGCTGCTTCTGGATTGCACAGCGTCCAGCGCAGGCGACTGCTGCTGAGGCGCCAGCCGCTCTTGTTCTCGCCACTGCCGCGCCGGCTCAAGCGCAGATCCACCTGCTTGACCAAGTGGTAGCGCCCCAGCACTGTGACCAGCCCGCCGGTGATCTCCTGGTACAGCGCCTCATCCCATTTCAGGCCGGCATGCAGCTCTTGCAGTGAACGCCAGCGCTGGCTGGCCTTGAGCCAGCGGCCGAATTCACCGCGCAGCGACAGCCCCTCCAGACCGCGGAAATCGCGGCCCCGGGCATCGCGCGGCACCGTTTCAAACACCACACTGCGCGCCAGTTCACCCTTCTCATCAGCACCGATCGCCCACACCTCCTCCAGCTCGGAGGCGGCACGGCGCCGTCGCTCGAACTCTTCGGCAAACAGCACATTGGTTTCGATCGCCAGCCGCTCCCGCAGCTCCTCCAGCAGACGGTGACAGATCAAATAGCGCTCGATGGCTGAGCACTGCGCCAGAAGGGGATGCTGTTCTGACCACTGGCCCTGGTCTTCTACGCAGTTCACAAGCTCGGCGTAGTCGACTTCCAGCAACTGCAGTTGCTCCAGGTTGGGGTTGGTGAGCCGCCAGCCGCGGCGCAGATCCACCACCAGCCGATACTCGAGCACCTCGCGCAGCGCTTTGCGGAACTTGCCCTCCGCCGCCGGGACGATGTCCTTCTGCTCAATGAAGTCGTCGGCCTCCAGCCGCAGGGCTTTCTCGGTTTCCTGGGCCAGGGTTTCCAGGCTCAGCTCCTGCTCCGGCTGGGCCTGCAGCGCTGCCACCAGGCCGGCGCGCAACTGCAGCACTCGCATGAAGTCGTTGAAGTGGCCAGCCTGCAGGGAAGCGTCCTGGCGGTTGTCACTGAAGGCCAGCAGCTTGCGGGCGTTGTCGGGCAGCTCATTGGCCGGGAAGCTGAGCAGCTGCCGCAGCACCGACAGGCTCAAGGTGGTGGTGGCGGAACTGCGGCCCTCGGAGCTCAGGCCCACCAGCTTGCGGAAATCGCTGCCCCGCGCGCTGTGCTCCACACCGCAGGTGGGGCAGAAGCGGAAGCTGCCGCTCAGGAACCACCCCGGCAGCCCCTCCGTGCTGGCCAGCCCATCGGGACGGAAGCGGCAGGGCACAGGCGCTGCTTTGCGGAAGTGCTGGCGCAGCACCAACTCGCCGTCTTTGCCCGGCTCCAACCAGCCATCAGGGAAGTTGGCCTTCTCGGGCTCATCGATGGAATAGGCCCCCGCCGCATCGGGCATGAAATAGCCATGGATCACCGCCTTGTCGCTGGAGCTGGTCTGGTCGCCGAAGTCGCGTGGCTCCAGCCGCGCCGGCCGCTTGCTCTGCAGATGGGCCCACACCGGATGGAATTCCTGGCCGCAGTTGCGGCAGAACACCAGCGGAAACAGAAGAGCCTGGCGGTCGCTGCCCGGCCGGTAGATCTGACCCTTGAGAGTGGGATGGCGTGACCCCGGCGGCTCCAGGGTGCAATAGATGTCGCCACCGGCCGAGACGAACTGGTGCAGGCGGAAGGCAAAGAACCTCCGGTTCGGTGCCACCTCCACCTGATACGCCGCCAGCAGGAACTCCCGCAGACGATTCCGAGCTTGCTGGGGATCTACCCCACTGAGCTGGGCGAGCTCTTCTGCTGCCACCCGCAATGCCTTGGGGTTGGTGCGAACCCACTTGCCATCGGCCTTGTTCTCTTCTCGCCGTAGCCCCAGCCGAAGCTCCACCCAGCGAGCCAGGGGATGGCGACGCAAGCTTTCCCCATCTACAGCAGGCACATCTTCTACAAGGACCTGGCGCAGCTCTTCGGCGCTGGGTAGGTCGCCTTCTGTAACTCGCTCCAGCGTCTCGGTGACCACGTTGTCTGCTGGAATGGTGGTGCCGAACAACTTGCTTGCCACCGATGCCACCAGGGCGTTGCGCTCTTCCGCGCTGCCCTCACTGGCCATCGTGGCCGAGGTGCCGATGCAGATCAGCTTGCTGTCCGGTGCCAGGCGTTGCCGCACCCGGCGCACCAACATCGCCACATCCGCACCCTGCCGGCCCCGGTAGGTGTGCAGCTCATCAAGAACCAGAAACTCCAGACCCTGCGACGCCCGGATCACCTGCTGATCTTGAGGGTTCTGGCGCGTAAGGATGTATTCCAGCATCATATAGTTCGTGAGCAGGATATCGGGAGGATTGTTCTGGATCATCTCCTTTTCTGCCGGAGTCTCCTGCCCTGTGTAGCGAGCAAAAGTGACCCGTTCAGAGCCTTTGGGATAGCCCAGGCAGAGGTACTTCTCCAGCTCCTTGAACTGGCTGTTGCATAGAGCATTCATCGGGTAGATGATGATCGCCCGTATCCGCTTGCCCTTATCGCCTGCCTCTTTGGCTTCGATGATGCGCTGCACCATCGGCAGGATGTAACCGATCGATTTGCCTGAGCTGGTGCCGGTGGTGATAATCACGCAACCGCCAGCCATCACGATTTTGAGGGACTCCAGCTGATGGAGGTGCAGCTGTAGCTCCTGGCCTTCGCCGTTCTCTTTCCCCCAGCGGAAGATCTGGCGGCACTCGGGGTGCAGCAGGCCCTGCTCCACTACCTGGCTGATGCTCCCCCCGCCCACGAAGCTCGGGTTGAGTTGGATCAGTGGTGAGGGCCAGTACTCCTCGTCCCCATAGCGGCCATCCACGAACTCGCGGATGTCGTCCGCCCGGATCGTGGTGAAGCTCCGGCTGAACTGCCCGTAGTCCTCGACGACCCGGTCGCGGAAGGAGAAAACGTCCATCAGCGGGCAGCCTCAAGAAGGTGGTGGTCCGCCTGGAGCGGCGGGACTGGCATGGGGGTGAAGGGACGCTTTGGCCAGTCTGCACCTTACGGAAGCGAGACGGCAGCACATCAGAAGCACTTGCAGCCGCAAGTCTTGGATCTATGCACGGAGCGCATAATTTCAGCCCTCCAGCTGTTGCGAGCCGCCACCCCTCTCCCTTTCTCCGCCCCGCCTGAGGGCAGGGCCGTATCCGTCACGGCGATGAGTTCGAGATCAAGCTGCACGAAGCTGGCTCAGCCGGGAGATCAGATCAGCGATGGAATCGTCCTTGGCGGGCTGATTCTTGTTGCTCACCAGCTGGCGGCCGACCACGTGGGCGCCGAGGTGGGCCAGCTGCAGCCTCAGGGCTGTGAGCACGGTGTGGCCGCCACCGCCGGAGTGGGTGGCGATGGCCACGGGGCGGCCATTGAACAGGGCCCGAAAGTCATCGCCTTGCATCGA
>Ga0209088_10001817_pt1 | contig 13476 bp, 11 predicted proteins | sample S_140625_EF_Meta_FD_187324 | JGI IMG/M metagenome (GOLD analysis project Ga0209088, IMG submission 187324) | Freshwater microbial communities from Lake Simoncouche, Canada to study carbon cycling - S_140625_EF_MetaG (SPAdes) (version 2) | ecosystem: Environmental > Aquatic > Freshwater > Lake ...
CTGTGAAGTACATCGTTCACTACCCTGAAACACGCGAAATTTGGTCTTATGGCTCAGGCTACGGCGGCAACGCCTTGTTGGGCAAAAAATGCTTGGCCTTGCGCATCGCTTCGAGCATGGGCCGCGAACAAGGCTGGTTGGCAGAGCACATGCTCATTTTGGGCGTGACCAATCCTCAAGGCAAAAAGTACCACGTGGCGGCGGCTTTCCCCAGCGCTTGCGGCAAAACCAACTTCTCCATGTTGGTGCCCCCCGAAGGTTTCAATGGCTGGAAAGTCACCACCATTGGCGACGACATTGCTTGGATCAAACCCCAGGCCAATGGCAAGATGATGGCCATCAACCCAGAGGCGGGTTACTTTGGCGTGGCCCCGGGCACCAACCACCATACCAATCCCAACTGCATGGCCAGTTTGGACAAAAACGTGATCTTTACCAATGTGGCCTTGACCGATGACGGCGATGTTTGGTGGGAAGGCATCGAAAAAGACACAGGCCAATTGCCCGACCATTTGATTGACTGGCAAGGCAAAGACTGGACACCTCAAATCGCCAAAGACACGGGCGCCAAAGCGGCTCATGCCAACGCGCGCTTCACGGTGTCTGCCATCAACAACCCCGCGCTTGACCCTGCTTGGGACGATGCCGCTGGCGTGTCCATTGATGCGTTCATCTTTGGCGGTCGTCGCTCGACCACCGTGCCATTGGTCACCGAAGCACGCAATTGGACAGAAGGCGTTTACATGGCTGCCACCATGGGCTCTGAAACCACCGCGGCCGCCTTTGGCGCACAAGGTGTGGTTCGCCGCGATCCTTTCGCCATGTTGCCCTTCTGTGGTTACAACATGAGCGACTATTTCCAACACTGGTTGGACGTGGGCGCCAAGGTGCAAGCCGGTGGCCACAAGTTGCCCAGCATCTACTGCGTCAACTGGTTCCGAAAAGACGAAGCAGGCAAGTTTGTGTGGCCCGGTTATGGCGACAACATGCGCGTTTTGAAGTGGATGATCGACCGCTTGGAAGGTCAGGCTCAGGGTCAAGAAACCATTTTCGGCATCACCCCGACTTATGCTGAGTTGAACTGGACAGGTTTGAGCTTCACAGCCGATCAATTCAAAACGGTCACCAGCATTGACAAAGCTGCATGGCAACAAGAATTGCAATTGCACAACACGCACTTTGAGCAATTGGCCTACAACATGCCCAAAGCATTGCTCGACACCAAAGCAGCTTTGGCACAACGCTTAGCGGCCGTCTGACAAGCGCTGCCTCGCGCCAAAAACTGGCGCAAGCTTTGATCTGGGTGACACCGGCCTTGTGGTCGGTGAACTATGTTGTGGCCAGAACTGCGCCTGGCATCATCAGTCCCCATGTGTTGGCATTGGGACGGTGGTTTTTAGCGGGTCTTATTTTGGCCTTCATTGCTCGCCATGAGCTTTGGCAAGAACGTCACAGCACATTGAATGCTTGGAAACAGTATTTGCTGCTGGGCAGTTTGGGGATGCTCATTTGCGGCGCTTGGGTTTACTGGGCGGCAGAAACAACCACCGCCATCAACATCGCACTGATCTACGCGGCCTCTCCCGTTTTAATTACCCTCGGTGCGGTTGTCGGGCTGAAAGAGTCATTTTCCAGGCGGCAGTCGCTAGGCGTTGTCATCGCTTTGTTGGGCGTTTTGCACGTGGTTGTCAAAGGCCAGTGGGCGGCGCTGTCACAAGTCATTTGGGTTTTGGGTGATGGCCTCGTGGTCATTGCCATGGTCGCATGGGCAGCCTATGCTTTGCTGCTTAAAAAGTGGCCAAGCCCCTTGAGTTCAACTGCGCGCTTGGCGGCTACTTGTTTTGGCGGCAGCCTTGTTTTGCTGCCTTTGGCCATCGCCGAATGGACCGCCACACAGCATGCTGCATGGAGCGATAGTGCCAGTCTACTTGTCATTGCGGCGGCCATTTTTCCAGGAGTGGGTGCTTACTGGTCTTACGGCTTTTGTCAAAAAACCTTGGGGGCAAGCCGCGTCGCTGCCAGCCTTTATCTCGGGCCTTTGTACGGGGGTTTGGTCGCTTGGCTCTTCTTAGGCGAAACCTTGGGTTGGCATCACGCAGTGGGTGCCGCATTCATTTTGCCGGGCATTTATTTGGCTTCGCAAAAGCCAAAACCAGACTCAGAAGAAACGATCTGACTTTCATTTGACAATCGAAAAAGCCTCCCAAAGGAGGCCTTCTTAATGGACCGTCTTGTGCATTTTCATCGGCACATTGACGCTCGCATCATTTTTTCAAATGTAGTATTGGCGGTTTTGCAACATGCGGGCAACTCGGCGTTGTGTGCTGTTTTCACCCAACAGTTCTTCTTCGTCACTGCGGCTCATCGCCGTTTGCAGTTCTGACATCAAACGCGCATCCGTTTGGGCAATGGCCCACAAGCGCTCGTCTGAACGGCGTTGCGCCATGCGTGATGACCATGCGTCCAAGCCCTGCTTCATTTGAATGGCGAGTGTTTTGGAGACGCCAGCAAACAAACCAACCGCCGCAAATGCCACGGCCCAAAGCGCAACCCATGCTGCCAACAAGTGGCCATCGGCCCAGGTGTCCATCATCTGATCGGCCACCACGACAAACGCGGCAACAATGGCAGCCAAGAGCATGGCGGCCAAGGTGTGGGTCGGGCTGAAGTTGTCGCCTAAGCGTTTGAAATTGGCAACGGCTTGTTCAGCACGGTCAACGCCAGGGTGTGTCAGGGGGTAATTCAGGTGGACAAAATTGTGGTTCATTTTGATTTCCTCGTTCATAAAGCTAATTCAAAGGGGCCTTAGCGTTGGGTAAAAACCCACTTTTTGCTTGACCATGGGCGAATCATAGGGTTTACTCTAGTGTTGTTCAACTTTATATTCATGATGCTTAACATTCACAATAGAAATGATTGAGGCTGTCCAAACCAATTTTCGAACCTTGGATCTGAATTTACTTCGGGTCTTTGACGAAGTCATGGCTGAAAAAAGCCTGACCAAAGCCGCGCGCAATTTGTCCATCACACAACCCGCTGTGAGCAATGCGCTGCGGCGCCTTCGTGAAACCTTAGGGGACGACCTGGTTCGCCGCGATGGCCATGGCATCACGCCCACACCTTTTGCACTGATGCTTTGGCCAAACGTCAGAGCCGCCCTGGACCAATTGCAAACCGCCTTGGTGCCTCAACACTTCATCCCGGCCGAAGCCCGCAATTCTTTTGTCATGGCCATGGCCGACGCCACCGCTGCCGAGCTGATGGGGAATTTGGGTCAGGCGCTTGAGAAACAAGCGCCCAATGTCTCGATTCGGGTTTTGCCACTGACCACCCGTGACCCCAGAAACATGCTGAACGAAGGCATTGCCGATTTGGCATTGGGTTATTTTCCAGCCGTCTTGGCAGACCTCACAGCGAAAGCACAATCGGGTGAGGCACTGGCCTTTGAGCACCATCGCCTGTATGACGGTGAGTATGTGTGTGTGATGCGCCGCAAGCATCCCTTGGCGCAAAAGAACATCAGCTTGGAAGAGTTTTGCAATGCAAGGCACTTGCTCGTGAGTTTTTCGGGTCGTCCCTATGGCTTTATCGATGAGGCTTTGGCATCGATCGGCAAACAGCGTCGTGTGGTGATGACTGTGAACCAGTTTTTCACGGCGGGTCGTGTGGTTGTGAATTCCGATCTGCTCACTGTTTTGCCCAAACACTTTGTGCCCACAACCGGCCTTGCCAATGAGCTGTTCATGTGCGAGTTGCCATTCAAAGTACCCACCTTGCATGTGGATGCTGTGTGGCACAGACGCAAGCATGCGCAAAGCGAACACAGATGGTTGCGAGAGCAGCTGATCGAGATTGCGCGCGACGTTTTCAAAAGTGCAAGGCCGTCATGAACCTTCAATTGCTTTCCGATTTGCATCTTGAAACGCATCCGCATTTTGTGCCAACGATCTCGCCATGGGCCGATGCGCTTGTGTTAGCAGGTGACATTGGCTCTTACCAAACCGGCTCGATGTTGTTGGATCAACAAGACCTTGATTTTGGTTTGGCTCGCTTTTCACCTCGCAAAGATTTGGCTGCATGGCCTGTACCCGTTTTCTTTGTGCCTGGCAATCATGAATACGACGGCTTGCCTTTTGAAGAGGCCGATGCACGCCTGCGCGAAACATGTGAGCGCTTAGAAATCACTTTCCTGCATCAAAGGCTTGTTGTGATGAAGGGTGTGCGCCTGATCGGCTGCACCTTGTGGAGTGATTTTGAAGCCTTGGTGCCTCTGAGTGGGCCCATCACACAACAACTTCAAGCACGCCAGAAAGCAGAGCGAGCCGCTGATTTTTACCTGCGCAAAACAGGCACCACTTTGAACGGTGAGCCCTTTTTGTCAGCGGCCGTGAGGACCAAAGCGCAAGAAGATCAAGCCTGGCTAAGCGACGCATTGTCTGAAAGTTTTGATGGGCCCACGGTGGTGATCACGCATTTTGCGCCCAGCTTGAGAAGTGCCGATCCGCGCTATGGCCTGACACCTGGCACGGCCGGTTTTTGCAATGCGCTTGACCACCTGATGCCCAAGGCCAATGTGTGGTTACACGGCCACTTGCACTGTGCGCAAGATTATGTTCACCACAATTGTCGTGTGCTTGCCAATCCCTTTGGCTATGCTCGCAAGAACGAGCAAATCAAGTTTGATCCGCAAAAAACAGTGCGCGTTGACGTCTAATTTGTGGTCAGTTTTTTCTGACCATCAAACCATCAAAGCAGGTGGTCATGACCATCTCAATGATTTCTTCATTGCTGTGAAGCTCGCTCATTTTTAGAAATTCCACCACCGGGTCACAGGCGCGTGCATACAAGGTGTAAAGCACGGTGATAGGCGGCAGCACCGTAATGGGCGGCAAGGCCGCATTGATGAAACCCTCCTTCTGCGCTTGAACAATCCAAGCACCTAGGAGGTCACTCACTTTCATCAGCCCATCCATGTAGGGGCGACTGGCCATGAGGCTGGCGCGCAAGCTAGAGTTGTGACTGGGCAAGGTTGGCATTTGCCCTGCCAGTTTCAATTGCAAGGTCCAACGTGTGGACGCTTTGAGTTTGTGCAAGGCCACGCTCGGCAGCGCGCTTTGCAACTCTGACGGCGTGTGCGCTGAAAATTGCGCATTGAGATCTTCTAAAAAAGCTTGTGCTTTTTGCATGGCCTGCACCATGGCGGCGCAAGCCAATTCTTCCTTGCTGTTGAAGTGCTTATACAGGCTTGCCTTGGCAATACCGACTTCTGCAGCAACCTCATCCACCGTCATGGCGTCAAAGCCCTTTTCAGACAAGAGTCGATTGACCGAGGCGGTAATGGCTTGCTCTCTGGCCTCTAGCATTTGGGCTTTGAAAGACTTTTTGAGGGGCTCAACGGTGACAGTCATGGCTGCATTTTAACGATCGATCCGAGAATTTGAACTGGCTGGTCATAAAATAGCCTAGGCGTCTACCCTGTGTTGTGCTTTCCTTGGCCTGCCCTGGTCAAATGCATCTTTTTTCGCCCACCGCCATTCCTTTTTAATGACAGGAGACCCCTTTTGGACCGTCGTCAATTATTGAAATTCAGCGCCTACAGCAGCCTGCTGGGTGGCCTTGGCGCTTGTGCGCAAATCAACACGCTCGCGGCTATTGAAAACAGCAATGGCCTGCCTGCCTGGCCTTCAAACGTTCAAAAAATCATTTTTGGCTCGTGCATTGATCAAAAGAAGCCCCAGCCCATTTGGCAAACCATCCTAGCGGCCAAGCCTGATCTGTTTATTTTTGGCGGCGACAACGTCTACGCCAGCAGCCAACCTTGGCAATTGCAAAACTTAAAAAATGCCTACGCAACCCAAGCCGCTCAAGCCGGCTTCGCTGCTTTGCGTGAAAGCGTGCCGCACATGGCCATTTGGGACGATCACGACATGGGCTTGAACGATGGCGGCGAAGAGTTCCCTCACAAACAAGCGGCTAAAAATGAGTTCATTGATTTTTGGCGCTTGCCTGCTGACGACCCCAGAAGATCGCGCGAAGGTCTTTACCACGCCCATGTTTTGGGCCCGATTGGAAAACGCGTCCAAGTTATTTTGCTGGACACCCGATGGTTTCGCTCCAAGCTGCGTGTCACGGACCAACGTGATGCGCCCGGCAAAGAAAGGTACGTGCCAGACACCGACCCGCAGAAAACCATGCTGGGACAAGCGCAATGGCAATGGCTAGAAGCGCAGTTGAAAATACCCGCTGAAGTTCGCTTGATTGTTTCGGGTGTTCAAGTGATTGTGGAAGGCCATGGCTGGGAGGGCTGGAGCAACTTCCCGCGCGAGCAAGAAAAATTAAAACAGCTCATTTTGAAAACAGGTGCAAAAGGTGTTGTGCTTTTATCAGGCGATCGGCACATTGGTGCCATCTACAAAAGCAGCGGCACGCTAGGCTATCCCTTGTACGAAATCACTTCTAGCGGCATGACCCATGCATGGGCGGCGGCCAAAGAAGACGGCCCCAATCGTTTGGGTGAGCTGATCACTCAAAACCACTTCGGCCTCATTGAAATGGATTGGACCCAGCAACAAATTCAATTGGGCTTCCAAAACACACAAGGCGAATGGCTGAAAAAGCAAACGATTGCCTTGTCTGAGTTGCGCTAAAGACAAACTGCCCCACAAAGCCCGATAATCTCTTTTTTTGATTTTTTAGACACTGCCATGCAAACCCCTCCCATGATTCAAAGTGGCGCTATTGCCTACGGCTTAGCCACCATTGCCAAAGACGGTACCGTGTTAGACACTTGGTACCCCGCCCCCCAACTGGCCGAAGGCGTCAAAGAGAACGGCAGTCACGTCCTCAGCGAAGCCGATGCTCGGACGCATTTGGGTGAGGCCTTTGTCAAAACACTCGGCCCTTGCGAATTGCGCGGCGTGAATGTGGTGGCCGTCAAAACCAGCATTGCCACTTTGGCAGAACCCGCCATTGACACGCACGATGTGTTTTTGCGTTTGCATTTGCTCAGCCACCGTTTGGTCAAACCGCATCAAGCCAACTTGGCTGGCATTTTTGGCATGTTGGCGAATGTGGCCTGGACTTCCATGGGCCCTTGCCCTTTAGACCAACTGCAAGACGCTCGACTGCGCGCCCGCGCAGCCCGTGTGGTGTTCGATGTGAAAGCCGTTGACAAGTTCCCATACATGACCGACTACGTGGTGCCCTCCGGTGTGCGCATCGCCAACGTCGACCGCGTGCGCTTGGGCGCTCACTTGGCCTCAGGCACGACCGTCATGCACGAAGGTTTTTGCAACTTCAACGCAGGCACTTTGGGCGCATCGATGGTTGAAGGCCGCATCAGTGCGGGCGTGTTGGTCGACGATCAAAGCGATGTGGGCGGCGGCGCCTCCATCATGGGCACCTTGTCCGGTGGTGGCAAAGAAGTCATCTCGGTTGGTAAGCGTTGTTTGCTGGGTGCCAACTCTGGCATTGGCATTTCATTGGGCGACGATTGCGTGGTGGAAGCCGGCTGCTATGTGACGGGTGGTACGCGCGTCAAAATGCCCGATGGCAGTGTGGTCAAGGCACGCGAGTTGTCTGGCCGCAATGGCATCTTGTTCCGCCGTGATTCACAAACAGGCGCGGTGCAAGTCATTCCTCGCACCGAAAGCTGGGGCAGTTTGAACGCAGATTTGCACAAAAACTAATTTAGAAACTGCGCCAAGCGCGCATTTCGATAGGCGACAAAGCCAGTGTGTTTTCACACTGGCTTTTTTCATGTCATGCCGACTTGGCCAAATGTTTTTTGGCCAAGTCGACATACCAGTCTAGGCATGCAGGGTTGGCCATCGCATCTTTGTTGACGACTTTTTCCAAGGGCTGCCCGAGCATGAGTTTTTTGATGGGCAGCTCTTGTTTTTTGCCAGACAAGGTGCGCGGTATTTCAGCCACTTGAAAAATTTCATTGGGAATGAAGCGCGGGCTCAAGGCTGTTTTGATGGCGTTGTTCAGGGTGCTTTTCAAGGCGGCATCCAAAGTCAGGCCGGCCCTTAAAACCACAAACAAAGGCATGTAACTTTCGCGGCCTAAGTATTCCAAATCCACCACCATGCTGTCGATCACTTCTGGCAAAGCTTCAACCGCGCTGTAAAGTTCGCTGGTGCCCATGCGCAAACCATGTCGATTGATGGTGGCATCGCTGCGGCCAAAAATGACGCAGCCTTCACCACCGTTGTGCCCTTGGTCTGCTGCACCAATTCTCAGCCAATCGCCATGTCGCCAAACGCCGCCATAGCTTGCATCTGCGTCTCCGCCACCAGGTTTGCGGCCATGGCCAGCGGGGTACATTTCAAAATAACTGGCCAAGTAACGTGCGTTCTTGTGATCGTTCCAAAAATACAAAGGCATCGAAGGAATAGGCTGCGCGCACACCAGTTCACCCACCTCACCATGCACGGGCTCGCCCGCTTCATTCCACGCTTCAACAGCGCAGCCCAACAAGCGGCACTGCATGACGCCAGCCTCTTGCGGCAGCTCCCGATTGCCACCAATGAACGCGCCGCAAAAATCGGTACCGCCCGAAATATTGCACCACCAGATATCACCGTCTGTTTCACGGTGAAGGTATGGAGAATGCGCGTGCTGCGCTTTGATGCGTTGAAATTGAGCGTTGCCCCAATTTTGCGTTTCTGGCGAAAGCGGTGAGCCTGTGGTGCCCAATGCGCGCACGCGAGACAAGTCACCACACTGCGTCAAATCAACACCCGACTTTTGACAGTTGGCAAAAAACGCTGCGCCTGCGCCGAAAAATGTCACCTTGTTTTCTGCTGCAAAACGCCACAGCGTGCTCCAGTCAGGATTGTCTTTGCTGCCGCCTGGGTTGCCGTCGTAAATGACGCAGGTGGTGCCATTCATGAGGCCGCCCACTTGTGCGTTCCACATCACCCAACCTGTTGAGCTGTACCAGTGAAAGCGCTCACCCCAACTGTTGGGGTGATAGCTGCAACCCACATCGTTGTGCAAAATTTTGAGTGCCAAGGCCACAATCACGGTGCCGCCATGGCCGTGCACAATGGGTTTTGGCAAGCCCGTGGTGCCACTTGAATAAACAATCCACAGTGGATGGTCAAAGGGCAATGACATGGGCTGAAAGGCATCCACCTCGGCGCCATGTTTTGCGGTGGTTTGTGACATGCGAATGGCCGAGGCCACTTCGTTGCTGGCCAAATCTGCAACACCCAAGTTGTCATGCAAGATCACATGCTGCACCGAAGGCAAAGCATCCTTGAGTTCTTGCACCACCGCCATGCGGTCGTAATCCTTGGCGCCATACGTCACGCCATCACAGGCAATGAGCACCTTCGGCTCTATCTGCCTGAAACGATCCAACACCGCCAAGGTTCCCATGTCGGGTGCGCAAATGCTCCACACGCCGCCCACACTGATGGTGGCCAAGAAGGCCACGATGGCCTCGGGAATATTGGGCAAGTACGCCGCTACGCGGTCACCTGGTTGCACGCCTTGTGCTTTTAAATGCAAAGCCATGGACGCCACTTGCCGCTGCAGCTCGGGCCATGAAATTTCTTGGTGCTGACCCTTTTCGTTTTGGGCAATCACGGCCGCAAAGCCTGCGGCATGCGCTTGATCAACATGCCTTAAAACTTGGCTTGCATAGTTGACTTGTGCGCCAGGAAACCATATGGCGCCAGGCATGGCATTGTTGACCAACACCGTCTCATGCGGCGTGGGCGATTGAATGTCAAAGTAGTCCCAAATGCTTTGCCAAAATGCATCCAGGTCGGTAATCGACCACTGCCATAAATCTTTGTACGCTTCAAATGCAATGCCCCGGTTGTGTTTCAACCAGTCTTGGTACAGTCGAATTTGCGGCACGTAGGCATGGGGTGCCTCAGGCGCAATTTTGGGCAAATCCGCAAGCGAAGAATGATAGGGCGACAAAAATGGGGAGGAGGTGCTAGCGTTCATGCCCATAGCCTAGCCTGCGCGTTGCTGGCTGTCACCCTGAAAATCCCCAATGCTTGCGCGTAGGTGACACTTTCTTGCGGCGTGGAGGGCTTTTCTTCAGGCCTTGCTTTTCATCCGCTCGCTTTTCCAATACACATCGGTGCCGCCATCCATTCGGTTCAAGACCCGTGAGAGCACAAACATCAAATCGGAAATGCGGTTCAAGTATTGACGGGGCGCATCATTGAGCGCCTCTTCATTGCCCAAAGCCACGGTTGCCCGCTCAGCACGCCTGGCCACCGTTCTGCAAATGTGCGCTTGGGCCGCTGCACGGTTGCCGGCCGGCAAAATGAACTCTTCCAGCTTGGGCAACTGCGCGTTGTATGTGTCCAAGGCCTGATCCAAAACCAAAAAACCAAAACAGCCTCTGCCTTGAGCAGCTCAAAGCCAGGAATGGACAGTTCGCCGCCCAAATTGAAAAGCTGATGCTGGACTTCGACCAACAAATCGCGAACATCCTCTGGCATTTTTTCACACAGCAACAAACCAATGTGCGAGTTCAATTCATCCACATCGCCCATGGCATGTACCCGCAAACTGTTTTTAGACACGCGTTGGTTGTTGCCCAAGCCGGTGGTGCCCTCGTCGCCTGTTCGCGTGGCGATTTGTGTCAGTCTGTGTCCCATGGTGTTTTCCCTGTGCGTGGCGGAATGCAAAAATGCAGGTCTCAGCGTAAACTCTGATTTTGACCGAGTTTGGGAACATTTCCCTGACCATGGTCATCGCACATTGTCCCTCCTTAAATTTTGACCGCCCTTCAACTTGGAGCCCCGCCATGAACGCACCGACCCCAGCAGCCCATTTGGCGCCCGTTGTCACCGCACGGCCTGTGCCGCAGGCCTTTCTAGATGCTTTGAAGGCTCGCTTTGGTGCCAATTGCTCTACGGCACTGGTCGTTCGCGAACAACATGGCCGCGATGAGTCGGCATTTGCGCCCGTTCCCCCGCCGTCCGCCGTGATCTTTGCCGAGTGCACACAAGATGTGGCCGACGCCGTCAAATTGGCCAGCGACTACAAAGTGCCCGTCATTCCTTTTGGGGTGGGCTCTTCTTTAGAGGGCCATTTGCTGGCTGTGCAAGGCGGCATCAGCATTGACCTGACACGCATGAACAAGGTTTTGGCAATCAACGCAGAAGACCTCACGGTGACGGTTCAACCAGGCGTGACGCGCAAACAACTGAACGAAGAAATCAAATCAACGGGCCTGTTTTTTCCGATCGACCCGGGCGCTGACGCCACCATTGGCGGCATGAGCGCTACGCGCGCCAGCGGCACCAATGCGGTTCGCTATGGCACCATGCGCGAGAATGTCTTGGCCCTTGAAGTCGTCACAGCTTCTGGCGAAATCATTCGGACTGGCACACGGGCCAAAAAATCGAGTGCGGGTTACGACCTCACGCGATTGTTTGTCGGCAGCGAGGGCACTTTGGGCGTGATGACCGAAGTCACGGTGAAGCTTTACCCCTTGCCAGAAGCCATTTCAGCGGCCATCTGTTCCTTCCCCAGCATTGAGGCTGCGGTTCAAACGGTGATTCAAGTGATTCAGTTGGGCGTGCCCATTGCACGCGTTGAGTTAATTGATCACAACACCGTTCGCATGGTGAACGCTTATGCCAAGTTAGGCTTGCGTGAAGAGCCCATGCTGTTGATGGAGTTTCATGGATCGCCTGCTGGTGTGAAAGAGCAAGCCGAAACGGTTCAAGAACTTGCCAGCGACCATGGTGGCAACGCCTTTGAATGGGCCACCACCCCAGAAGAAAGAACACGCCTTTGGACAGCGCGTCACAACGCATATTTTGCAGCGCTTCAAAGCCGGCCGGGTTGCCGAGCCATCAGCACCGACACCTGCGTTCCCATCAGCAAATTGGCGGACTGTCTGCTTGACTCTGTGACCGAGACAGAAGCAAGTGGCTTGCCCTACTTTTTAGTCGGCCACGTTGGCGATGGCAATTTCCATTTTGGCTATTTGATTGACCCTGAAGTTCCAAGCGAGCGAGAGGTTGCAGAAGACCTGAATTACAAGCTTGTGAGCCGCGCCTTGCGCCTTGGCGGTACTTGCACGGGCGAGCATGGCATTGGTCTGCACAAAATAGGAGCGAGAGGTTGCAGAAGACCTGAATTACAAGCTTGTGAGCCGCGCCTTGCGCCTTGGCGGCACTTGCACGGGCGAGCATGGCATTGGTCTGCACAAAATAGATTTCTTAGTGACCGAAGCGGGGGTTGGCGCCGTCAACATGATGCGCACCTTGAAGCAAGCCTTGGATCCTCACAACATCATGAACCCTGGCAAAATCTTTCATTGAAAAAAGGGCCTGCTGGCCCTTTTTCATGGCATTCAAAAGTCTGCATACAAGCTGCAAACTTTTCTCGTTTTTGTTTTGCGTTAGGCGCGCAGTTTGTCAATCAGGCCATTGAGTTCATCGAGCGATCCAAACTGGATTGACAGCTCACCCATTTCTTCAAACCGGCCATGCCGCTTCACGCGTTTTTTGATGCGAACTTCAACTTGCGCTGTGAGTAAATCAGAGAGCTCTTCTTCCACACGTTTGATGTCGCGTGATTTTTCTTTTTTCGGTTTTTGTTGCACCAGCGAAAATTCTGCGCTGAGCTTTTTCACCAAGCTCTCTGCTTCTCGTACCGACATTTTTTTGGCACTGATTTGATTGGCCGCTGTGATTTGAGCGGCCTTGTCCAAACCCAACAAGGCTCTAGCGTGCCCCATGTCGATGTCCCCTGCCATCAACATGGTTTGCACGGGCTCGGCCAAATTCAACAAGCGCAGCAGGTTGCTGGCCGCACTGCGAGAGCGGCCCACCGCTTGGGCGGCAGTTTCATGGGTGAGACCAAACTCTTTGATGAGGCGCTGCAAACCATGGGCCTCTTCAAGCGGATTGAGATCTTCGCGTTGAATGTTCTCAATCAAAGCCATGGCCGCTGCTGCCTCATTGGGCACATCGCGAACCAAGACCGGCACCTCGTTCAAACCCGCCAGTCGCGAGGCGCGGAATCGACGCTCGCCTGCAATGATTTCATACTTGCCGGCATTGGGGCCATCACTTAACTTGCGAACCAAGATAGGCTGCATGATGCCTTGGGCCTTGATGGACTCGGCCAACTCATACAGCGCGCCCTCGTCCATGCGGGTTCTGGGTTGGTACATGCCTGGCACCAACTCGCTCAAAGCCAAGCTGCTGGGCGTTCGATTGGCTGCCGCCTCAACGGCTTGAGGCGAACTGGGTTCGTCCTGCACCTTAGGGCCCAACAAGGCTTCCAAGCCTCGTCCTAAGCCTTTTGGTTTTTTAGTGACCATGTTCTTTTTCTTTCATCAATTCATTCAACAAGGCGTGGCCTTGTGGCCAATCACCCAAATTTGATTCGGCGTTCACGTGTCCGCATTCGCCCAAGTTTAAATAGTGAGACCCCCATGCTTTCGCAAACTGTTCTGCGCGAGCAGCGGTGCAATACGGGTCG
>Ga0209088_10001819_pt1 | contig 13473 bp, 14 predicted proteins | sample S_140625_EF_Meta_FD_187324 | JGI IMG/M metagenome (GOLD analysis project Ga0209088, IMG submission 187324) | Freshwater microbial communities from Lake Simoncouche, Canada to study carbon cycling - S_140625_EF_MetaG (SPAdes) (version 2) | ecosystem: Environmental > Aquatic > Freshwater > Lake ...
GTGTTTGACGGTGCCGCACAAGAACAAGTATACAAAGATCTCAGAGTTATATTTGACCCTGCGGCACATGCTGTTGCAGAACAGGTCGCACAAGCCACACAAGCCGCATTGGTGGCACCAGCACCGCCCCAGGCTGAAGTAATGGCTTCTAGTGCAAAGAAAAAGCCCAAGAAAGTGGCCAATAAGAAATAACGGTAAATACAGTTCATATGAATATCAATGAGCTGGACAATTACAATTTAGCAGACGCAGTCAAATTCCATGATCGGTTAAATCCCCGATTGTGGGACAACCGCGAACACTTGCGTCCCGAAGTGCATGCCACACTGATGGCAATTGCCAGAGAATTTCAAGAATTCCTGGGTGTGCCCGATCTTGACGTTGTGGACATCACCATCAGCGGATCAAATGCCGCTTACAATTACACAAAAAACTCCGATATTGATTTACATTTGGTTGTGAAAATTCCCGATGTCAAACACAGCGAAGTTTATCGCGAACTGTTCAACGCTAAAAAATATGAATTTAACGATGCACATGACATAACCATTGGCGGTGCTGATGTGGAACTGTATGTGCAAGACTCTGAGCAAGCACATCACAGTCAAGGCATTTATTCATTATTAAACAATGACTGGGTCAGTGTACCAAAAAGGCATCGTGCTCAAATTGATGATGCTTGTGTACGTGACAAAGTGTCTGACCTAGACGCTAGGATTCATGCCGCTATTGAGTCTAATAATTCTAAAACTATTGATTTATTATGCAAAAAAATCAAGAGTTTCCGCCAAGCAGGTCTTGAGCAACAGGGAGAATTTGGCTGTGACAATCTTGCATTTAAAATCCTACGCAACAGTGGATGCATAAAGGCCTTGTGGACTGCTCGTGACGCCGCACGTGATGCTGAACTCAGCTTGCCCGAACAAACTGCACCCCGTCAGCGTGTGCGTTATGGATTTAGCGAGTCACCTGATGGTGTGAATCCCACAACAAAAATGTTCCTGGAACAGCCCATTGATGAATCACCCGACGGGGTGAACCCCACTACCAAGATGTTTCTTGAAAATGATAACGAAAGTGTAGTGCATGAGTTTATCAACTATGTGTGCGATCGACTGGGTATTGTACAACAGCCCAAAATCATTCTACACACCGATCCTGGCTGGAGTGAACAAACACAATCATTTGGGCGTTACACTCCCGATTCTCACACCCTAGAAGTCAACCTGGCCAATAGACACATAATGGACATCCTGCGTACTGTGGCTCACGAAATGGTACATTGCAGACAAAATCAACAACACGAATTACCGATCAATGCCGGTGACACTGGCAGTGAATGGGAAAATCAAGCCAATGCTCTGGCAGGTGTTATCATGCGTGACTATGCTGATGCACATGCAGAACAGTTCGCAGACAACAGTCTAGCAGAAGCCACAGGATATATTCCTAAAAATAAAAAGGAAGCTCGTGATCCACGATTCAGCATGGCCATCTCACCCGATGTGCATCCAGGACAAGTGGGTACGGAAGCAAACAAAATGGCCTTGCATACTGGCCCAAATGGCGAACCCACGCTGTTAATGAAAACTGTGAACCTGCGTGAAAGTATTGAAGAAGCCTCATATGAAGGCAATATTGGGGCAATGGAAACATTCAAGTTCTATCAGCAGGCCACTCCTAAACAAAAGATTACACTCAAACAATTGTTGGCAGATGGTGATTACACCCAAGCCTGGCAATTGATACAACAAGTGACAGATACACAGCTAGTGGGCCGTGAATTTGCTGAGAGTGTGGAACATGCCAGTGAACTAGACTCAGTGTTGGCACGTTGTATAAAAATGATCAATCACGGTCAAAAGACAGATCCCGAGCGGTACGGACGTGTGGCAGCCTGTTTGATTGACTCACAAGGGCATCACACTTATGCTATTAACCTGCCTGGACCTGACGGCACACGCAGACATGCAGAACGTGCGGCCATCAACAAACATCTAAAACGCTATAAAGAAATTGGTCCCGGTGCTGTAATGGTCACAACACTGAGTCCTTGTGTGAATCATATGAGCGAACGTTATGGCGAAGACTGTGCTGACTTATTGGCTGACGCTGGCATTGAACGTTGCTATGCTGGCTATCAAGACCCCACACAACAACCCGATGTAGACTATCCATTTGAGCTAGAAGTTACCAACAACGCTGATATCTTTAATACTTGTAAACAAATTGCACAGAGCTTTTTGCCCAAGGTAATAGCACAAGACAATACCGGTGATCAGTTGGCAGAAGGCCCACAACAGAGTATAACAGTTTATCATGGTAATCAAGGTGGATTACATGGCAAATTAATAACACCAATGTGGTGGTCTGAAGACAAAGATACTGCTGTCTATTATGCCACGCAATTTGGTGGTGATGGCACAGTGTTCACAGCAACACTATCTTGCGAAAATCCATATGTGATCACTGACAAAGACGAAACAAATACCATGGTAGAAAAGTACAAAACACTGGCACAACAGGGCCACGACAGTATCTATGATCCCAGGGGCCATGATTGGATTCCGTTCTACAATAAAGATATACACATCACTGACAAAGAATATCTAGATGGTCAAGAGCAAGGCATGGCGGAAGCATTCGACCAACCTTACAGGACCAAGTCAGAAAAAAGTGACTATGGCGATATTGACATGTTGGCCAAACTGCCAGATGGCACCAATTTAAGCATTATGTTTAACAATCAAGGTGATGATGAGTGGCAAGTTGAATTTTATAGAGATAACAGTCAAGAAGTCACAGGCGGTGGTGATGCTCAACGAGTGTTTGCTACAGTGTTAACATCCATGCAAAAATTTATTAAAAAATATAAGCCATGGCGTTTGACATTCTCGGCTAACAAAGATGTTCAACCAGGACAAAACAGCGAAAGTCGTGCAAAATTATACAACCGATTAGTTCAGCGTTATGCGGCTGCATGGGGATATGAGGAATACTCTGAAGACCACGGTGACCAGATTACATATGAGTTGACACAATTAAAGCCCGGTGTGGCGGAGGACGTAGAAAACTTTAACGGCATAGACGTTGCTATGGAAATAGAAGGTGACGAAATCATGGTACGAGCCACAGCAGGTGGGCGAGAACTGGGACATGTGTTGTTTGTGGAAGAAGGCGAATACCTAATGCCACAAGACCTGGAAGTGGATGAACGCTTTCAAGGGCAAGGTATTGCGGCTGCCATGTATGACTATGTAAAAAGCAAGGGCTACCGGATACGCCGCAGTGGTCAGCAAACAGATGCAGGTGCTGGATTCTGGGGCAAACATCGTCCTGAACAAAATGTCTGGGAAAACTTTGCTGATGGCAAAGGACCTGGCCGTCCAGGAGACAGCCAGCGTCACGGTATTCCCAAAGGTGCTACAATGGCAGAATTAGAAAAGGCCAGTCATAGTAAAGGTCGTAAAGGACAACTAGCTCGTTGGCAGTTAAATATGCGTAGAGGTAAAAAAGAATGAGAAACTACATAAACCTACTGGAAGCCATCGCACATGGTTGTCCCACAGCAACGCATGACATAGATGTCAATCTAAAAAATCGTCAAAAGGCCATAGATGATTATCACTACGGGCCGGCCAATCCTGACAGAGCCGAAAATTACTGGATCAAAAGTTCCAAAATATTCAAAGTCTCAGTTGCCACTGCCCGGACCATGCTGTGTGGCAACTGTGGTGCGTTTGATGTCAGCGACAGCATGAGAGAATGTATTGCTAAAGGCATCCGAGGTGATGAGCCCTCAGTGGATGCCAATGCCAGTATAAATCTAGCAGACCTTGGCTACTGTAATTTTTTACATTTTAAATGTGCAGGCACACGCTCATGCAAGGCCTGGATCACCGGTGGCCCCATCACCCAAAAAGATCGAAACAAGAGTGCTGATTGACCCATATGAGACTTGCAGAATTCAGCCCAGACACACTCGAAGGCAGTTTCACACAGGACTTGATTGAGAGTAAAACTTGGTTGATCACTGAAGTCAGCCGCATACACAACAAATTCAATGTGATTTACATCCTGGGCAGTTGGTATGGTAATTTGAGTTTGCTACTGATAAATCAGCACATGCAATTTAAAAAAATAATCAACGTGGACATAGACCGGGATGCATTGCACACTGGCTATGCGTTGGCGAAAAAACTACACATGGCTGATCGAATTGAACCCATGGTCCGGGACGCCAACGAACTGGACTATTCACAAGCAGTGGCTCCTAGCCTGGTGGTCAACACCAGTTGCAATGACATGAGCAATCAAGGATGGTTTGATCATATCCCACCGGGCACACTAGTGGCATTACAAACCAGGGATGATGACTTGGATGAATATCAGTTGTCTCGAACCCTGTATTTGGGCCAGCGACAACTTCAAGATCCCGAAGCAAGTTACGTTAGAGTTATGAAAATAGGTATCAAATGAAACGGTGTAAATACACCACTGGAGCACAAAATGAAGATTAGACACATTGTAGAAGCCGCGGACAGCAAAACAACCTTGGGTGGATTCCCTGTCACTGTGTTAAACATTGAAGATCAGGGGGTTGACGAGGTAGCACCGCCTGGAGCCCGAGCAGAACGCATGGTCAAGCATATCAAAAAGGGCTATGCCCAGGATGGTAAGCTGTCCGATAAAGAAAAATCAATTGCGTATGCCACAGCATGGAAAGCACACAATGCTGGTCGAGTGGAAGAAGCCTTAACCAAAAAATCGCAACCATATAATAAAGATTGGGTTAAAGATTTGCCCAAAGAAAAACTAGATGCACTAGCAGGCCCTCGGTATAAAAAAGATAAAAAAGAAAAAGATGTAGCAGAAGCTCTCAAACTAGATGCACCACAGCAGGCATGGTCCAAACCTGAAATGCAGGACTACCTGACACGTATCAAGACTGGCACACAAACCAAGGCAGACAAGTTCAAACCCATCATACACGGTTCAAACATCAAGGCCATTACCAAGGATGATTCAAACACAGAATGGAACTTGGCGGATCTTGCCCAACAAATAACAACTCGTCCCAAACAAATACTAGGCACAAATGCCAAAATGGCCAAGTCCAAAAAAGAAGGTGCCATCACATACGATTTAACGCTGCCAGCACTGAGTGGCATTGTGGTGGATGAAGACACAGGCGAGTTTGTGGAGATCAAAACCTGCCCCGGTGCAGGCGAATGTCAACTCATATGCTATGCTAGAAAAGGTGGCTATAGAATGTTCCCGGCATCATCAATGAGTGCGGCACAAGCATTAAACTTCCTGGTAAATGATCCTGCTGGTTACATGGCCATGTTCGATCGAGAAGTCAAAGCAGTGGATGCCAAGGCAAAAGCCAATGGTATCAAACTGCTGGTACGCATACACGATGCTGGTGACTTCTTTTCAAAAGAATACTACAACTTGGCCATGGATGTGGCTCGCAACAACCCCGATGCCAAGTTCTACTTCTACACCAAAATGGGTGAGATTGCCACAGACACATCGGCACCACCCAATGTTGTGTCACAGTTCAGTTCTGGTGCTAAAAGTCGAGAAGTCAAAACAGTCAATGTGGTACGTGACGCTGGAAAGCATGTTAAAGATGCTGTTACCCTGCCCAAGGACATGTTCCGTGGCCTGTTTGTGACCGACGCCAAGGGCAAGTATGTGAAAGATGCTGATGGTCGCACACAAGTAGTAAGTAATGAAGCCTGGCAACATTTTAAACAAAACTTGGCTGCCAGATATAAAATTGATCCTGAGAGCGTTATAACTTATGATCAAATGGTAAAGATTCCCGAAGGGCCCAAACCCAAGTGGAATGTGGTAGTATTTCCAGCAGGGCATGGTGACCTAGGTGCCACAAGGCTAGATGTACAAAATCAATTCATGATGTTTCACTAAATGATAGAACAATATGTTGTTAAAGAATCCGCTGTGCCTGGGTTCCATGTTTATCAAGCTCGTGTAAGGGTTAAAAATCCTTTGTACTCTAACTCAATGGACGTGGCCATTTTTGCTAAAAATCCACAAATGGCTCGCCAATTGTTAATGTCGCAGTACGGAAAAGACTCTGTTATTACCAACGTGGTGCAAATAGCCTAAACATAACGATACCTTTTTTTGCTAAATATTTCATGCAAAAAGAATCTGTTATTGTTGTTGCTGATGTCAATGTAAAATGGGCCGAAAATCCACCACGGTATAGATGTTATGTAAATGATGAACTGTTTACAGAACGCACTTGGACATGGACTGATCAGTATTTAGAAGAAATAATACCTATCTACGCCGAACCCGGAGCATATCATGTTAGATACGAACTGGTAGATCCGGAGTCTGCCAAAATAAAGATTAAAAATTTTAGAATAGAAAATGGTTCGGCCACAATTGATCAAAAAGGTCATGTGCAAATAACAGCAACAGGACAACCCGCATGAAAATACATGAAATAATGGAAACAGCAAGTGCTGGTGCCAGCTGTAGTGGCGGAATAGCACCGGTTTCAATGCCCATGGGCATGACGTCAAGAAATGGCGGAAGCATGCTGACAGGTAAATATGTAACGAGTTCGGACCCCACGCCGAATACTCCCAAAGAATACAAAAGGAACAAAAATGCTCGCGGACAGTTTAAAAATTCTATTAGCAACTGAATACGCATTCAGCATTAAAGCTCAGCTGTTTCATTGGAATGTTGAAGGTCCTGACTTTGCACAACTGCACGAGTTTTTTGGAAATCTATACCAAGAAGTCTATGATGGCTCAATAGACAAAACCGCAGAATACATCAGAGCCATGGGTGACTACTCACCCGGCAGTTTTGAACGTTTTAGTGAACTTAGTATCATACAGGGACAAACAAAAATACCACGTGCCCGACTCATGATCGAAGAACTGTTGGCCAACAATGCCCAACTACTTGATCTTCTCAACAAATGTTTTGCTACTGCTGAACAAGAAAATCAGCAGGGCATTGCAAATTTTATAGCAGAACGCATTGATGCTCAACAGAAGCATGCATGGATGCTGAGAAGTTTCTTGAAAGACGATCGAGCATGAGTGATGACATCTACAACATAATCCAACGGTTAGCCATAATTGAAGGTAAGAGTAATTTAAGCCCGGGTCAAAAATCTGCTGGCCAGTTGCCGGCCTTGTTCAAACCCACCAGCATTAGTCCTGTGCTCACAAGCAAGACAGATAAAAAGAATCCACTAGGTGGAAAACTAGTGGGCAGTCTTGAAGAAACCATGCAAAGCGTAGAAGAAGACATGCTGGGCAAAGTCAAAAAGAGTTTTGCTGACTATTTGGAAAAGTTAGAAAAGGCCGATCATCTTGACCCGCACCTGGTTCGCAAAGCCAAACACGATCTTGAGATTGGTGATGATGAGGAAGTGGACGAAGCTGAATGGGATCATGATGTACAACCAGATACAGGTCCCAGCGACATGGCCGACACAGAAGTAGCCCACGGTGCGGAAGATCAAGTGGCCACTGCTGTTTCACAACCCACTGCACCATTGGGCGAAAGCCCTGTCAAAACATACACCATGGAAGATGGCACATGTTTAGAATGTTATGGCGACGAGACTCAAGGTTTTGAATTACGCAATGGTGAACGCCGGTTACCCACACGTTTTCCTCGCATGGACCATGCTGACATGGCTGTGAAGTTGTTTCAGCGTCGTAAGCAAGCCGCACAACAGCAAGATCAAGACTACATAGAAGAACGATAACATGATAGTAGATGATTTATTCAAACGAGTTGACGAAAATGATGAGTTGTTTACTCATTTAAAAAAACAGTTTCCTCAACTGAGACAACGCACTCGTGCCCAACGTGATGCTGACCGTGACCAACAACTGGCCGACCGAGCGGCTCAAGCACAAGCACACAAAGACGCATTGAAAAACGCTCCGCCCAAGGAGCCAACAAAGACCATGAGCTATGATGATAGTGTGGTTGCATTCAATGACAAAACAAAAGCCCTGGGTTACAAGCGACTGAGTGAAGAAGAGCAATTGGATGAACTTGCTACCGCCCAGAGACAAGCATACGCTGGTAACAAAGCAGATGGTACTGCTTGGACTGGTGATGAATTAAGAAATAAATTTTTTCCGCAACAACCTGCTGCCGTGGCACCTGCAGGCCAAACTCCAGAAGAAATTCGTAAAGCCAAACAGGCTGCCGCAGCCGCCTTGGCACAACAACAAATGAACAATCCCACCGCACCAGCAGTGGAGCCAACAGCAACACAACAACCGTTACCACAATTTACAACTAACCTACCACCTGATGCAACTGTTTCGGCCAACCCGCCTGAAGGTCCCGGTGGAACTTATAATAAAAGAACCGGACAGGCCAAAGTAGGCAATGTCAGCCAAATTCGACTGGACGATTTATCCCCAGAGGCTCAACAACAAATTCAACAACAACTTAGCACAGTAGCAGAAGCATTAATTCGTCCAGTAACCGAATTGTTGCAACAAGCAGAATCCAAAGAAGACATACAACGTATCAAGCAATTTGTTGATCAACAATTTGTCAAACATGGAGCGGTGTCAGAATCTACATTTGCTCAAAGAAATCAATTGATCAATTACATCAAGGAACACAGCCACAAGATGGCCCACTGAACACACCTTAGGACCGTTACCGTTTACGGTGTGTGGGCGGCTGCTGCCTCAGGTTGGGAATTCGCTACTCCCAATCGAAAGTGAGCATTAATTATATCCGCCGCATGCTCATGTGCTTGAGTTTCAAAATGATTACCTTGTTGCCTTGCGTAACCTTTTGATTCGCACCAAGGAACAAACCCCTGATTTTCAAATAAAAAAATTCTGCTGTGATCAATTGTTTTGATAATTGCACCCAAATATTCATCAGGTCGTTGATACAATTGACTATGCACTATTTCATTTGTGTCAAATGTAAACATATACGGAATGCCACGAGATTTTAAAAAACTTTGTGCAATTAATATTTCTTTAAGTGCGGTGCTAACTCCAGTATATTCCCAACGTCCGGGACCAGCATACCAGTATTCTTCAAAACCTGATCCAGGAACACAAGTGGTCATGTCAGTTGCCGCCCATCCATGTTCGGATCTAAACTCTGCTCTTATGGTAGTGGCCCAGGATACCAGCACCATATCGTCACTGTAGTCTTTGTAACTTAATATTTTTCTTGCTACTTTGTTGTTTGATGTTCTTGGTTTAACTTGTGAATCATACGCAATGCCTAATCGATCAGCAACGATTTGTGGATACGGCACAATTGTTTTATTCAGTGCCATGATAGGACTGGAACCAAATGCTATCAATCTATTCATGTGTACTCCCGATCCAACCAGGATCTAGATATCTTGCCCGATGGGCTTGTGGGTATGGTGTCAACTTGCTGTATTAGTTTAGCACGGCAATGTGGTCCTAATGTTGATAACAACTGTGCAATATCTTTTGAATCACATGTGCCTGCGTATAAACATTTCACAGATGCTGAGCCAAATATCACACAACTGGCCAGGCCATCAACACCTGCAAGCAATTGCTTTTCTAAACTTTCGGGATTTAATTTCCTCCCACGTATGTTGATCTGATCTCGATGCCGCCCTAGAATCCGGTAATACCCTTGCTCGTCTTGTTCGGCTAGATCACCAGTGTTGTACCACCCAGGTTGGAATATGCAAGGGCCTTGTATGTACAGTTGGCCATCCTCGATCTTGGCTTGATTGCCATCGGGCAAGCCGACTGTGCCCATACGCTGTTCGCCATGCAAGGGATTGGTAAAGCAATGACTCAGTGCTTCGGTCATGCCAAATGCTTCACAAACAGGCACACAAAATCGTTCCACAAGACGTTGATACAATGCATCTGACATGGCAGCCGATGCTGACCTAACAAACCTAAGTGAATCAAAATCAAAATGTGCTAGTATTTTTAATACATCGGGTATGGCAGTTACAAATGTTGGATGGTATTGGTTCATGCGTTTGATATCTTGCATGGGTAAAAAATGTGTTTCGCAACCGGCTTGTTTTGTGGCCCAGTAAAATCCCTGTCCGTGTGCATGCCACAATGGCATTATGCTTACATATCTATCATTGGCAGAGATATCATAACTGCGACAAATGGTTTGAGATCGTTGATCTATTTGTTCTTGAGTAAAACTACAAAATTTGCTGTCGCCGGTTGTGCCGCTGGTGTACCAAAACACTCGTTCGTTACCGTAATCGCTGCCATCGCGATATTGTATGCCCGAATTGGTAACTAACACGCTCCAGTCTGCGGCACCTAATAGATATTCCCGGCGGGACAATACAGCCGAGGGATTTACAATCATGACACTGTAATCACCAAATTGGTCTATATAATCATACGGATTTTCTACACAAAGAACGGCTCTTTTCATGCCAATACTTATATTAGAACAACCGAGTTGTTAAATGTCTTGCAATCTAGAACTTTATGCTGTATAATTTACTTTTAAGGAAACATTATGACCAAGACATTTAACGGCGACCAAAAACTTAAACTCACCCAGATCATCAACGAAGGCATGCAGGTGATGTTTGAGATTGATACCTTGCAAGGTGGACTCAATGACACAGTAAAAGCAGTGGCAGAAGAATTAGAAGTCAAGCCTGCTATTCTCAAGAAGGCTATCAAACTAGCACACAAGGCCAGCTTTGGTCAAGAGAAACAAGACCATGAGACACTGGAAACAATTTTGGAAACAGTTGGCAAAACGCTCTAATGTATTCTGTATTCCAACATTGGGATCCATTAAAGGTATGCGTTATTGGCACAAGTTACCCACCAGAATTTTATTCATGGATCCAGGACTTAGACACACGCCGACGTTTTGAACAGTTGGCAGAAGAAACCGAACAAGATTATCAAGGCCTTATTAGTTTATTACAAGGCAAGTTTGGAATTCGTGTACTGCGACCTCAACTGCCTGTAGATTTCAGTGAGTTGAAATGTCACGGACGCTGGATTGCCCCTCCGGTGGCACCCAGAGACTTTTTTGTAATGATACATGATCAATTATGGATTCCAAGAATTCCCAATCATGCTTATGCTCAACGAGCATTTGCTAATCAAAATGATATGGACTTAATTACATTCCAACAGCGTGACCTTGATCAGCATCTTGCCAAGTTAGCATGCTATCGAAATATTTTTAAAGATGTTTCTGAACAAGGCAATCGATTGCAATATACCAATCTTGACGTTGTGTCTGGTTGTTTTGTAAGCAGGATTGGACAAGATTTATACTTTGCTACACAAAGTTATGATGAGGATCAGACTAAATTATTGGATCAAGTTAATCAACATTTTCCCAACACACGTAATCAAATTGTCAACGCTGGCGGTCACGGAGATTCTACCTATTGTCCAGTTACCCCTGGATTGATTATAAGTTTGCGTGATGTCCCTACTTATGCCGATACGTTTCCTGGTTGGGAAGTTGTTTATCTTTCGCCATCAACTTATGCTGACACAGATGAATTTAGATCTAGCATGAGACTCAATCGAGGACGCTGGAACATACCTGAATTTGAGGCTGATCCTAATCTTGTACACATGGTAGATCACTATTTTGATTCATGGGTAGGCAATGCTAGTGAAACTGTTTTTGATGTTAACATTCTAGTAATAGATCAAAAAAACATTGTAGTATCAAGTCACAATGATCAAGTTGAAGAAGCCTGCTCACGTCATGGGGTTGAAGTACATGTTAGTTCGTTCAGACATCGCTATTTTTGGGATGCAGGTATACATTGTATTTCTAATGATTTGAATCGTGAAGGTAAAATTAACAATTACTTTGCTGACAATGATAAGTACCAATGAGTCGCTCACATTAAGAGCATGAAGCACGGCTTACCGGCCACAAACGGAGAACAATGAGTTATATTGACGCACTTTTTGATCGTGAACACGATCGCATACACACAGTAGAACGCCGCAATGGCGAACGAGTCTACAAAGAATACCCTGCCAACTACATCTTTTATTATGATGATCCTCGGGGCAAGTTCCAAAGCATCTATGGCACGCCTGTGTCAAGATTCAGCACAAGAAACAACAAAGAGTTCCGCAAGGAAGTACGCATACAGAGCAACAAACAACTGTATGAGTCCGATATCAATCCCATCTTTAGATGTCTAGAAGAGAACTACAAAGACCAAGACGCTCCAGAACTGCACACAGCATTTTTTGACATTGAGGTTGCATTTGATCAAGAGCGTGGATTCTCGCCTGTGACAGATCCTTTCAACCCCATAACCGCTATATCAGTATACCTGGACTGGTTGGATCAATTGGTCACACTAGCAGTACCGCCCAAGGGATTGAGTTGGGCCACAGCACAAGAGCTGGTGGCTGACTTTGACAATACCATACTGTTCGAGCGTGAAGAGGAAATGATCAAGACATTCCTGGACTTAATAGATGACGCAGATGTGCTCACAGGTTGGAACTCGGAAGGCTATGATATTCCTTACACCATAAACAGAACAATCCGTGTGCTCAGCAAAGATGACACAAGAAAGTTTTGCTTGTGGGGACAACTACCCAAGAAGCGTGTGTTTGAACGTTTTGGTGCTGAGAACGAGACCTATGACATTGTGGGCCGTGTACACATGGACTATATGCAACTGTATCGCAAGTACACATACGAAGAGCGACACAGTTATAGCCTGGATGCCATTGGTGAATACGAACTCAATGAACGCAAGACACAGTTCGAAGGCACACTAGACGCACTATACAATCAACACTTTAAAAAGTTTATTGAATACAACCGCCAGGACACCATGCTGATTGGTAAACTGGACAAGAAGTTGAGATTCTTAGATCTAGCTAATGAACTGGCACATGCCAACACAGTACTATTACAGACCACCATGGGTGCTGTGGCAGTGACTGAGCAGGCCATTATCAACGAAGCACATGAACGTGGCATGGTTGTGCCCAATCGCAAACAACGCCTTACAGATGAAGACACCCAGGCCGCAGGTGCCTATGTTGCATACCCTAAGAAGGGCATGCATGAGTGGGTGGGATCAGTTGACATCAATTCATTGTATCCGTCAGCTATTAGGGCCATGAACATGGGACCAGAGACTGTGGTAGGGCAACTACGTCAGGTCATGACTGATAGGATTATCGGTGAACGCATAGCCAAAGGTGCAAGTTTTGCCGCGGCATGGGAAGGGTTGTTTGCATCATTAGAATATACTGCTGTGATGGAACAACAACGTGGCACAGAGATCACCATTGACTGGGAGTCAGGTGAAGAGACTGTGCATGGTGCCGCAGAGATCTGGAAGATGATGTTTGATTCAAATCAACCCTGGATCCTTACAGCCAATGGCACAATACTCACATACGAGAAGAAGGGTATCATTCCCGGCTTGTTGGAACG
>Ga0209088_10001821_pt1 | contig 13471 bp, 17 predicted proteins | sample S_140625_EF_Meta_FD_187324 | JGI IMG/M metagenome (GOLD analysis project Ga0209088, IMG submission 187324) | Freshwater microbial communities from Lake Simoncouche, Canada to study carbon cycling - S_140625_EF_MetaG (SPAdes) (version 2) | ecosystem: Environmental > Aquatic > Freshwater > Lake ...
TAATATCAATGGTACTGTTGGCGCAACCACTCCCACAACGGGTAAGTTCACAACAATAGATTTCAGCAGCACTTTGGCGGTGTCGGGTGCAACGGGTTCAGCGGGTCAAGTTCTGACTTCTAATGGCTCAAGCGCACCGACTTGGACAACCCCGACTGCTTATGCGACTGTGACCGATGACACCACCACAAATGCGGTGCGTTATCCTTTGTTTGCAAATCAGACCACAGGCAACCTGACAACCGAGTATGTCAGTTCTACCAAGCTGAACTACAACCCAAGCACAGGATTGCTCACGGCAACTGGCTTTAGCGGCTCTGGGGCAAGTTTAACAAGCCTCCCTGCTGGGCAACTATCAGGAACAATTCCAAGCGGTGTATTGGGCAATTCAAGCCTTTATATTGGCACGACTTCAATTGCTTTGAATCGGTCAAGCAGCTCACAGTCTCTGACAGGCGTAAACATTGATGGTTCTGCGGGATCGGCAACGACTGCCACAACCGCAACAAACGCAACGAATGTGGCGGTTACGGATGACACGAGTACCGCAACAGATATGTATATTTCTTGGGTAACTTCTACTTCAGGAAATTTGCCAATTAAGGTATCATCCACTAAACTCAAATTTAATCCATCCACAGGCGTTTTGACCGCAACTGGTGGCGTTCTTGGAGGCACATTCTGATGTGGAAAATACTAGAAATTCAAGCCGATGGCGATCTGATCACAGGCGCTAGGTATTTTTGCGTTAGAAACGGAGTTGAGACTGAGGGCTGGTGGAAGTTTGCCGAGCCAGTTTTGACCATTCCATTTGCTGATGTTACAGAGCAAATTGTGATTGATTGGGTGAAAAGAGACATTGGCGCACAAGTTGAGGCAAGGCTTGATGAGCAAGCAGCAACAGTGGCAAAAACTGTGGTTGCCCCTTGGTTGCCCCAAGTCTTTACACCTAGCATTTAAGGAAAGAACATGAGCGTTTTTTTATCCCCCATCGGTGGCGCAGGGTGGCAATTTTTCAACAATGATGGAACAGTTCTAGCTGGTGGCAAGATTTACACCTACCTTGCGGGAACATCTACACCCAAAGCAACCTACACAACTTCTGCGGGAAACATTGCTCATTCCAATCCAATAGTGTTGGATTCTTCTGGCAGAGTGCCAGGCGGTGAGATTTGGCTAACAGGTGGCTTGTATAAATTTGCGGTCTATACATCCGCAAACACCTTGATTGCCACTTATGACAACATTAATGGTATTGGTGCAACTGAATACATCATTCAGAATTTCACAGGCACAGGGTCGCAAACAATATTCACATTGAGTTCTTCATCTTTGGGTGAAAACTACACTTTTGTGTATATCAATGGTGTATATCAAAACAAGAATACTTACACAGTAAGCGGAACAACCTTGACATTTTCTGAAGCGCCTCCTGTTACTTCAAAAATTGAAGTCATGTTCAATTAAGGTCAAACATGGCACAAACAGGCTACACACCAATTCAACTGTATTACAGCAGTACAACCACCAATGCACCTTTGGCGGCAAATCTTGCCAGTGGTGAATTGGCGATCAACATCACTGATGGCAAATTGTTTTACAAAGACAATGCAAATGCTATTCAGGTAATTGGTTGGAAAGTGCGACCTGCGACTGCGGGTGGAACGGGTCTTACATCATTTGCCGTTGGTGATTTGATTTATGCCAACACCACAACGACATTGGCTTCATTAGCTGATGTGGCAACAGGCAACGCATTGATTTCTGGTGGCGTAAGCACAGCGCCATCATGGGGGAAAATTGGCCTGACAACTCATGTTTCGGGTGTTTTGCCTATTGCTAATGGTGGAACTAATGCTTCAACTGCAAGCATCACATCATTCAACAACATCACTGGCTACACAGCTTCAGGCGCTACTGGCACAACAAGCACAAACTTGGTGTTCTCTACAAGTCCATCAATCACAACCCCAACATTGATAGGTGATGCAACTTTAAGCACAGGCAATTTAGTTGTTGGAACATCTGGCAAAGGCATCACCAATTCAACAGGCTCTGTTAAGTTAAATTTCAGCACTGCTGGAACTGCTTTGAGTGGTGCTCAATCGGTCTATACGGGCGATTTTTATAATGTAGGCACTGCTCAAACAATCACAATTACTGATACAAATGGCGGATATATTGTGATCACTGGAGTGCAAGGTGGTGTCGGATCATCTACTTGGACACTTCCATTTGTAAAGCGTGGCGGAAGTATTGCAATTGGTACAGCAAGCAAGGCAATTTTGACTGCTGATCCAATTTTAAGTGTTGGAACTTCTAGTGGAAACATTACTGTTACCCCATTAGCGGCAAACACTTACATTACATACGCAATTTATTACACTCCTTTGGCGTTATAACATGGCACTCACAAAAGCAACTTATTCGATGATTTCTGGTGCGCCTTACAACATTAAGGACTATGGCGCTGTTGGTGATGGTGTAACAGATGACACCGCAGCAATTAACTCAGCAATCTCTGCGGCTAATACGGCTGGTGGTGGTGTTGTTTATGTTCCCCAAGGAACATTTATTGTTGCCGTTTACACTTACACAGGCGTTGTTGGTGCAGCCAGTATCATCTTGCGTGACAATGTTCATCTTGTCATAGATGGCACAATCAAAGTTAAAAACAATGCTTATGGCGCTGGTGCTTTTTATGGCGTTATTCGTTCATTGGACACTGGCCTTTCTAACGCATCAATTACAGGCGTTGGAACTGTTGATGGCAACAAGTCAAATCAAACAGCAAGTTCACAATGTAGCAACATCTATTTGACTTGTTTGTTTAATGTTGTTGTTGATGGCATTTATTCAGTAAACGCCAATGGAATGGGTATTCAACTTGTTTCACCAATATCTTTGCCAGTTCCACCAGCGGGTGCTGCGGCAACGCATACCGCTTGCGCTGTTCAAAACTGTTTTGTAAACAATGTCACAAATATTGGCATCCAAATTTCACATGGTTTGTATTGCAATATTTCTGAAAACAGAATCACAACTTGCGTTAACAACTGTATTGACATCTATGGCGACAACGGCACTGTAAGCCCTGACAACGGAATCACATCCATCAACGGCAATACAGTTGGCGGTGGCTTGGTTGGTGTCTTTATTGAAACATCCAAGCGTGTTTCTGTGGTTGGAAATGCTGTTGATTCTTGCACGACAGGGATTGCAGTCAATCGTATCAATGGCGCACCAACAATTATTTCTATTTCTGGCAACACAATTTCTAATTGCGGAACAGGAATTTCAAACACTGGCGACACTGGTGGAGTTTTAATTTCCAATAATTTTGTTGCGTTCACTGGTTATGGTTTGGTGTTGGGTGGAACAACTGTTGCTGTTTCGGGCAATGTAAGTTACACCAATGCTTTTGGGAATGTTTTTTCACCCTTTACATCAACCGCCCCCATCATCATTATTGGTGGTTATCAAGCATCATTCAACATTGTTCGTGAAAACTACTACACCGCTGCTTCTACAGCTTTGTACAGCAATGTTGCCTCAGTCAATGTAAACAACACTGTTGAGTTGCCTAAATTTGATCAAACTGTTCAACCAGTAAAACGGGTTTATAACGGCACATCCACATCGGGTGGCACAGCCACTTTGACTTTGCCAAGTGATACGGCTGGTAAATTGGTCATTAAATCATCTGCGGGTGGTTCAAATTATTCTGTTTGGTCTGGTTCATTTGTGAGCAGTGGCACAGGCGCTGCGGTCAATCAAGACAGCACGACTTTTGTGGTGGGAAGCAATAACATTGCAAGTGTTACGGCAAGTACTTCAAACTTCACAGTTACCATCACATTTGCCGCAACTGGTTCAGGTGGTACTTGGAACGCATGGGCTGAATACTTTTAAGGTTGATCATGGAAATTAAATGGGCAATTGAGAAGGTAAAAGTAACTGGCGACACCAACATCGTGACGCAAGTTTATTGGCGTTGTGAAGCAACTCAAGAGCAAACAAGTGCTTCTTGTTCGGGAGTTCGTGAACTTGTCCTTGGCGATACTTTTACGGCTTACGATCAACTAACTGAACAGCAAGTTCTTGATTGGTGCTTTGCGCCTGAGACAATTGAACTTAAAGACGCAAGTGACAATGTTGTTGAAACTGTTATAAAAGACACTAAAGCGATTGCAGAAGCTGAAGTGACTGATTTGATCAATCAAATTTTGTCTAAGAAAGCATCTGAACCTGCTTTGCCTTGGATGGTATGACAAACAAAGCCATTTATACTTTTGTTGGAATTAGCCTGATGGCGTTCTGGCTAACAGTAGGAATGGCGATTTATTTAGTAATGGGATTGTTATGACTCAGCCAATTGACATTATCACCAGAGCCATGAAAGACATTGGCGCAATTGCCGCTGGTGAAGTGCCAACGGCTGATGAGGCGCAAGATGGTCTTGATATGCTCAACGACATGATCGCCCAATGGTCGAATGAAAACATGATGGTTTTCTATCGATCAGAGATCATCTTCCAAACCACACAAAACCAAGTTCAGTACACCATTGGCCCAAGCGGTCAAATGGGCGCTACCTTTACAGGCTCAATTGCGGGTAATGTTTTGACAGTCCCCGCTAATGGCGTGACTGCGGGTGGCATCAACATCGGCATGACGCTAAGTGGCACAGGCATCACCTCAGGCACTCGCATTGTGGCGTTCCAAACGGGCGCTGGTGGCAATGTGAACGAGGGTGGCACATACACTGTCAGTCCAAGCCAAACAGTCTCTAGCACAACGATTACAGCCTACTATGAGCGACCTCTGACGATTGAATCAGGCTTTGTTCGTGTGGCGACCATGCAAGGCGGCTCAAACATTGCGGGTGGTTACTTAGATTACCCGTTGACAGTGTTCAGCCTTGAAGAATACGAATCCATCGGCATCAAGCAATTGAACGGCCCTTGGGCAAAAGGAATTTACTACCAACCCTCAGAGTTGTTGGGAACAATCTATGTTTACCCCAACCCATCTCAGGGCGAGTTGCACTTGTTTACTCAGACAATCTTCAGGGAATTCCAAACTCTGAACGACACCATCCAACTGCCACAGGGTTACAACATGGCTTTGCGGTGGTGTTTGGCTGAGAGACTGTTGCCCATGTTTGGCAAGGTCAACCCTGTTCAAATTGGCATGATCAATGCCTATGCAGCACAAGGCAAAGCAACGATCAAGCGCACCAACATGAAGCCAGTTCAGATTGCACGATACCCTGAAAGCCTTATGGTTGGTCGTGCTAAAGATGCTGGCTTCATCATGGATGGAGGCTTCAGATAATGGCAGACTTTGGCTTTGTCGGCACATCCTACACCGCCCCATCGATCTATCAAGACGATCAGGAGTGCATCAATTTCTTTGCTGAGATTGATCCTACTAAGCAACAGGGTGAGCGTGGGATTGTGGCGTTATACCCAACGCCTGGTTTATTGTTTCAGACTCAATTAGCTGAATTTGAAGTTCGTGGGCTTCACACCATGTCGGGTGAAGAACTATTAATTGCGGTCTCAGGAAACATTGTTTACAAAGTTGATCGTGCAATGGCTGCCACTCAGATTGGCACATTGTCCACATATACGGGTCAAGTTTCCATTTCTGACAACATCACCAATGACGATGGCTTGATTGCCTACATTGTGGATGGGGTGAATCGTTACACATGGGTTGTGGCGACTAATACTTTTACACAGTTACCAAGCACCGATGGCCCGTGGCAAGGCGCTAATGTGGTGGATGTTATTGACAACTACAACATCTACAACGAGCCAAACTCACAGAATTGGGCGTGTACTGATCTAGGCTCACAATACTCAACTCAGGCGCTTTACGGCACTTCTGATGGCTCATCAGACCTATTGGTGACGCTGATTGCAGATCGCAGACAGGTTTATTTGTTGGGCGAAGTTACCACCGAGGTTTGGACAGATGTGGGAAATGTGATTGCTGGCATCACGACTTTCCCTTTTCAGCGAGTGCCTGGCACTTTTAGCCAAAATGGTATTGGCGCAAGATTCTCACTTGCTAGGTTTGCCGATTCTTTTGTTTGTGTCTGTAAGGATACAAGGGGCGATTCCACCATTGAGATGATGCAAGGCTATGCTTGGGTAAAGATTTCAACCCATGCCGTTGAGCAGTCTTTGACAAACGAAATCACAAGTGATGCCTTTGCCTACACTTATCAGATTGAAGGTCACGAAATGTATGTCTGCACTTTTCCCTCAATTGGGAATGGTTTGACATGGGTTTATGACGGATCAACAAAGTCATGGCACAAGTGGCTTTATTGGGACTCTGCCAATGCTGTTTATAAGCGCCATCGTTCCAACTGCGGTGCTTACTTCAACAATATGTATATTGTTGGCGACTATCAAAACGGCAAACTCTACAGCATTGAAAACGCTGTTTATACCGATGATGGTGCGACCATCAGGCGTTTGCGTAGAGCAAAGCACCTGACTACTGACTTACAAAGACAGTATTTTGAAGAATTCCAAATCCAATTTCAGCCAGGCGTTGGTTTGAATGTTGGTCAAGGCCAAGACCCTCAAGCCATGCTGAGATGGTCAAACGATGGTGGTTCTACTTGGTCAAACGAACATTGGGTGACTATCGGCAAGATTGGTAATTACCTGAACCGAGCCATTTGGAGACGTTTGGGATGGTCACGAGATCGAATCTTTGAGGTGGCAATCAGTGACCCGATCAAGGCGGTCATTGTGTCTGCTAACTTAAAAGCAAGCGCAGGGGATAACTAATGGCTACGGCAATTCCAAATGCCAACATTAACATCCCCTATGCAGCGTTTTTGGATGAAAACACGGGTCGTCCATCTCAAGCATGGTTGCAGTGGTTGATGAATCCAAATGTGATCACTTTTAACGCCCAAAACACAAACATTATTGGCGGCACGATCAACAATGTGGTGATCAACAGTTCTTCCATTGGTTTGACTACTCCCGCAGCGGGTAAGTTCACCGATTTCACAGCTTTGAATGGTGTCAAAGGTGGTGTGTTTTGAAAATTAAAAAAACCCCATTTTTGAGCTTTATCGGTACAATCTTAGGTATGTATTGGGTGAACTTATGACAACACAATTGATTGATGATCGTGAGACAGCACTCAAGGTTGGTTATAAAGCGACTGATTGGAGTTCGCCAATAGCTTTTGAGGATTATTGTTTTGCCGTTAAGGATTGGACAATCAAAGCTATTAAGCGGGATGACGATGTTATTGGGGCTGTTTACCGCAAAGATGATGAATTACACGTTTCTATACTTCCTGAGTGGAGGCGTATGTGGGTTACAAAAGGGTTGCTTAAACAACTTTTTGTTGGGCCAAAAATAACTACAAAAGTTACATCTGGCCATGAATATATGTTTAGTATTTTGAAACGTCTTGGATTTAAAGAATCCGATGGCGGTATGCTAGTTAAGGAGAATTGAAATGGGTATTGAAACCGCAATCATTGGTAGTGCTTTATTGGGGACTTATGGCGCTAATAAGCAAGCCAAAGCCGCCACTAGTGCTGCCCAAACACAATATCAGGCAACTCAAGATGCTTCTAAACAGCAACGTGAGATGTTTGACATTCTCAATGAGCAACAAGCACCTTATCGTGAATCTGGGTACAAAGGGTTAACCCAAATTAACGAAATGTTGCCTTATTTCACACAACAGCAAGCTGGATATAAACCATTTACAGCGGAAGATTTAAAAACAAATCTTGCTCCAAACTATGAATTTATGAAGCAGCAAGGTCTTGGCGCTACGGGCCAAGCCATGAATGTTGGTGGTGGTGGAAGCAATGTTGATTTAGCAAGAACTAAATTTGCAGAAGATTACGCATCAAATGCTTATCAAAATGCTTTAAACAATTACATGACGCAACAAGCCCAAGGTTTTAATCAGGGCCAAACACAAACATCAAATATTTACAATCGTTTAGCTTCTCTTGCGGGCATAGGTCAGGCGGCCCAATCTCAATCTAACACTTTGGGAACAAATACGGCAAACGCAATAAGCCAATTAGGTATTGGTGGTGCATCTGCTTTGGGTGCGGGTCAAGTTGGTGCGGCTAATGCTATGGCGGGTGCTTATGGCAATATTGGGAATAACTTTATGTTGTCTCAGTTGTTAACACCCCAAACGACAGCGGCAACTGCGGGCGGGGCAACAACTATGAATCCTGGCTTGAATCCTTATTTCGCACCATATAACCCAGGTTGATTGGATAAAAAATGGCAGATTTAAGTCTTACCCCTGTATCAACACAGATCAAGCCTGTGCAAGGCGCATCCATTGGCGACATGATTAATCTTGCCCGTGGCGCACAGCAGTACCAACAAGCGACACAAATTAATCCTCTAGAACTTCAACAAAAGCAACAAGAAACTCGCACTGGTGAGATTGCTTTAAGTGTAGAAGAACAGAAAAACAAAGAACGCAATAATATGCAGACTTTCTTTTCTGATCCAAACAATTTTCAAACCGATGGTCGCATTGACTTGGACAAGATCAACAAACTTGTTCCCGCAATAGCGCCTTTGACGGGTGCAGACTACATTACCAAATTTACTACTTTGGGAAATGCACAGACTACTGCTGAAAAAGCCACGTTGGAATTGGGACAAGCTGATCGTGAATTGATTGCTCAACCCATTTCTATTTTGGGCCGTGCAGGGGTGACAGACCCTAAAGCCTATGCAAAGGTCATCAAGGAAACTATTGAGCAAAACAAAAAAAATCCAAGACTTGCGGCTTTGGGTAATTCTTATTTAACTCAATTGGAATTTGCCGATCCAAACAAGTTGCCTGATATTGCTATTCGTGCATCACAAAACTTGTTGTCGCCAGCACAAGCTCAAACTGCATTTAACCCGCAAGTTGGAACTCTTAACACTGGGGAACAAATATTTCCAACTGTTACAACTCCTGCGGTTGGCGGTATGTTGCCTCGAATCCAAATGGGCGCACAGCCTTTGGCAGATGTTGGATTACCACCAACAACAGAAGTTGTTTCACCAACAGGCGAAAAGCGTTTGCTTGGCCCTGCTTCTCAACGTGGTAACGTACCCCTTACAACTGGCCTTGGCCCTGCACAAACATCACTTTTGGGCGCTGGTGCTACAACCATGGCGACAGACTTGTCAGCGACAATTAAAGATGCCGCAGATGCACCTAGTCGTGTTGCAATATTTCAAAACATTAAGAAGTTTGCCCCTGACTCCTTTACAGGCGTTGGCGGTCAGCGGAAAGAATTGGCTGCGGGTATTCTTAACGCCATTGGCATCCCTGCTTATGAAGCCGAAAAGGTCAGCACTGAAGAACTTGCAAAGAATTCAGCTTTGTTGGCTTTGGCGGGTGGTAATACGGATGCGGCACGGGCTTTAGCTGAAGTTGCAACTCCAAATAAAAAGCTGAATGAGAAAGCCATTCTTGCTATTGCTGATCAAATGATTGGCATTGAGAACATGAAAGTTGCAAAGGCTAATTATTTAACCCCTGCACAGAATGATTCGACTCAATATGGACAACGAAAGTTGCAGTTTGATCAGATTGCAGACCCTCGCATTTTCCAAGAGATGACTGCCCAAGATGTTGCCAAATTAAAGGCTTCCATGTCCACGGCAGAACAGGCAGAATTGACCCGTAAGATTCGTTTGGCACGACAAATGGGGATCATTAAATAATGGCAACACTTGCTGAACTGTGGGATACGGAAGTCCCTGCGCCAGTTAAAAGCGCCAAAGTTCCATCTCAAGATCAGGCCATGCGTGACAAAAGTCGAATGGATATTCTCCAATCGGAAATGACCAAAGCGCAAGACAGACTTTCAAAAGGCGACCCTAGAGCGCAAAGAGATATTGAGGCTTTGACTCGTGAGATGGGCGGCAAGGTTGCGCCAACTGCCGCACCAATGGCTGCACCCACAACTGGTGGCACATTGGCTGATCTATGGGAGTCAACCCCTGCGGCTAATGAGCCTGGCGCACCTAAAGACCAAACGCCAAAAGTCAGAAGTCTTGTGGGTAAAATTTTGGGAACTGGTTTAGAAATGCGTCAGCAAGTGCCAGGCTTTTTGGCCTCTGCCGCTGATGTAGTGGCAAGCGCCCCCTCTGCTATTGCAAGCACAATTGGTTATGGTGCGGGTCGTTTGTTTGGCCTATCCCCTGAGCAAGCCACAGAAGCCTCACAAAAGGTTGGTGGCGCTATTGCCGAGCCTGTAGGCCGCATGACGGGATTGTCTAAGACTGAGGGTTATCGTCAAGCCTTGCCAACTCAAGTGATGGAATATATTGGCAAAAATATTGGCGAGGGCGCACAAGCAATTTCTCAAAAATTTGGCGTTCCTGTTGCTGACGTTGAGAACGCAATTAATGCCGCAATGATGGCGGGTGGTGCGGCTGTTCCTAAAGTTGTCAGAAGTTTTAAGACTGCCGCTGCTGAACTTAATGCCCCATCTGCTGCCGTTCCATCTGCTGTCGCCCCGACTGCCAAGCCTGGGATGGTGAGTGCGGGTGCTGCCGCAGTTCCTGATGTCACTACTATTAACCAAGCCTTGTCTGTTTCAACTCCAGAGTTACGTCAAGCCATTTCCTCAATTCCTGTCAATGAAGTAAATTTACCAACTTTGCAAAGACACATTGAGGCTGATACCTTGCCTGTGCCTGTACGTTTAACAGAAGGTCAAGCCACTGGTGATGTGGTCAAGTTGTCCAACGAGCAGAATAGGCGTGGCAAAGACCCCGTGTTAGCTCAACGCTTTAACGAACAAAATGGTCAGCTTGTTGAGAATCTTAGTTTGATTCGAGACAAAGCCGCCCCTGATGTTTATGGCACAAAAAAGATTGAAAATAGCCAAGGCATTATTGATGCTTATAAAGAGTTGGACACTAATCTCAACAAAGGAATTACCGCAGACTATCAGGCTTTGCGTGATGCCGCTGGTGGTCAGTTCCCTGTTGACGCACCCAAGTTGTTGCAAAACATTGAAGGCAAATTGAAAAAAGAATTGTTGTCTAACGAAGCGCCAGCGGGTCAATTCAAAGAACTTCAACGTCTAGCTGAAAACAACTCCATGACATTCGAGGATTATTTGTCTTTGAGAAGAAATCTTGGTGATGTGGCAAGAACTAGCCAAGATGGAAGTGTTCGCAAAGCCGCTAGTTACATGATTGAAGAATTGGAAAAGTTGCCACTTCAGAAAGAAGCCGCAGCACTAAAACCTTTGGCTGACAAAGCTAGGGCATCTGCTAGATCAAGATTCCAAATGCTTGAGAAAGACCCCGCATATAAAGCGGCTGTAGATGATGCTGTTCCCGCAGACAAATTTATTGATAAGTTTGTTGTTAATGGCGTGAACAAAAACATCAATACAATGGTTGAGAACTTAGGCAGAGATTCTGCCGCCCATCAGCACATGGCTGCCGGAACTGTCAACTGGCTTACAGACAAAGCTGGTATTGTTGACGGAAACGGAAATTTTAGCCAAGCCGCTTATAACAAGGCTCTTAAAAAGTTAGATGATGTTCAAAACCTGAACGCCATTTTCAATCAAGAAGCCGCATCACAACTTAAGACATTGGGTAATGTGGCACGATATACCCAAGCACAGCCCCGTGGAGCGTTTGTAAACAACTCCAACACATTGGTGGGTTCACTTGCTGAAAAAGCGGGTAGGGGCGTTTCTATGGGCGTTGAAAAGGGTTTGAATGTAGCTGTGCCAGGCTTGCAACTCGGAACAACAGTGATGGAAATGAGAGCTAGACGAGCCGCAGAAGCTGAAACTCGTAAAGCACTTGAGACGGGTGCTGGCACAAGACAATCTGGTCAAAACAAAATTCAAGATTTGGGGAAATAATGTCTGATATTGATTTAGTCCAATATGGTGTTCTCAAGCAAAAAGTTGACTCAATGGAGGCCAAGATTGACAAGATGGAAGGTCAATTAGACACCTTGATTGAGTTGGCTAACCGAGGCCGTGGCGGGTTCTGGATGGGCATGGTGTTTGTGTCGGCAATTTCTACTTTTGTTGGCTATGTAACTCATTACTGGTCTAAATGAAATGGTTTTGGCTATCTCTTATTTGCTTGGTATTTTGGGCGAGTGCAAAAGCGCCTTGCACAGTTACAGACTTTTACGCTCTGAGTTGGCTGGGAAACCCATCGGAGAGGCATCAAAGATTGTCGGAGTGGCTCACCACAAATGGTGATAACTGTTCTGCTGAACAATTAGCGGGTATTTGGAATAACCTTGCGGCATGGGCGGGGGTTGCGGATAGTGCAGAACTTCGTTCTAAAGTGTTGTATTACTATGCAAGGGCGGCTGAAAGGGAAAAGAAATGATTACCTTAGACAAATGGTATCCAATGGTTCAGCCAACCTATGATGCAAAAATGGTTGCTTTTGATCGTGCGGTAGAAAAAAAGTTAGAGCAATACAAAGAAGCTGTGGAATGTAAGAAACTAGCCATCAAAACTCAAGAATTAGATGTTGAGCTTTACAACAAGCGAGCTAAAGAAAATACAATTTCGTTGGAGAATATTAACAATCACCGACGTTTTGCAATATTTGTGTGAGGACAAAATGGAAGATTCAAGAAACAAACTGACATTTTGGGTGACATTTATGGTGAGTGCCACTCTTTGCCTTTGCATCCTTGGAATGGTTACGGCTTTTCTGCTTGGCCTGTGGGCCAAAGAAGTGGATAACGCTGAAATCTTTGCCATGCTGCATCCTGCTTTCCAAACCATCATTGGTGGCTTTATTGGACTTTTGGCTGGCGTTAAACTTTCACAGAATCAGGATGAAAAATGATTGGACTAGATTCACTTTTAAACATTGGTGGCAAGCTCATTGACAAGCTCATTCCTGATCCTGAAGCCAAAGCCAAAGCGCAGATGGACTTGGCTAAGATGGCTCAAGATGGTGAGTTAGCAAAAATGGCTAACGAAACCGAGTTATACAAGACTGAGCAAAACAACCTCACACAGCGTGTTCAGGCAGATATGGCATCTGACTCTTGGTTGTCCAAGAATATTCGCCCTATGACCCTTATATTCCTTTTAATCGCCTATTCAGGCTTTGCTATTGCCTCCATCTTTGAATATGAAACCCGTGGCGCTTATGTTGAGCTACTCGGTCAATGGGGAATGTTGGTAATGTCGTTCTACTTTGGCGGCAGAACACTTGAGAAAATAACCGATAGGGTGAAAAAATGAAGTTAACTGAACATTTTTCCCTTGAGGAACTAACCCACACCGATCATCGTGAATATGATAATACGCCAAATGATGCAGAACTGGAAAACCTCAAACGCCTCGCAGAGTTCCTTGAGGAAGTCAAACAGACCTTGGGCGGGCGACCAATTATGGTTAACTCAGCTTTTCGCAGTAAGCAAGTCAATGATGCTGTGG
>Ga0209088_10001824_pt1 | contig 13463 bp, 11 predicted proteins | sample S_140625_EF_Meta_FD_187324 | JGI IMG/M metagenome (GOLD analysis project Ga0209088, IMG submission 187324) | Freshwater microbial communities from Lake Simoncouche, Canada to study carbon cycling - S_140625_EF_MetaG (SPAdes) (version 2) | ecosystem: Environmental > Aquatic > Freshwater > Lake ...
CTATTATCAAATCCCGTCATAGCATTCATATAAATGTTGTTTGAACTATCAACATTTATATGAACTTGTTTCATATTTGTTCCATATACACCAATGATGCTGGCCACCGGTGGCACCACTGTTCCGCTGATAATAAATCCCATGATTGTTTCCTTGAATTTAGCAGGTCTTACTGCTATCGATTGCTGTTAGTATTTACCTAAAATAAAAAAAAGGCCTACGAATAAGCCTTTTTAAATTAAACATTAAACATTAACCTGTATAGGTAAATGTACCTGAAGATGTAAATGTATGATATACATATCCACCACTTGTTGTTATAGTTCCGCCAGTTGCTAACGCAGTGGAACCAGAATAGCGAATAATAAACACGCCTTGTGTGCCTGAACCATTCCAAGTAGTTGAACCATTTCCATAGCTATTACGTAAACTGTTTGAGCTATCACCTGCTGTTGTACCAGAGCCTGCTGTCAGGGTAGCCGAAGATACAAGGCTTGTTTTGTAGTAGCCAGAGCCACCACCGCCAGGATGTCCAGAGCTACCATTGCCTGCGCCACCGCCCCAATAACCGCCACCACCGCCGCCGCCACCGCCTTCATCACCGCCATTGGCAGTAGCACCTTGAAGCGCAGAACCATTGTTAGTACTTGCATATCCAGTACCGCCAGCACTTTGAGTACCGCCGGCGCCACCGTTAGTGCCTGCTAAACCAGAAGATCCGCCGCCTGCGCCGCCAGCTTCATTTTGATCATAGGAGCCACCACCACCACCACCGGCTATCAGTAAAGCATTTGCTTGAGATATCGATGTTACAAACATTCCAGAGTAGCCTCCGCCTTGTCCACCGAAGCCAGTATTACCAGCGCGGCCGCCTCCGCCAACAACAGTAGAACCTGCGCCGGCTCCTGGTTGCTGTGCAGTGCCGCCACCGCCAACAACTACTACGTAACTTGTTGAAAACAATGGTTGAGTTAAAATTCCATAGGCTGCGCCGCCAGCTCCGCCAGCAGAGTTAAAACTGGAATTGCCACCGCCACCGCCACCGCCGCCCCAAGCAAATAATTCAACTGGTATCGATGTTGGAACAGCAACAGCCGATCCTGTATAGGTAAATGTACCTGAAGATGTAAATGTATGATATATATATCCACCACTTGTTGTTATAGTTCCGCCAGTTGCCATAGAATGAGTTGAACCCGAATAGCGAATAATAACTACGCCAGGAGTACCAGCATTATTGCCCGAGGCACCCGAATTACCATAATATGCATTGCGTAAAGAATTTGTGTTATCACCAGCAGTTGTCCCACTACCAGCAATTAATACTCCATTGACAATAGATGTAGGACTAAAATATCCGCTTCCTCCTCCACCAGCAGAGCCTGATGGATCATTATTAGAGCCAGAGCCACCGCCCCAATAACCGCCACCACCGCCGCCGCCACCGCCACCATTGCCATTAGTTGGTCTGCCACCTTGTAGTGCTGAACCAGATTCAGAACCACCACCACCTGTGCCACCGGCACTCTGAGTACCACCGCTGCCGCCCAAGTCTGTTCCTGTACCACCAACAATACCACTGGAGCCACCACCAGCTCCACCATTTGGTCCTTCATAAGAGCCACCACCACCACCACCAGCTATTAGTAAAGCAGTTGCTTGAGATATTGTAGTAGTATTAAATACGCCTGAGTAGCCACCGCCTTGTCCTCCCCAGCCTCCGGTGAGCTGGCCGCCACCGCCTGAAACAACAGGTCCAGCACCGCCGGCAATGCCAATCGAAGTGCCGCCTCCACCTACTACAACAGCAAAAGAAGAGTTAAGTGTAGGAATTGATAATGTACCGCTGGCTGCACCACCTGCACCACCTGCACCACTATTATACCCGCCGCCTCCGCCGCCACCCCAAGCAAATATTTCAACTGTTGCGGGTCCCAATGATGACATGACCATGCCAGTGCCTGTGCCACTCATTGATAATCCGTTGCCCGATCCACTGATAATAAATCCCATAATTGTTTCCTTGAATGTAGCCAGTCATCGGCTAATAAGTTATTAGTATTTATTTAAAATAAAAAAAAGGCCTACGAATAAGCCTTTTTGTTGTGGGTAAGATAATTATTAGAATGTAATTGACCCTGAACCAACTGTAGTCCATTTGTATATTCTATAACCACCTGTTACTGTGACAGTTGGTGATCCTGTGGTTGCAGTGGCAGCTGGGTATGTATCTGCATAGCGAATGATCACAATACCAGACCCACCGGCTGCTCCGGCTGCGTTCCAACCTGCTCCTGCTCCGCCACCAGTGTTAGGAGTACCCGCAACGCTGGCGCTTCTGCCTCCGGCGCCTCCTCCTCCCGCACCGCCTGCACCGCCTGAAGAACCTGAACCACCACCGCCACCACCATACACGACACTGGTGCCAGAAATAGACGAAGCGATTCCAACGCCGCCACTACCACCGTCATAACCTGAGGCATTGCCACCAGCACCGCCTGCTCCGCCACCACCCCCACCAGGAGCAAATAGATTAGTGCCACCGTTGCCGCCTGCATTACCTTGTGATGGTGTTGTTGCAGGAGTGTTACCGACACCACCTACACCTGCTGTTCCGCTGGTTCCACCTGCACCACCCCCGCCTGACCCGCCTGCTGAACCAGGAACCCCAGTGGTAGTATATGGTCCGCCGGCGCCGCCGCCTGCAGATACAATATTCAATGAGCCGCCCACAATAGATGAGTTGTTTCCTGGAGTGCTAACAACGGCAGCACTACCGGCGCCACCGTCGCCAACTGTTACTGCATAAGCTGTTCCTATGTTGGCCGTTGCTGTACTGGTTCGTACACCACCTGCGCCACCACCACCAGTTAAGTTGCCTGTGCCAGCACCACCGGCAACCACCAAGTATTCAATTGGCACTGACGCATAACTTGACATGACCATGCCCAGGCCTGTGCCACCTATTGATAATCCCCCGCCTGTTCCGCTTATGATAAGTCCCATGATTGTTTCCTCGAATATATCAGTCACTGATATTGATATTAGTATTTATTTAAAAATAAAAAAGGCCTTATAATAAAGCCTTTTTAAATCAGTATATCAAAGATTATTTTAAATACTTGATATAATCATACCACTGCCTGTTCCACCCATTGTGATGCCTGATGCTATTGGACCAGTAGTAGTACTAGTAACTGAGCCGCCAGCTAATAACGCTGATGTTGGTGGTGTGAAGTTACTTGTATAACGAGCATGACCTTTTGTGACGCGGAGATCGTCTATGTAACCGTTAAAATATTCTTGATTAAATGATATGTAACCTCTACCAACGACAAACACATTGTTTGATAGATTATTGGGCAGTGAGCCAGATGCTTCCTGTGTGCCATTAATAAACATCTTGAATGTACCAGAAGAACGAGTAAATGCTAAGTGCATCCAATTGTTAATACTCACTGAAGAGCTAGAATCAAATCTGGGATTACCATACACATTAAACGAAATTTTGTTGAGGCTGGCGCCATTATTATACCAAATTTGAATAGTGTTTGTTGATGCACTTTGAGTGCTAAGATCACCACCCATAATGGTTTGAGTGCGAGCTTCTGAATTTGTCAAATAAACCCACATTTCAATGGTAAAATCACCTGTTCCTAAATTAGATACGGGGTTTGCTGGAGTAATCAAATAATCACCAGTGCCATCAAAGTACATACTACTTCCGCCAAACTTACTTTGTGTAGTAGATACTTTAACATCGCCCACTGTTTCCAAGTCGGTCATCATTGACGAATCAACGATGCCGCCGTTGGTGTAATTTAACAATAGACTTGTGTTTGCAACCGCTGTTAATGGTGCAGTTGGTGGTGTGAACACAGTTGTGCCTGTTGTGACACTGCTGGTCTGATATGCAGTTGGAATTGAACCATTTACCAAACGGAAATCAGTCATGTAACCTTGGTAGTAATTGGCAATACCTTCTTCGGAGCCAATTACATATGAGTCACCTTGTATGCGAACTGATCCAAGACCAGTGACTACACTACGCAATACTCCATTAACAAACATCCTTGCAGTACCACCTGTAATTGTTACTACCAAATGAGTCCATGCATTTAAAATTACTGGAACCCCTGTGTCTCTAATATTATCATCACTGACAGTATACGCATAGTTAGTGTACTGCAATAAACGAATTGACGAATACGGACCGCCGTTTTGCCCGCACATGACAACAACTCCGGCATTAGTTGAATAACACCACATCTCAACTGACGCACTATTGCTTCCAATACTAAATGCCGCATTATTGGCCGCATATAGATAATCATTGCTGCCATCAAAATAAGCTGATCCGCCGATTGTACTGGCAGAGTATGCGGCACTTGGTGCGAATGGACTAAAACGTTGTACCTGTGTATCGCCATTCTTTGTGATAGCGAAGTTGTTAGTTGAGTTGTCAATCAATCTATTAGATTGGCAGGTTAATAAACTTGTGCCTGATATAGCACTAAGTGGTGTTGTACTTGGGGTAAAATTGCTAGTATAAACTGCGGTACCAGGAATAATTCTAAAATTAGAAACATATCCTGTATAAGGTAATGCTGATCCTCCGCCATCAGTGCCCAGACGGACTACACCTGCATTGTAATTTGTTGTGATTGATCCTGAATATCCTTGAACCCCATTTATGAAAAGTCGTACTGTTCCGCTAGCTCTTGAAACTGCGATGTGATTCCATGTGTTGTAACTAAGACTATTAGTTGTAGTAGCTTGCACATCTATCAAAGAGCGTCCCATAAAAATAGTGCCATTTGCATATAATCCAAACATTGTTAGTCCGCCATTTGTATCACTGCATCCAATAACATTGTACGTACTCGGAACCGTTGTTGGATATATCCAGCATTCGGCAGTAAAGTCGCCAGTTCCCGAAATACTAGATCCACTTGGTGCTTGTAAACTATCTCCAGACCCATCAAAATAGTTACTCCAGTTATCACCATAAGGCGAGAATGTGCCTTGAGTAGTATTACCCACACGAGTAATAGCAAAGTTATTTGAACTTGAATCAACAAATGTATTGTTTGAAGCATTATTGCTGCCGTTACCTGACAATAATAATGTTGTATTTTGTGCATTTGAATCGCCTGGCACTGTTGTAGTCACCGAGCCAGTTGCTTGTCCGCTTATAATAAATCCCATGATTGTTTCCTTAAATATAGCCCAGTCATCGGCTAATAAGTTATTAGTATTTATTTAAAATAAAAAAAAGGCCTTGTAATAAAGCCTTTTTAAATCAGTATGTCAAAGATTATTTTAAATACTTGATATAATCATACCACTGCCTGTGCCCGACATTGTCATACCTGATGCTATATTAGTAGTAGTGCTAGTACCAGGAATAGTGGCGACAGCCGTCAACGCCGCAGTTGGCGGTGTGAATGTGGTGGTATATCTAGCAAGGCCTTTTGTAATTCTTAGGTCGTCTATGTAACCGTTTAAGGAATTTCCTCCTGATTGGTTACCTATCCACATTGTATCACTTGGGAATGTCCAATTAGTAGAATCAGTTACATTAGATCCAAGTTGCACACCATTGATAAATGCTCTATTTGTTGTGCCTGATCTAGTGATAGCAATATGAGTCCACGTATTTGATGTAAATGTTGTGCCGGCTCCAAATTGTACTGGCCAAGTCTGACCAGACTTACCTAAAGCAATAGTTGATGTTGGGGAAAGCGGTACGTTTAGTCCAACCATCATGTAGCCACTAACATTGTTACTACTACCTATTAAAAATTGATATGTAGAGGACGATGTTAGATATATCCATGCTTCAATTGTAAAATCACTGGTGCCTAAGTTATTAGTTACATTAGGAGATGCGGCTAGATAATCACCTGTACCATCAAACGCCATGCTGGATCCGCCAAACTTTGATTGTGTGGTAGAGATTTTGGCATCACCAACTGTTTCCAAGTTGTTGATCATTGACGAGTCTGTGATGCCGCCGTTGGTCATATTGGCAAGAAATTGTGTTCCAGATATAGCAGTGAGCGGTGCTGTGGGTGGTGTAAACGCACCGGTGTACACAGCAGATGTTGCAATACGTGCATCTGAAATGTATCCAAATGCATATTCTGAACTGACATCGTTACCAACAAAAATGCCAGTAGAGCCTGTGGTGAATGTTTCAGTTATGCCAGATGCTGTGCCAGCACTTTGTCCATTGATGTACATTGTCAAAGTTGAACCACTGCGAACCACTGCAATGTGATTCCATGCATTTAACACGGTGTTTATTGTTGAAGTTATCATAGGACCGCGGGCGTTTGAATAAAACCACAAACTTCCATTGTAGGCACCGTACACGCTGTTAAATGCAAATCCTCCGGTAACATACGTTCCGTAATTGATATATGCACTACAAGGCACGGCTGTGAATGAAGTTGGATATATCCAGCACTCTACTGTAAAATTTCCCGGTAATGTTACACTTGCACTGGCGGCCAACAAGTAATCATTAGCACCATCAAAGTATGCAGACCCACCCGTTGTACCGGCTGAGTATGCGGCACTTGGTGCGAATGGACTAAAACGTTGTACCTGTGTATCGCCATTCTTTGTGATAGCGAAGTTGTTAGTTGAGTTGTCTTTAAATCTATTAGATTGGCAGGTTAGTAAACTCGTATTTGTTATTGCTGTTAATGGAGTTGTCGGGGGTGTAAATGCTGAGGTGTAAACTGCTGTACCTTTAACAATACGAATGTTTGACAAATAGCCAATCATTGGATATACAGTATCAACTGTAAAACCTACTCGCAATGACCCAGTTGGACTTATATTTGTTGAATTTGTAGTGCTTAGTCCACTTACACCATTTACATAGATGGATAAATTTGTTCCAGATCTAACTATAGCAACATGATTCCAAGCATTAATGTTTATAGCAATACTACTGGTTAAATCTGAATTGATTAAAATGTATGGTTGATTATTAGAGTTAATAAGACATGCCCATGGACTTGCTGTTCCTGATGCTCTAGTATCCAAAACTGTTCTATAACTTCCGGATGCTGTTTGATAAATCCAATATTCAATAGTAAAATCACCGGTGCCAAATTGGTATGCCGCATTTGAAGGAGCGGTCAAGTAATCCCCAGAGCCATCAAAGTAATTACTCCAGTTATCACCATAAGGTGTAAATGTGCCTTGTGTGGTATTGCCTGCTCGTGTGATGGCAAAGTTGTTGGTACTTGAATCAACAAATGTATTATTTGTTGCGTTATTACTGCCGTTGCCTGACAATAATAATGTTGTATTTTGTGCGTTTGAATCACCTGCAACTTCTGGCGTAGTTACTACGCTAGTTGCTTGTCCGCTGATAATAAATCCCATGATTATTTCCTTGAATATAGCCCAGTCATCGGCTAATAAGTTATTAGTATTTATGCAAAAAAAAATAACTCAACAAAATACAGTAAATATTACTAGTATTCAAAAGCAACGGCAAAGAAATATTATAGGTAAATAATACATTATGCCAAGACTAAGCCTGTGGAAACCTGAAAAAAGCAACGACTACTATTTCATGGATAAACTTATCCGTGAACAATTTATGGTAGGCGGCACCGGAGTATTGATTCACAAATATCTACAACCTGCAGATCAAGGTGCCAGCACCGATCCAACCAAGCCTAACTATAGAGCCGAAGATGTATTAAACGAAACTAAGATACAAGACCTATTATTCTTAGAAATTCGTGATAGAATTTATGATCCCGACGTCTACGACCTTCGTGGCGTGTATAACGTAGGCGATCAAGACTTTGACTTAACACAATTTGGTTTGTTTCTAAGTGCCGATACTATCTATATTACATTCCATACCAATGACATGGTCGAACGCATGGGACGAAAACTCATGGCCGGTGATGTGCTAGAACTACCACACATCCGTGATGATTTGTTACTGGACGAAACCAAGCCAGCCATCAACAAATTTTATGTTGTACAAGACGCCAGTCGTGCCGCAGAAGGTTTTAGTCAAACTTGGTATCCACATATATGGCGTATCAAAGCCAGCCCAATGACTGATGCACAGGAGTACAGAGATATATTATCACAGACTGCTGACAATGGAGTCGACACATTAAAAGAAGCATTAAGCACTTATCAGAAAGAACTAGAAATATCCAAAGCTATTATTGCTCGTGGTGAACAGCTGGCACCTACTATTTTAGATGATGGTAGTAATGTATTGCAGGATGTAACAAAACAATATCAGGCGGATGCTGATCCAACATATGACTATGGCGAAACATTAAACTCTGGATTAAGTTTTCCGTTGAATCCTACTCAAGGAGATTTCTTCCTTCGCACTGATTACAAACCTGCGGCCTTGTTTGCTTATCGCGGAACACGTTGGCAAAGAATTACAACACCAAATGGTCCTGTAAACTTACAGGATGCTGTATTGAATGGTGCAGGCTTTATTAATAATAATGCTGTTACAGTTGTTGGTAATAAAGAATTCCCAGAACGTCAAGCACTAAGCCAGATTGTTAAACCTAAGACTGATTTCTAATTATGCAATATTTTTACGATGAACAAATAAGAAAATACTTAACGCAGTTTATGCGTATTTTAGGTGGATTTAGTGTAAAAACTGGTAAAGGTAGAGACGGCAGTGAATCATATATACAAGTACCAGTACGCTATGGCGATATTAATCGTATGGCTGCTCACATTCTAAAAAATCAAAGTGAGAACATGATTAATACCGTTCCGTTTATCAGTTGTTATGTAACAGATATGACCATCAGTTCTGAGCGACGTATGAATCCCACACACGTAGATAAAGTCAAAGTCTACGAAAAGAAATTTGATCCAGAAGCTGGTGAATACGTAGACGGAGAAGTGGGTAATACCTACACCATCGAACGTTATATGCCAGTGCCATATGATCTAACTGTGCAAGTTGATATATGGACCAGCAACACAGATCAAAAATTACAATTACTAGAACAACTATTAGTTTTATTCAATCCCAGTATCAATTTAAAAGTCAACGACAATCCCTTTGACTGGAGTAACTTAACTTATACAGAACTGGTAAACTTAGTATGGAGTGTACGTCAAGTACCCCAGGGCACCGATGACATCATCGATGTTGCGGCCATGAACTTTACTATCCCAGTGTTAATCAATCCTCCTGCCAAATTAAAACGTCAAACATTAATTTACAATATTTTAACAGAGATACGAAAATTAAAAGAAGGCGATTCATTGGATTGGATTCCAGGAGATCCTATTCCTAACAAAGAATGGGTTGTAGTGACTTTTGAGAATTTAAAATTACAAGTTAAAATTGAAGGCGATCGAGCTGTACTATTAAACAGCACAGGAGGTATTACTAATCAAGATGGCGATCCATTGAGCTGGGCAAATGTATTAAAGCCGTATGGAGAACTGAGATTAGGCATTAGTAATTTAAGATTACGCAGAGGCAATGATCCTGGCGATCCCAGTCAAGATATAATCGCTGTTATAAATGATCTAGATCCAATAGAACTTAATGTAGCAACTATAAGCATAGATTCCACTACACTGCCCAACGCAACTACTTCAGCAGTTAACGCCATTATAAATCCCACTAGAAGTAGTCCTGGTAGAAATTTAGCAAGTGCAGTTACAGGTCAGCGTTATCTAGTTTTAGAAGATGTGCCTAATACCAATGCATGGGGAATAACTGGAGCTGTGGCCAATGATATTATACAATACAACGGAAGTAGCTGGATTGTTAGTTTCAGTAGTATAAGTAATAGTAGTGCTGTTGTAGTAAATGCAACAACTGGTTTATACTATGAATGGCGCAATGGTCAATGGATTAGTGCTGTTGAAGGCACTTATCAAAATGGATGGTGGAGATTATATCTTTGAAACAGTTTAGAGGCGTTGGAGCAATTATAGTCAGTGAAGGCTCAGGCAAAGTTATGACTGTTCTTCGCAGTCCCGAAGAAAGTTATCCTAATACTTGGACTTTTGCCGGTGGCAGAGTAGAAGTTGATGAAGCTCCGAATGTAGCGTTGATCAGAGAGCTTAAGAAAGAATTGCAATTAACCAAGATTAAAAAAATAATACCATTGCATAGATATCAAAATAGAAGTAAAGATTTTATCTATGATACTTTTGTGGTATTAGTAAGTAAAGAATTTGTTCCGGAACTTAATTGGGAAAACTCGGGTTATGCATGGACTGACATAGATAGTTTGCCCAGTCCTTTGCATCCAAAGGCAAGAAAAATGATCAGTTCATCAAGACTAATCAAAAAATTTAAGAATTTTTATACGTGGGTTGATAAAAAGAATGGCAGCAGAGATAATACAATTTCCGAAAAGACAACATCTTAAGATTGCAAAATCTGTTGACTTGTATTATTGCTGGGATTCAAGGCTTAATAATCCATTGTTGAATAGTATTTTTAAACCAGAAGTGTCATATGTAGAACGTTGGTACTTGCAAACTCGACATTTATTAAACAGTGAAGCCAACGAACATCCTATACTACAGTTATTGTTTAGCACTCAAGATAGTACTCTTGACTTGCTCATCGAGAGTACTACTAAAGATTTAAATATTCAATTGCAATCTGCCAATAAAGAATATCGGGATGCCACTGATGTTAATATATCTAGATTAAATTGCTGGCTAGTTAAGTGGCAAGGCTTACAACAATATCGTTGGCGTTCTTAAACTCTTTAAGACCCAAGTGACCTAGTTCAAAACTTACTTTGATATCCAACCATACTGGTATATTATTGTTTTTACAGTTTCTGAAAAATTCAATATCTTCTCCGGTATAATGACCATCTTTAAATCCTAGAATAAACCAAGGCAATTCCAAGTTGTCAAACACTTGAATTTTTATCAAACAAAAACCCAAGGCCATGGCTTCCACTCGTATATGACTATCAGTTTGCTCATGTAGTTTTACATAAGTATTCCAATCATCTATACTATGCCAAGCTGTGGGGATGACTGGTTCTAGACGCTTGCTGTATGCGCCACCGACTATGGGTTCATCAAAGTTAAGCATTTCTATCACATGACTGGGTTTAAATGTAATATCGCTGTCAATAAACATGACATGAGTTGCGCCCCATTCTTGAGCAGCTTTAACCAATTCATGACGTTGATTAGCTATCAACGTTCCAGGACTTAAAAACAAATTATGTTCTATGCCAGCTTTGGATAATGCTTTACCTAAATTATATAAACTAAATGCACACCTACTGTGCATTTGTTCACGAGTAGGTATGCATACGGCTATTTTATGTTTCATTGTTTGATTTTTTTGAGTACTAGAGTAGTTGGTGCTTCATCGCTGTCGCTGGGAAGACCAGCATCGGCAGAATAATCATCTTCTTGATTAACTCCAATTTCTTCTTCAGCTTTTACAGTGGCTTCTTTAATGGCATTAGCTAGTCTTACACAGATCTGAGTTGATTTAATATATAAATCTTCTGGTAGCTTTGCCATTTTAGTTAGTGTAGCCACTGCAGGTTTACCGTAAGTAAGAATTTCAATGGCAGCAATTTTACCTAAATGCTCTGCCCAATAATCTCGTTCCAGCATTTCCCAATTAGAAATTTTAGATTCTAGTTCAGAAATGTCTTGATTTAACAAGATTTTTTCTAAAGTTTGTTTTTCTTCTTCAAGACATTTAGTTTCAAATTGTCTAGTTTCAGTGAGAAGGTCGCTGTCGATTTTTCGAATTTTATTTACTACTTCAATAATGTATCTTGGATTTGATACACCTGATTGAGCATTAAAATTTTCTCTTTCAAATGCACTCTGTGCATTATAAGGGCATAATTCAAAAAGTTTGTTTAGTTTGTTAGTCATAAAAAAATACCTCAATATGTTAGTACTGAGGTATTTATATACGTTATTCTAAATATTAATAAGCGTATGGTGAAGTTGCGCCACCGAATGTAGATGACATACTAATTTGATTACCTGCGCTTCTGCCTTTGTAAGGACCAAGTGAACCGCTTAAAGTAATATTCTGACCTGCGCCTGGTGCTACGTTATTATATGCTTTACGTATTCTGCCCATTGCAATTTCAGTTCCTGTTGCTGGTAAAATAGCCATTTATGATCTCCTGTTTTGAAATTATTTATCGTAAATAATGTTTTTTTTTTGACTTATAAGAAGGAAGTTTCCTTCCTTCTTATTTTACAGATTAATGTAAAGTCTTTTTAACATCCTTACGAAGTTCTTCGATCATAGCCTGTTGCTCTTTAATAGCATTAACTAGAACAGATACAACTTTGTCATAACGAATAGTTTTGTAACCAGCAATACCAGATTGTGTTACCAATTCTGGCAATACTGCCTCAACTTCCTGAGCCATTAAACCAATTTGGTCCATGTGCTTTGGAAGGCCTAATGATTCGGCCAATTCGCTTGAGTCATATGTATAACCATTGATAGCCATAACTTTTTCAAGTGCGCTATCAATCTTAGTTACATTTGTTTTTAAGCGTTCGTCTGAGTAGTAAGCTGTGATCTCACCAGTTGCTGTAATACCACCAGAAACTGCAAGAGCACCACCGATTGTACCACCGCTTGTAGACAATGTGTTAGTAACTGCTGTACCAGAAACACTAATACCTGTACCAGCCGTAACAACTGTAATTGCACCTGTACCATCAAAGTTTACACCTTGAATAGCACGAGCTGTTTGCAATTTAGTTGCACTTGGCACGTTGCTAATAGCGGCAATAGAACTTGATAATTCAGCGTCAGTAGCCATTAAGTCTTGAATTTCTTTCAATGTGTCATAGGCTGCACTTGCACCACCAACTAAGTTGCTGATACTTGTATCAACATAAGCCTTAGTAGAAATTGTACTAGTGTCAACTGCAACTGCTGTACCTGTTACTGTAACACCAGTACCAGCTGTTACAACTGTAATTGCCGCAGAACCATCAAAACTTACGCCTTGAATTGCACGGGCTGTTGCCAATGTAGTAGCTGTACTTGCGTTACCTACTACAGCACCAGTGTGTGTACCAGTTGTGTTACCAGTCAAGGCCGCTGTAATTGTACCAGCAGTAAAGTTACCGCTTGCATCACGTGCAACGATTGCACTGGCTGTATTAGCACTAGCGGCTGTTGTACGAGCATTTGCCAATGTACCAGAACTAATGTTACTTGCATTTGATGTATCTGTTGTGGCAGATGATGACAAACCAGTGATTAAGCTAGCTGGAACTGAACCAGCTGTTAGTGTACCAACAGCAGTAATACCAGTGTAAGAACCACTCAATCGAGCACTTGGTAATGTACCACTTGTAATGTTTGTAGCACTTGTTGTATCTGTTGTAGCAGATGTAGCTAAACCAGTAATCTTGCTTGTAGCAATACTACCAGCTAACATTGTGTTTGT
>Ga0209088_10001825_pt1 | contig 13462 bp, 18 predicted proteins | sample S_140625_EF_Meta_FD_187324 | JGI IMG/M metagenome (GOLD analysis project Ga0209088, IMG submission 187324) | Freshwater microbial communities from Lake Simoncouche, Canada to study carbon cycling - S_140625_EF_MetaG (SPAdes) (version 2) | ecosystem: Environmental > Aquatic > Freshwater > Lake ...
TTTTTTACTTATTATATCCCAACTAACTGGTGCTTTTTTCGAGTAGCCATTTATATCAACATTATCAAGCCCTATATCAGTCGTCTTTCTAATCCATTCTCCTGTATCACTTAATCCAAAATACCCAATTCCACTATTGCTTGTTTCAATAATCAAAATCACCTTTACCAAAGCACTTTTTACATCTCTTGTATATGCCTTACCCGAAAACGTAATATTTCTTTCAATTGCTTTTAATGCAGCAGTACGCCCAACAGCCAAATCTATTGAATGATACAAGCTTCTTGCTATTGATGTTTTAGTAGCAAAACCGCTAATTTTTACTCCAAAAAGATTTTCACTCGTTCCATTTCCTTCTCTACTTATATTTATTCCAGCATCCGATTTAAACCAATTTGTAAAAGAACCGTCCACAAAATTAGCAAAATCCTTATTCCCCAGCCTATTCTTAAACTTCGCCAACTTATGCTCAACCTTTACCCATTTTATCGGCATCGTGTTCGACAATCCTCCACCATCAATCGGTTGATAATTACTATTGTGTACAGCCTCAACGCCAAGATTCAGCGTTCCACCACTTACAAAACTCCCATCAGCATTATATTTTCTACTCTTTACAAATCCTGTTTCTTTCTCAGCAATATTCTCAATCCACCATTCGCCATCTTCTTGATACACCCTGCACTTTTCAGTCTTCACAACATCGCCCAGCACTTTATACGAATCAAAAGGCTCATTATCACCCCTCAGCAAATCAATATCTACAAATCGCTGTTTTAGTGCCTCGTGCGTATCTGCTTTATTGTCATTTACGCCAAAAGTATTATTGATCGTATTAATTTTAAGAGATAGACCAGTTTTTAAAAGTGTCAATCTTAATATTTCAAAAATCGAATAAACACCATCATAATAAACAGAGCTATCATTTACAAAATCGACGTTCTTTAAAAAATTAAGTCCGTCGGTTGCTTCTAAACGAACGTATTTTAAACCATCTTCGTAATCTGTTGCATTGTTTGTAGGTATCAACCACCCCTCGAAATCGCTCGTTACGGTAGTGCCAACAGTCTTTTTTATTTCTATTTTCCACTCTTTCGGTTTTGTTATTTGCAGTTCCGAAACATCAATAGCAGTCAAAATACCAATCTCTATTTTCTTCTCATTAATTCCAATAATACTATCATTCGAGTTCGTTATCTTAGACCTCAATCCATTCTCTTCAGCATCCGTAAAAGCCGTAATAACACCAGTATAGCCTTCTTTTTTAAAGTAGACAACATAAGTAGCCAAAACCTTAGCAGGAGTTTCTAAAACATCAAACGTCAGTGTATATTTTGTATTTAATGCCATCAGTTACCTACTCTGTTATTATATCTTTGTAACATAATATATAAATCTTCTCCTCTCAATTTTATCTCACCAACCCCAATACTACCACCACCACCACCAAGCAAATCTTTTAATTTCGATAGCGGAGCAATAACCTCAGGATTACTCCTCGCCCCAGCATACTCACCCATTAAGCCCAGCGTTGGCCCCGAAACAATACCACCGTTTGCAAATTTGGGAGTTTGAGAAAACAATGAGTTTGCAAGACCTTTTAATAATCCACCTCCTGCAATCATTGCCAAAGCAGCAGCAGGACCAGCCACAGTTCCAAAGGCTTTTTTCAAACCTTCTATTAATGCAGTAGCAACCAATGCTTTCTTTCCAAGTTCTATCATGTAACTACCAATTGTAGAAAGTATTGATTTAAAGGCACTACCCAATCCTTTTGCAAATCCTTCCCCACTTCCCAACGATTCAAAAATACTTGATAGGGCATCAGGCAAAACATTTTTACCCAAATCAGTAGCCATTTTACTTATTAATTCTTGTGTTTCATAAAATGCAAGCAAAGCTTTATCAGCAATGTTTTTCTTTATCTGCTCATCAATTGTCATTCCAGCCTCCGACATATTGAGACCGACCATGATTTTTGGCAAGCCAGCCTTTAATCGTGTACCAGCATCAAGTATATCTTGAAAAAATGTAGGAAGTGATTTTTTACCGTAGTTCTGGTTAAATTCTTTTTCACCGATTGAGATAAGTTCTTTTAAATTTAGTTTTCCTAAAATATCTCTTTGCTTTTTTAATTCTTCTAAATCAATACCTTTTCCTGTGCCTCCACCAACTGATATATTTGGTTTATTTGTAACATTATTTAAAGCATCACCCAATTTTTTTAAGTAGTTAGTCGATTCAGGTATTTTTGCTTTTACATCTGTTGCAATTGCATCAATCCAACCAATAACCTTCGTTGCACTATTAGCTAAAAACTCAAAATTGAATTGATTTGCAATAACTCTTTGAAGCTCAAATAAAGCCTTAAATGGTGTTACAAGTATCTCTACTAATCCATTCCATAATCTCGCTACAATAGTTTTTAAGTTTTTCCAAAAACCTTCCCAATCAGCAGTAAATAATGAATAAAAAACACCAACTAAACTATTTAATATGCCTAATCCATATTTAAAAATAGATGCAACACCATCCCAAATACCAGTACTTACAAGTACAGATTTTATTTGATCCCAATATTTTATAATATTAGCAACCACCACCGCAACAATAGCAGCAATACCAAGTATTGGTGCTGATAAATATCCAAGTCCAACTAAAAACGCAGGTATTACAGAAGTAGTAAGATATCCTATAAGAACTAAAATAGGACCAATAGCAAGAGCAATTCCACCTATAACAAAAATAGCTGTTTGAATCTCTGGAGAAAGTTCTTTAAATGATTTTATGGCAGAATCAATATATGCCGAAACACTATTTAAGGCACCAGTCAAATTAAACAACTTATCTGCTATATTCACCACCTCATAAGACCCAAGCTTTACGCTATCAATCACATTTTCCCATGCGGTTTTGAATCCTCCACTTACACGAGGTAACTGTTCTAACCTTGCTACTATTTTACCTAAAAACTCATCAGCTGTAATACCCATTTTTTGTATTACTTCTGTATTAGAAGTACCAAAAGCTTGCATCATCAAATCTCTAATCATCGGCAAACGCTCAGCAATTTGATTTATTTCCTGTGCCATTACATTACCCTTACCTTTCATTTGGGCAAAAGCAATAGCAATACCGCCTAAATCTTCTTTGCCACGCCCAGAATATACCAAAGCATTGCCAAACTCTCTCACAGCTCTGTTAGATAAGTCGGCAGCGTATTTTACACTTAAAAAATTGATTGTTGCTTTTCCTGCTTCCTCTATCCCAAGACCAGGGAGTTTTGCAGTTTGTTTTATTTCATTAAGCGAAACCCCATAGACGTCTAATGCACGTTTGAGTTGATCAATGTCGCCGTAAAATTTAGCAGCAGCTCCAGCCGCTATTGTTATCGGTAGCGTAAATGCAGAAGTAAGCGTTTGACCAACGCCAGATATCCTGTCGCCAAGCTTACCAAAACCTTGTGCAAAGTTTCGGCTTATATTGTCAGTTTCTCGCATGGCACGAGCCAACTGTATATTTAATGATGCAGATAATCGACCAACCGAACCTGCTGCATTGTCCATCGAATTAACAAAGGCTCTTTCATTCGCTGTCAGTCTTATATTTGCCATCTTATTCTGTTATTAGTCCTGCCCGTATTGCTTTTTCTCGTCTTTGCTCGTCGGTCAATACAAGGGGTGGAGATTGTTTTTTAGGTATTGGTAACGTGTCAATCATCGGCAAAAATATAAAGTCTTGCTCCTTAATTTCTCCGTTATCTTCACTACTCATCATATTTCCAATGATTGCGTAAAGCTTCCGAAACGGCAACCAAGACTTTTGTTCTTTAAAATAATAAGCCTCAACTATTCGCCTATAATTATCGGGTCGCATCTCCCAAAAACCATCAACATTTATATCAAGGCCAACCTCACAGGCTTCTTCTAAGATTTGCTCAAAAGGGCTTTTTCTAATATTTCGGATGGGTTCATTCCCATGCTCTGTATTTTTTCCATCTGTCGGTGGAACTGAGATTGCTCGACCGACAAAATAAAACCCATCGTTTCCAATGCAAATTCATTTGCCTGCTCAAATCTTTCATCATCACAATCATCAATCCAATTCCCAACTACACTAATTGAAAGCGTTTCTTTCAAACTCGCATCACCCAAAACCAAGGCACAATAAAACAAAACCTTAATTTGAGTTATCGGATTATCAATATTTAGCTTTTTATCTTTCGAAAGTTCTGTAATAGTATCAAGATATAACTCCTGTGTTCCCATCGAAAACTTTAAAGTACGCTCAATACCTCCAATATTGAGCGTACAATAATTTTGTTTTTTGCTAATCATTAAGCAGTCACTAAAGTATTAGTAGTAAAAGTCTGAAATTCAAAACTCGCATCATACTTACTATTGTCCGATACACTTGCAGTCAATTTGAATGAAGATGCATAAGCCGTTCCAGTCAAAATTCTATCACCAACAACTTTTGTTTTAAAGGCAATTGTCAATAATGTATTATTCAAAATAGCATCAAGCCAATCAAAATAACTCTGATTTGTAGCCTCTTCAGCAGTTGTGTATACGTATGCAAGTCCTTTCAAAGTACCTTTAATAGTTTTCTTTCCTGGTCTTGTTGTCTTAATATCTCCGCTACCTGCACATAGTGTAGATAACATATCTGATGAAATATCCAATGAAATTTCGTCGGCACAAGCAACTGCTATTGTACCTACAAAAATATCAATTTCAGTCCCTAACATCGTTGGTCTTGGCATTGCTTTATTTGTTTATTGTAGTTTTAAAATCGTAACTTATATGAGCCAATCGGCTGTCTTTTTCTTTTTCACTTGCTCCCAGTCCAGCAAAATCAATGTTTAGCACACTAATACCCGAAAGCACACCACTAAATCTTTCTAAATCAGTTCTTATTACATTTACAATCGTTCTGGCCGATGCATATCGCTCTGCAAAAACGCTATATTGTATCGTTACCTCGTCCTGAATACAATGAGCAGTATAAATCGGCTCAATAGTTATTACCGTATAAACAACATAAGGTTTTGCACCTCCCTGCGGAGCTTCATTTACATAAATCCTATCGGCCACCAAAGCAGTAAGCGTAGTGTTCAATAATAATTTAGTTCTGAGTGCGTCCTCTATCATAATCCGTTCAATCGTCTATCTACTTCTCTTTGTATTTCCTGCGTATAAATCCTTTCCTGTTGCTCTCTGGTTGCAGAATCCGCTCGCCTCATAAAAGGCCGTGCTGACATATTCTGTGTACCATACTCCAAAAAATGAGCAATAAAACCCTTCAACGGTTTTCCATTCCCACCTCTACCTTTCTTAAATCCCACAATCACTTGATACTCACCCATTTGTTTGTACTTAGTTTTTGCAACCCTTAAAGTCCTTACAAACTCAGAAGTACGCTCGGGTGCAGTAACATCTAACCTTTGTTTTACTACATTGGCAGCCTTTTTTAAAGCAGCAATATGTATTTCTTCATTCACCGATATCGACATATTTCTTAAAGCTAACTCTAATCCTTCCAGACTTTCCTCACCCTCAACCCCAATATCAAATACAAATGCCATTATTTTAAATGTCTAAGAAATGTCTAAACAACGTCTAATAAATGTCTAATTACTTTTTCTTCTTCTCACTACCATCTAAACTATAAGTTTCCTGCTCTTCGGACTTCTCAGCATCAACATTCATCAAATTATTTAATACCTTATTCACAAATAATCCACCAGCAATAAGTTCAATCGCCTCGTGTTCAGGCAGATTATAAACCACACCTTTGCAATGCATACCCGTATTTTTAATCGCTAAAACTTCCATTATCGTTGTTGTCTTTGTTTGCACACCAAAACCAAAAAATCATTCCTTCCCATCATACGCACATTTTCTATGTCGTATATAAAACCTTTAGCCACTTCTACCACTCTCATTTTTGTGCTTGGCATCGCCTTGTGTAATGGGTATCTAATTGTAAACTCCATCATGTCAGATGATACCCTTTGCATTCCTTCTACATTTTCCTGCTCCTGATTCGTTACCTGCTTATACATCGCCCAAGTAGTATAATGTAGTTCCCAACTTTGAGCGGCCATTTCTCCTGCAATTAGCGTTTCAATAGGCTTTTCAATCGTAATTCTTAAATCCAATTTGCCAGAATCTATTTTCATACTCGCATCATTCTATGTTTTCGTAAAATACTTTCTGCTACGGTCGGAAACTCCTTTTTACCATTATCACGGTTATTGTACCATTCGCCTACCATTAGTTGCATAGCGGTTTTGATATAATTAGGTACACTGGCCAGCTCGTAGCCACAGGTAACAGTCACCTTTACGGCATCCAAACGGTCTTGCACCGTTGGCAATGTTCCTTTATACCTAATCAAAACACCCTCATTCGAGTATTTAAACTTTTCATAATTAGCCAAATCCAAATCTACATGAGTGCTACCATTATGGTATTTCACTGAATCAATAGAAATACACGGATATTTATTTACATCAAAAGCACAAAAACCAGTAAAATTGAAAACAAATACCCCTTTTCTAATTATCTTGTTTAAATAGGCTTCAATCTCTCCCTCAGCGGCTAATATCAGCGATTCAACCAGTCCATATTCAGGATGATTCACCGCATACCCATCTATCCTGCACCAAGTAAATGCCTGTTCAACACTTACAATTGTACCAGCTACTCGAGAAACCTCTACACCACTTAGAAAAGGGATATTCATTTATTTTACTTTTTCAGCTAATCCATATTTTATCCAATCCTGTGCTATTTCTTCAGGCACTTCTATTATTTCATCTTTTGTGAGGTGATATTCACCACCTCCAAAAGACTGCAAAGCTTTTACTTTTACCTTTTTCATTATGCGTGTGTCAATTTCTTGATGGCAGCCGAATTAATGATTTTAGCATCTACTCTCTGAAAGTAGTTAAACGCCACCTGATCAGAACCTTTAAACAATTCGTCAGTACGAACCAAACGAGGCTGATTTACAGTACGAACAATATATTTAGAGAAGTCTCCCGCAATTACTGAAGTTGCACCAGTTGCAATACTCGCCATGTCGTCATTAATCACAAACGGCACATTAAAGATTGTGTCTGGAGCTCCGCCTTTCACACCCATATTAAAAATATAGTTGTTTTGCGAATCCTTTAATTTTCTCAATGTTAATAATGTAGCATCATTAAACATCAAATAAAAACTTGGAGAACGACGATAAGAAGGATTGATTTTGTGAATCAATTCCAATACGTTATCGGCAGTTAAGGCCGTAGCACCTGCACTAACACCCGATGAACTCGCACCAGTCACAACACCCTGAGGTTGTCCAGAACCTGTACCAGTAGTCAAGTGATCAGCCAATGCACGAGCATTACGCTCAACAATCGCCTCGGTAACCATACCCGTAATATTAAAATCAGAATCTTCAATCAATTCTTGTGGTACTTTAATCCAGCCTGTTTTGTATTTGTAGGCCGAAAGCGATACAGAGCCAAAACTTAAATCAGTACCATTACCGATATCAGTGTTTTCCGCAACAATCACCGATTTGTTTGCAGTATCATCCAAAGTCGGAATGTCCAAGGTGTTACCACGGCTATCAGTCAAAATACGAGCAACCGAATACACACCACCGTAAGCTTTCAAAGCCATATCAACCTCATTAAACAAACTACGAGGTACTAACACACCACCAGTTGAAGCCGTTTGAGTAGTTGCCGCACGGTTCTGAGCCAAAAATACCGAACGCTCCTGAGCAGAAAAACCATTCTCTTCTTGAAATCTTGCCCATTTGTCAAATGCACGCTCATAAATTTCAGCCTGCTTTGATTTGTCGATAGTTACATCTCTCTCAAAACTTGTTTGAGCAGTCTCTCGCTCTTGTGCTTCTAAAGCCTCTGTACGCTTAATCTGACGGTCAAGCACAACAATATCATTTTCCATTTTCTGATATTGATCACGGTCTTCTGCATTAGCAAAACCATCATGCTCATTACCTCCAGTCGAACGGTCGTTTACCAAACGCATATCAACCACCAACTTATTTCTTTTGTCTTTTAATTCGAGTAAATCCATTGTTATATTTTGATTTTAAAATTAATACTTTCCCATAATGTCAATCTTACGCCCTCTCATAGTTTTCATGCCCTTACGCATAAAATCAGCCGACCAATCATCTTCTTCTTCATCAACTACTTCAATATCCTCAGTTTCAAGCATTCCACTTTCTTCCAAGCTACGCATCGCCACAGTCAAATCTGTTTGAGTAAATGCAGGGTCAAACACTGGCCCAATGTGCACAATCGCTCTAATCCTATTCACCGTTCTTATATATGTATTGTCGGCTTGTCTCTCCCAAGTATCATCGCCCGCCATTGTCAAATACCTAAATGAATTACCCTGATAATCACCTCTATTTGTAAATTCAATGACCTTTTTACCTATTTCAAGATTAGGTAGTTCGCATTCAAACGTCATTCCTCTATCATCTTTCCCAATCGTCAAAGTGTTTGGCACACGGCCTAAAAATTCATTTTTATCATCATGGTTCAAACAGCATTTAACATTTGTTAAATCGGCAACATCCAAAGCAGACGATGGTATAATTTCACGAAAAACAACTTTTTGTCCTGCTCTCTCTCCGACTAACGGTTGAGATAAAACATTAAACGGCAACCAATAACCCGATAAAGATTTACCCTTCATCACTGGTTTAGTCAGTTCGCTTACTACGGCTCTATTTTCAAAAAATCCATCCATTACGCACCTATTTTATTATCAAGTTTTTTTGCATTCCAAATCTCCTGATCAAGTGGCATATCGCCAGAACCCACAAACGGCAAATCACACATCGGGTTATCAATCCTATTTTCACCTTCACGCTCACGAATCATATTACCCGTAATCGACCCAGTTTTAAATCTGTTCATATACACTACGCTACGGCTAACGCTATCAGCCCTAAGCACATAATCAATATCAAGATTAAACCAATGATTAGGTTTATCACGGTTTAAAAGTAGTTTACGTTTAAATTCCTGTTCTATTTTCTCCGACCACGGCAGCAAACAATCTACCTTAAAGTCATCCGATTGCTGTTCAATATTATTATTAGTAGAGCGGTCAAGCGATTGTAATTTGTGAAGAGGTACACGGTACATTCTCGCAACTTCCTCAACCTGAAACTTACGAGTGGCCAATGTCTCGGCATCTTGGGGAGACATCGTTAGTGTAGTTACGCTATTACCATTTTCCAATAAAAAGAAGTCCTTATCGCCTCGCATCGAATCTTTAATGCTCTGATTCAAACGGTCATAAGCAGGGTCACTAAGTTCGCCTTGTGTCGAAAACACCGCCTTAGATTTAAGATTACCTTTATAAAACTTCGACATTGTGTTTTGTGCCTGAATACCCAAAGCAATACTTTCACTCGCAATACTGATTGGACTTTTACCAATTATACCATTGCTACCAATGCAAGTAATATGAATCATATCACGCTTTTCTACCAATTGCCCAAACACATAATAATACAGCGTTTCGCCCGATGGCTGTTTCAGGTAGTACGGCGTACATTCAAAGTTTTCTAATATTTGTAATTGTATCGGCTGGCCAGCCCCATTTCTAAAAATCCTCGCAAAGCCATTTCCCCAAGTCAAAGCATTATTTACAAGCGTTTCCTTAAAAGTAAACCAGGTCATAAAATCGTTTGGCTCTTTCATCAACATCTCATACAAATTATGATCTGTTGCTTCGGTAGTTCTACCGTCTTGGCGTTTCATCAACCGCAACGGTAAGTTTGCAATACTTTCAGAAATGATTTTTTTTGCAGAATAAACCGCCGTAAAGCAATCCGCATTGGCTGGGCTAATAGTTATGCCAGCATTTGTATAGGAAGATGTACCAGTTAATTCGTCCCAATTGTCAATATTATTTCCATTGTACCTAATAGAAGACGTCGAGCGATTCTCGGCAAATAAATTACCGAAATTCTCTGCAAAATTCCCTATACGATGGAAAACGTTCATAAAAAAAAAGCCCTTGTTAATTGGAGTGTTCAAATTTCCAACTATTTAAGGGCTTCAACACGGAAGTTTTTTCCGTTTTTTGTCATTTATTCTTAACCTGCTTTTTGCGTTCGTCCAATTTATTAATAGCTTTAATATCTCCCGACTTAGCCATTTCAAATAATTTTATATCAATCAAGTAGCCACTATAATCCACACCTTTGTTATATAATTTTTTTATTTCAGAATTTTCATTTTTAAATTCTTTTTCAAAAGTCTCCCTATCAAAAGACATAATACTACATATTTTTGAAACTGGATAGCCTAATGCACCCATATTTTGCAGCATCATGCTTTGTTCTTCTGTTAATTTATTCATTAGATAACCAATCAAATTGGTTTTTTAAATTGTTAAATATTCTGTCTAATGATCTATTGACAATTAATGAATCTGGAGTAAATCCAACTGGCATTTCTCCAAAAGTTTGAGTTATAAAATCTTTATAAAAATTATAAATTTCAGTTGATTCGTCAATTTCAAAACTTTCACAAGTCCTATTAGCATTCAAATTCATTGAAGTTCTAATAATAATCTTATAATTATCATTAGCAATTAAACAAAACTTGGCGTGAAGTTCTGAAGTTCTAATATTTTCTTTCCCAAATAATTCAGTCAATTGCAAAGCATATTTTGATTGTCGAGTAACATAAGAATGATCCGTAACAAGCAAAAATGATTTTATTAAATTGCTATCAATTATCCATTTTACCGTATTTGCATCTTTTATTCCAGCCGACCATGTAGCACAAATAACATCTGAACTACCTATATTTTGTAAGATTGAGTAAATCAAATCAATTAATGAAAATTGTCCTCTTGTAAGTCCAATTATCCTTATATCTTTTTTTATCAATCTTGCAACCTCAGAAGCCGTAGTATTAGGCATATAGGCTAAAGATGCTTTTTTTTGTGGTAATTCTTTAACTATATCTAATATTTTCATTTTTTATATTTTCTTGAATTTCTAAAAGAATCAGAATCAGAATACGGAGCGGCCAAACCTTTTTCCTGCTCAAACTTTTGTCGAGCATCATCAAAAGCATCAGGCAATTTCATTTTTGCACGATTTTCACTAACTAAATCAGAAAAATACTCTTGTGGTGTTTTTAGCTTCTTCATTTTATCCAAGTGGTCTAAGTCTAATAACTTTCTCTTCCTCTTCAAACATTACAATGGCCAACCCATCCAAACAAGCACTCACACCATCAATTTTATACGTTCGTTTCAAATCGTTTTTCTGAAACCAAAGATTATTATTTCTATCAATCGTTTGTTTCAAATTCCGTATCATCCACCGTATCACAGGGTTTCCGTTATGGTTCAATCTTTTCTTGTCTATAAGCAGCTTAAACCAAACAATGACAGGGCTCAAACCTACATTTAGGTTAATTCTATCGCCACCATTCCTCACCTCCACACCGCCATTTATAAACGACTTCTGCACAACTTCTTTTATACGTATTCCCTCATTGTGGCAAGCCTCAGCAATCGAGCCAATGTTAAAAGGATCAAAACCAAAGGCTTTTATATTAAACAGCGTATTTAATTCCAATATCTGTTCCTGTATCTGCACATGGCTATGATAATTACCCTCAACCACAGTAATAAATCCCTTTTTTACCCAGTCTTTCATCTCAAAAACTCCAGAAGCTTCGCATTTTTTTAGTGAATCCTCAGTAATCCAAAACCACCAAAAGACCGTAAAACTTACATTTGCTTCATAATCAACTCGCCGATCATAATTTTTTCTTGTAGAATTAGGAAAAATCAAACAAAGTGCTGCTATATCGTCAGTCATAGCCATATCAAAGCCAGCGTAACACTCCTTTCCATAAAACTCACTTAATTGTAAATCTTTATTACAATTCGACATCCAATCCTCATCGCTAATTACAATTGTCGGAGCATCAACCCAAATATTTAAGTTTTTAGTCTTAAACTCCACAAAACTCTGCTCACCTTTTTGAAAGGCATTTATCAAATCTTCTTTAAAATCCTTTACTGGTATAGTTATCCCAAGGTTCGGGTTGCCCTTATACCATGTCTTTGGGTCAAATATATCATCCCCATCATCAGGCGAAAATATCAAGACAAAAATTGAATCATTCTCAATAATCCCCTTTACAATTGGAATATAAAGGTTTTGCTCATTCACATAGCACGGTTTACTTTTGTCAAATCCTCTGGTAGTAATATACTCCAGAATCTTCTCACGCCTATTAATCATACCCGACCGCAGCACATTGGGCATATCATCAGTTTCAAACTCATGGTACTCGTCAATAATCCCATAAGTCGGCCTCGTACCATCGGCAGTTTTTGGGTTAGATGTCAAAAAACTAATCTTACTCTGGTCTTCAATAGAATAAATTACCTCAGATGTTTTTCTAAAATAACTCTGTAAATCCTCATTATAATCTAAAATAGTCTTTACGTCAGAAAAACAGATTTTAGCCTGATCTTCCTTATTAGCAACAATATAAACTTCAGGGTTATAATTATTTTCCACCAACCCATGGTAAAAAATCTTTGGTACTCTCGTCAATGTCTTTTGGTTCTTCCGAGCCATCGAGCAGTACATCGTTCTATATCTTCGGCCTTTGGTATCAGCTCTCCGCCATCCAAAAAAATAATAATACTCCAACTTTTGCCACCAAAACAAAGTCGCAGGCTCATTCTTAAAATCATTCAACAACTCCGCAAACCTAACAACATCAATACCCTTTTCGTGATCAAAATAAATACCTCGTTCCTTCCCAGTCTCCAAATCTCGCCTATGCCTAATAACACAATCCTTCAACAACTGCCCAGCAGGAATAGCCCCATTCAATATTTTATCTTCAATAAGTTTTATAGATTTGTCATATTTCATATTAAGAAACCTTTTTTAAACGAGACGCTTCTATTTTAGCCTTCAACGGACTAATCGTAACTTTTGAAACAATATTCATATTAGCACGGCCACGAGGATTTAAACCAAAGTTTGTTTCAAAATCAGTCAAATACTTTGAGATAGACAAAACTTTATAATAATCTTGTGCGGTCGTACTTTCGTCATTCAAATACTCAGTATGCAAATTATAAAAATGATAATGCTGGCAATACCTCGAGAATGCAGGCAAATCAATAGCAGTAAGCACACCTTTATCAATTAACTCATTTCCAGAGTTAAACCAAATATCTTTTACTTCTTGCCCAAAGTGTTTCGGAGGTTCAGGCATTTTCTTCAAAGCCTCAACCCTAATCTCATTCTTATTTATCCTTGATTTTCTCAAAGTACCCTGATGAGCTTTCAAGGCATCTGATTTTCTTGGTCTTCCTGCCATATAATCCCCCCTTAAATTTTGGCACTCGTTTTTTCACAA
>Ga0209088_10001826_pt1 | contig 13455 bp, 29 predicted proteins | sample S_140625_EF_Meta_FD_187324 | JGI IMG/M metagenome (GOLD analysis project Ga0209088, IMG submission 187324) | Freshwater microbial communities from Lake Simoncouche, Canada to study carbon cycling - S_140625_EF_MetaG (SPAdes) (version 2) | ecosystem: Environmental > Aquatic > Freshwater > Lake ...
CTTCTCAAATTCCTAAAAAATGACATTAAACCAAATAATCAAAAAGATTCAGACCGCAGCGGAAAGCCATAAAATGGTCGGTCACTTTGGTGTTGGTCAGCAATCCAATTTGACGGTTGAGAATGTTGAGTTCTATCCATTGGTGTGGTTGTATCCAGATGGCTTCAATTTGCAGTCAACTGGAAAGTTGATGACCTACAACTTTGCATTGATTGTGATGGATCGTGTGTTTGAATCTGAGAGCAACACAATTGAAGTTCTTTCGGATACGGCACAAATTATGGCAGACATCTTTGCTTTGGTCGACAACAACAATCAAGCCGATGGTGACTTTGAGTTGAGCATCAACGGAAACGCATCACCATTCTATGATTCAAAAACTGATATACTGGCTGGATATGCAATCAACTTCCAAGTTCTCACCCCTTATCTCTCTAATAGTTGCGTTGTACCTGTGTAGTGTTGTGTGGGCGATGTTCAATTTTGAAGAACATCCAAAGCCAAAAACACTATTGAAGGTAGAAATGCACGAAAGAATTGTGGAAAGGGAGAAAATCAAACGAAGCGTTCTAATCAAATATCTCAATCACTTGGATACAATTTACCTTGATACATTCAAAAGTTCGTCAGAAGGTCTGAAACAAGCCATTGAGTTACATCGTACAATTGACACAACTCTATGAAAACACTTAAACAAGAAATCGTCAAAAAATACATTCTGCAATTTCCTGAATTGCCGAACCGAACTTTGGCATCAATGATATTCACAAAGGAGGAGGGATTGTTTCCAAGTTTAGAAGTTGCGAGAAATAGTGTGCGTTATTACAAGGGTGCAAATGGAGAGATCAGTGCAAAATGTGCAATGAATCAAAATCACATAGATAAGCCAACACATTCTTCGATCAAAGAAGGATTGGCAAAACTGAATATCCTCTCACGAGCTGAGGATATGATTCCCGTTGTTTTGGGCGAAGGAAAGTATTTGATTTTATCAGACATTCACCTTCCTTTCCACGATGAAGAAGCATTGACGGCTGCACTAAATTACGGAGCAACCAATGTGCCTGATTGTATCATCTTGAATGGTGACATTCTTGATTGTTATGATGTGAGCAGATTCTCAAAGGAAATCCGCAGACCAAAAATCTCGGAAGAATTGGAAATGGGAAGAAACTTCTTCAAGTATTTGAGAGAGTTATTCCCAACACAACCCATTTACTACAAGATTGGAAATCACGAGGAAAGGATGAGAGCATACATTCTTAGGAATGCTCGTGAACTGGCTGACCTTAACGATGTGAGTTTGGAATCTTTGTTGCATTTGCACACCTACAACATCATACCCGTCAATCGTGAAATGATTAAACTTGGCAAGTTGACGGTGTTGCACGGTCACGAACTTGGGGAATCAGTATTCTCACCAGTAAACCCGGCACGAGGATTCTTCTTGAAAGCAAAGGCATCAACAATTGTTGGTCACTATCACCAAGTATCACATCACTCAGAAAACAATCTTCACGGAGAACAAGTTGGAGTGTGGTCAATGGGTTCACTTTGCAACTTGTCACCTGAATATAGACCTTACGCCTACACAAAATGGTCGAATGGATTTGCCTATGTAACCGTGAACGGGGATTTATCGTTTCACGTTGACAACTTCAAAATCATCAACGGTCAAATTCTATAAGTTAAAAAAACGCAAACGGATATGATCTTAAAGGTACAAATTGTTCACGAGCAAAAGAACGACAATTGGATGGGTTTGATTGAAGGAGAATCAGACATCGTTGAGATTGTTGAAGACGGTGCAATTGATTCTGCACAAATTGTTGGCGTGAGTGCTTATCACGAGTATTGCATTGTTTATATGCTCGGTGGTCATTCGTTTATACTGGAAGAAGAATATGATATATTTGTAAAGAGATGGATGCAGTCAACCCAAAACACTATAAGCAAGGATTGATTGAGTGCATTGATGCGATTGAATCAGCAACTACCAATAAAAAAGGAATCATCGCAGTTTGCACCGGGAACATAATCAAATACATTTGGAGGTGCGAAGATAAAAATGGACTTGAAGATTTATACAAAGCGAAGTGGTATCTTGACAAGCTCATTGAAACCAAAGAAAAACAATCGCCCAAAAGTGCTACTTTGTAAAATGTGGTTCTTGTTGTTTCTCATCCCGTTGACCAGCAATGGACAAGTGTTGATTGATACTTGTGTAATCCAAGAAGCGAATCACTATTTGGTGAAGGGTGCAATTGCAAGAAGGCAAGTCACAATTCTTCGCAAAATTGTGACATCGGATTCCATCATTATTTCCGAGCAAGATTCCATCATCGTCAAGCAAAAGACAAACATCGGATACCTGAAGGATGACAACAATGCCCTTGTCAAGCGAAATAAAGCCATCTCACGCACTTTAATCAGTTACAAGATGCTGAGTGTAGTCCTAACCATTTTAAGCGTTGTGATGTGGCTCAAATAGATTTATCCAAATTACCCGATGCACTTGACACTTATTTAGGTGATGCAAGTCAAGGTTCACTACTTCAGCAAATTATCGTTGAGTGGTGGAACAAGAAGGTGATCCCACCGATTTGGGCGAATCTTGATGCCAACGGAACAAACGCATCATCCAAACTCCGACAATCTTTCATTCCTGGTACTATCACCAAATCCCCGACATCAATCAACACTATTCTTTTGGCTGAGGACTATTGGGAATTTATCGAATACGGAAGGAAGCCAACACGAGGAGGACATATTGAAGGCACTCCGTACTTATGGCAATCGTTAAAAACTTGGATCAGTCAAAAGGGTATCAAACCGGCTGAAGGTCAAACCTACGATTCACTTGCCAAAGCCATTGCCAAAAAGATTCACCGAAGCGGAACGAAGGCACAACCATTCTTGGAAAAGGCATTCACGGAATCCATTCAGATGGAATTGGTCAACGAGTTGAATGCTCGTTTTGGGGATTTGATATTCTCTGAAGACATAAAAATATAATTAAAAGTAAATTTTATTTGCATTATTGATTTGTTTATTTTACTTTTGTGCCGTTATGGATTACGCAAAAGCAATTGAAACAATCAAACTGAAACGAAGACAAGGTCTTTTTCAGATTGTAGCACGGAAGACCGGAGTGTCACTTCCAACTGTCAGAAAGTATTTAGTCGATGGAAACATCGTTTCTCCAAAAGCAAAAGCCGTCATTGAGATTGCATTGAGGGAGGTCAACAATGATTGAGTTGGCAATCAATGGATGGATTCTGACTGTGAAAGGTCGCATCTGCGAAGAGAAGTATGTCTACACAATTGAGGCGGTGGACAATTGGCTTATCGCAAACCACATTGAAGAACTTGGCGATTATGTAAATTCAACCACAAGCGGATTTGGTGATTGTTGTATCAAAGAATTTGACGGCATCAACTCGGAAGCATTCTTCAATGCTGAACCAACTAAATTTCAGGTTCTATTTATGATAGGACAAAGAACTAACTTTTTCTAAAAACAAAACTCTATGAATAAAAGCGAATCAATCAAGAACATTGCCGGTGCATTGGTAAAATTCCAAGCATCGGTGAGCAAGGTCGGGAAGGAATCAAGCAATCCTTTCTTCAAATCCAAGTATGCAAGTTTAGCGAACATACTGGATACCATTCAAAAGCCATTAAGCGAATGCGGATTGGCAATCAGTCAATTCCCTGATGGGAACGCACTCACGACATTAATCATTCACGCTGAATCAGGCGAATGGATTGAGTCATCTTATGTGATGCCGGTTGCAAAACAAAACGATCCACAAGCAATGGGAAGTGCAATCACCTATGCTCGGAGATATGCACTCGGTTCAATCTTGAATCTAAACATTGACGATGACGATGACGGAGAGAAAGCAATGGGAAGGCAGTCAGCACCCAAGCGTGACGAACTCACGCCAAAGCACCCAAGTTGGGCAAAAGCCGTTGAGCATTTGAAGACGGGTGGATTGATGACCGACATCACCAGTAAGTTTGAAGTGAGCGAAACAAATCAGAAACTTTTAATTGGCGAGAAATGAAACTTCAACTTCCAACTATTCACACTAATTTGACCGAAGACGATTGGCATCAATTGAGAAGCTCTCGTTTCACGGCATCCGAAATCCACAAACTTATGGGTACTCCGAAAAACAAATCGGAGTATCTCTCAGAAACTGCGAAAACATTTATCTTTGAGAAGGCAGCGGAATACTTAACCGGTCAAAAAGCGGAGATGTATGGTCGTGCTTTGGATTGGGGCAAGGAACACGAGAAAGAAGCGTTTGAATACTTCCAAAGTCAGTCAGATGACTTTTACACATACTACGGTGCGGAAACATACACCTTCATCACCTATGGAGAATGGGGTGGATATTCACCGGATGCACTTGGCACACACCTGGTTGAAATCAAATGTCCGTTCAATAGCGGAAACCACCTTCAGAACTTCTTCATCACCAATAACGAGCAATTCAAATCCAAACGACCGGAATACTATTGGCAGGTTCAAATGGGTATGGTTGCAACCGAGATGACTGAGGCGTTGTTCTTATCGTATGATCCACGAATGCCAATCGGCAAGAAGCTTACGCAAACTTTGATTACTTTGGAGGAGGACATTCAAGAAATCATTGACGAGAAGTTGGCATCGGCTGGAGAACTATTTTTGTCAATTACAAAATAAATCGTTCATTTACAAAGAACATAGTAAAATAAATTTGCAGAATAGAAAAATATGTTGTTAGTTTGAATCAATGAATCATACGGCTATGAATACTTTTTCTTTTACCCCCGGTTTAGAAGTTCAACTTCAAGAGAAGTTCAACTCTTTGGTATCTGCCAAATTTGGCAAAAATGTAACTTTGGCTCAACTTCAAAAGGAAGCCAAAATGTATTGGTTATTTATGACTTTGAAGAAAGTGAACTGTCACTTTCCCGAAGTTTTAATCAACAACTATCAGGGAGCTTAATTGCTCCCTTTAATTTTACAACTATGGACTTAATATTCTTACTCGTAATCACACCAATCACCATTGCGGTGATGTTCGTGTACTGGAAGTTGAAACAATACTTCAATGACTTTGACAACTTGCCTGAGGCATCACCGTATGAATTTGAAAGGGACAACTACATCCCCGAATTTGATACCTACACGAAGGCAATCTACAAACACAAATTTTACAAAGGAAAAAGCAAATGATACAAAACTACTTAATCATCGGGATGGCAATCTTGTTTGTCATCGTCATTCTCCAGTTGCACAAAACAACTGAACGAGAAGATGAGCTACTTGAAACAATCTCAAACAAAAATCGTTTGATTTGGGACTATGAAACCGAACTGCTGGAGATCAGGTCAAAGATTGCGGAAGCAAATGACCGTGCGAAAACTTGGGAACTACAAGCAAACTTTCTAAAAGAACTAAACGATGACAAAAATCAAAGCACTCGTGGTAAGAGCGTCAATAAATGAGATTATCAAATGGCGTGTTTATTTTGCCGGAGAGTTACTCGCAACCTTTGAGAACGAAACGGATGCCATCTATTACGCCAACTTTATAGATCGACAATGATGAACACGAAAGCAATGGTTGAATACCTATTGACCCACCGACCCGAAACAAGGGATTGCGACATCAAACTGATGTCGGTGATTTATCGCAGATTATGTGACGGGAAGGATTTCTTCACGGAGTTTGAAGCAAAGCGATTGCCATCACCGGAAACCATCCGAAGATGGAGGTGTAAGCACCAGGAAGAGAACGAGGAATTGCGTGGCGTGAATTACAATGATCGTCATAAATCTCAAATAAAAGTAAAACGAGAGTTGGGATATTCATTCTAATGAATTATATTGCAAGGGTATTTAAGTTGTGTACGAGACAACTAACATTAGACCTTTACTCCTGGCAGATGCTCAACTCGTACTTGGGCATTTGTTCAGGAGTTTTTTTATTATGGAAAATATAGGACAAATCGTAAGAAGTAAAAAAACGGGGAAGAGCAGATACACTCCCATAAACAACGATATCTTGCAAAGCTCACAATTGACTTGTGAGGAGAAAACTATCTTGATCTATCTATTGTCATTGCCTGAAGATTGGGTTGTCTATAAGACCGTTATATGGCAAAAAATGAACATAGGCAGAAACCGATTCAATACCCATTGGAAAGGATTGGTCGATAAAGGGTATATCGTTTCAGTTCGTGTGATTGATACGACCACCAATCTTGTGCGTGGATGGAATCATATTGTCTACGAAGAACCAGTACTTACCGAATCTCGAATTGACCAACCTTCGGACTTACCGAATCTCGGACTGTCCGAAAAGCAGGGTATATATAAAGAAGATATTCTACAAAAGAATAATACTACAAAAGAAAGAGAGGTAAATAAAGAAAAACTCACACCAACTGAACAAGAATGTATTGATGAATTTATACTAAAAGGAAGAACAATCAGCGAAGGAGTGGCGTTTTACAACTATTGGGAATCAATGAATTGGACAAGGAAAGCCGGAAAGATTCAGAAATGGAAAATGGCAGTCGTGAGTTGGATTGAAAAATCAAAAACTTTTAACAAAGAAATTGAAACATCTCCACAAATTATTAACCGCAAAGTATTTTCTTTGAAAGATTATGACGCAAGAACTTGAAGATTACATAATCGGTCAATTACTATTCTACGACCAAACTCGTGCTTTGTTGCCACGAATCAAATCGCAATGGTTTGAAAACAACCTTAACAAACGCATTGTTGAATCAATGTTGGAGATGTACATCAACAACGATGAGATTGATGTGCTGACTTTGGGAAAGAAGTTCAGCCGTGCTGAGATGGTGACCATCGTCAAACTCACGCAGAATGTTTATGGAATGCCAAACATCAGCAGTCACCTTCCAGCACTTGAACACAAGTACCTCAAGAAACAATTTATTGAGAACATCACCAACTTGGATTTGACTTCTGACTTAAAAGAGATTCTCACTAATGTGCAGACAATGGTTGACAACACTAAGTTCACAACCATCAATGATCCGGTCACGATTACCCAAGTTACCAACAAGACGGTTGATGCTATTATTGAGGCGGTGCAAAGAGGTGATAAGCTCACGGGAAGACAAACGGGATGGGCAGGACTTGACCGGGTATTGGGCGGATGGAACAACGGTGATTTGATTGTAATGGCTGCAAGACCTGGTCAGGGAAAAACGGCACTTGCATTGTCGTTGATGTATGAGTTCGCAAAGATTGGTGGAAAGGGATTGTTCTTGTCGCTGGAGATGAGCAACGAGCAACTTGTCAAAAGATATTTATCATTGATTACCGACCTTGCCAATTGGAAGATTCGCAATGCAAACCTTCGTGAGTTTGAGGTTCAGCAACTTATTAATTCAGCCAACAATCAGACGGTGCAATTCTACATTGATGACGATCCGAATTGCAGTATCCAACAAATCAAATCCAAAGCGAAGATTCACAAAGCGAAACACGGACTTGAACTTTTGGTGATTGATTACATCCAGTTAATCAAAGGAACAAAAACAAACCGAGAGCAAGAGATTGCAGAAATTTCCCGAAACCTAAAATTGCTTTCTAAGGAACTAAACATCACAGTCATAGTGTTGGCACAGTTGTCACGCAAATGTGAGGAGAGAGCGGATAAGAGACCTATGCTCAGTGATATCCGTGAGAGTGGAAGTATTGAGCAAGATGCGGATGTTGTGATGTTCCCATTTCGCCCGGCATACTATTCAGGTGAGAAGCTCCAGCAGGAAGAAGCCGAACTAATTATCGCAAAGAATCGTCACGGTGAATGCTACACAATACCAACGACATTTATTGGTGAAAGAACGATGTATGAAGAACGACTATGAGAAAGTATTGGACAACTGAAGAAGCTGAAGAATTACAACGGTTATACCCAACAACGATGGCAAATGATTTGGCGGTGCGTTTTGGATGTACTGTCAAGCAGATTTACAATAAATCAAACAACATCGGTATCAAAAAAGACATTGAGTTTTTACACCAATACTATCTTGAAAACTTCAAAGGACATCAAGCAACGCAATTCAAAAAAGGAGTGGCATCTTGGAACAAAGGCAAAAAAGGTTTGCAGATGGGTGGAGTTGAAACACAATTTAAGAAAGGACGAACACCACACAACACTAAGCCGATTGGATTCCGTTCACTTCGGGATGGATACCTGGTAGAAAGAATAGAGGTCGGATTTGAGTTTGTTCACAAGCTACTTTGGAAACAACATCACGGAGAAATACCACCAGGAATGTTTGTCGTGTTCAAAGACCGCAACAGGCAGAACATTTGTATTGAAAACTTAGAGGTCATTGACCGAGTGGAACACATCCGAAGAAACCACATCCAAAATTTACCAGAAGAAATCAAAGAAGTAATTCACATCAAAAAACAAATAACAAGAAAAATAAATAGCTATGGCAAGAAATAAAATGACCGACTTAAGAGATCACCTTTTTGAAGTATTAGAACGATTGAAGGATGGTGAGATTGACATTGAAACTGCACAAACGATGGCAGATGTTTCACAAGTGATTATCAACTCAGCAAAGATTGAGGTTGACTTCATCAAGGTAACTGGCAGCACATCAGATTCAGGATTCATCCAACTTGGAGAACACAATCAAAAATTGCTATGAACTACTACCAGGAGATCCACTTGCTCAAACAAGAAATCAGACGGCTGAAAGGAGTAATCGCAGAACAAAATCAAAAACGAATTGACGAGGTTAAGAAACTCAAAGAAGAAATCGTCAACCCAAGATGCAAGATCAACGAGATAGATGCCGAGTGGACTGAAGCAATGCGAGTGGTTGCAATCGTCTATGATGTCACACCTGATGCAATCGTGGATAAGGTTCGCACTCAAAACATTATGGATGCTCGGCACTTGTTTTGCTATTTGTGTAGGAAGCATCTCAAGATGACTTATCTTTCAATCGGCAAGATTCTTCACCGTGATCACTCAACTATCATCAACTCCGTGCAAGTGTACGATTCACTTATAGAATATGACCGAACAACCAACAAACTATATGTCGAATCTTTATCCTTACTGGGTTTGCATTTGCACGAAAGGTCTAAGCTCGTCAATACATATTCTGCGGTCTGAAGATGAGATGTTTCGTGTAAAGAAAAAATACGAAAAGAATGGTTATATTTGTAGTATTGAAAAGAAAATGTGAATAAAGCGGAAATTATAGAGGAACTGTCAAAAGCGGAATGGCTGACCAAAGCCACGAAGAACATCGCCAAAGGAAACGAGTTGGCAAGGGAACTCTATCAATTCTACTTTCTGACCATATTGCAAAAACCTGATGAACAAATTGAGAAAATATACAACGACGGATACATCCAGTTTTGGACAATCCGTCTTTTGTACCTTTGTATCAACGGCAACCGGCATCCCTTTGGTGAATCTCGGATTTATGATCAGTACGATGTCTATGACCTGCACTTGTCTGAAGAACCCGACCTTCTTTTGGAACGGGAGGAAGATGAACGAATCGAACAAAAACGAATCAACAAAATAAATCAGGTAACTGAATCAGCATATTTCTATGAAAGGGAGTTATTCAAGTTATGGTGTAGTGGAATGTCAGCACGAGCAATCCATCGCCAAACGGATATTTCAGTCAGGGAGATTCTGCGTGTAGTAAAATTAATGAAAGAAAGATGTACAACGAAATAATTGGAATTGCTTGTCTAAGCATCATCATCGTCAACTTCGGCAAACCAGCCGACCTACTGAAACGTTATCTCTACGGAAGCGACTATTCCAAATGGAAACGAATGAAACCACTTGATTGTGCTTTCTGCTTATCGTGGTGGTTGGGTTTGTCTTTTTTTATATACACCTACGGATTTGTGGGTATCTTGTACGCATCCATCGCAACCGTAATTGTTGCACTCCTTGAAACAAAAATATGATAGAATTCATCCAGTCACTACGCCCGGCATACGAGATCTACAAAAAGACACTCGTGTTCCAATTAACCCCTGAGCAATCCGCACAACTTCAGAATGTACATCGTGAGATATTTGGTCGCAATGTTCCCAACTGCTCAACTTGTGTGATTGAATCGGTGTTCTCACTTTTGATATGGGCAGACCAAAAAGCATTGGAGTTGGCACAACTTGCCGATGATGAGCAGAAACCAAAACGCAAACGAAAATGAAACTATACACACAACATCAATTGCTAAACACTGCTGAGGCAATCAAAAACTACTACGAGAATAATCCAGATACCGCACAAGAAATGGTAAAAAAACATCTCATGAATTTGGCACCCGTTACTACAAAAAGAACTCTTATCATCTACAACACTAAAGAAACAACAGAAGAAGAGGCAAGGCATCTATTAGAGATTCTAAATTGTGATGATTCAACTTTATGGGATAACGCAGACCATTGCGGAGTGCAAGTAATCGAAGTACCATTAGAACACGGAGGAGGTGAGCAATGACAAACAATAAACAACAAACACCGAAAGAACAAGCCGAGGAATTAATAGAATCATTTATTGAATTTACATCCAATGAAGCAATAACGGAAGATGGTTTATTTTATTCCCAAAGAATGAAATTATGGAACGCCAAGCAATGTGCAATGATTGCAATTAATAAAATAATTGAAGCAATTGATTTTGATTGGATGGAAGTTCAAAATTTGGAATCAGAGCATAGATATTGGGATGCAGTAAAACGAGAGATTAAAAACTATGAGCAACAATAAACAACAAACGGCAGTGGAGAAAGCCAAAGAACTAATTAAAAAAATGACTAAGCAATACGCATTAATGGCAGTTGATGAGATATTAAGTATCAACTCCGTTGACAAGGATGAGGATTTATCAAACTATTGGGAAGAAGTAAAACAAGAAATTGAAAACTATGGAAAACAATAAACAACAAACAGTCGTTGATTGGTTAGTTGAAAAAATGCTAACTCAAGATTGGTACACTTATAAATCTTTAGAATATATCAAAAAAGCCAAAGAAATGGAAATTGCAGCAAAGGAAATGAGTTATTCCGATGGTTATGCAGAAGGTTATAAACGGGCATTGGAATTAACCCAATGGGCAATAGAAAATGTAATACCACCACACAATGAAAGCAATCCTTGAATTTAATCTTGACGAAGAACGCCATCAATTTGAAGATGCTATTGATGGATGGAAGTGGAAATGTATTGTATCAGAACTTGACAATGAATTGAGAACACGGACAAAGTACGCATCGGATGATACACCTGATGAAGTTGTGGATGCACTCATCAAAATGCGTGACTTCTTGCGTGAATCACTAAACGAAGAAGGATTGATACTTTGAAGAAACACACCCAAATCTATATGAATCACTTTGGATACGATATTTCAAGTTTCATCCCTTGCGAGGTGTGTGGCAAAACTGCCGTTGACATCCATCACATTGAAGCGAGAGGAATTGGAGGGAGCAAAGAAGCAGATAACATTGAAAACTTGATGGCGTTATGTCGTGAGGATCACATCAAATTTGGGGACAAGAAGGAATACAAAGAGTGGTTGAAGTCCATTCACGAACAAAGATTGTCAATGGCAAAATAACTGTGAAATAACAGCGAGAACTATGGCAAATGAGCAAAACTTAAAACCCTTTCAAAAAGGTGGAGATGAAAGAATAAATCTGCAAGGTAGACCGCAGAAGCTCATCACCCAAATGAAGGAAATCGGATACACCAAAACTCAGGTGGAGGAAACGATGTTGTCAATGTTGTCACTATCACGGAAAGAACTGGAGAAGATAGACCGAGGGGATGAGTACACGATTATGGAACGCACAATTGCCGGTGCATTACTAAAAGGTCACGATAAAAACTCGTTGTTCAACTTGGAGATGTTACTCACACGATCACAAGGCAAACCGAAAGAAACCATTGACCAAACAATCCAATCAAAAAACTTTACTATAACTTTGAATCTCGATGAAAAAAACTTGGAGAGGTGAGGACACATTCCCACCGTATGACGGAGAACTTAAACTCGTTGCAACCTTTGACGGCGAAATCAAACTTGCTCGGTACAACGGAGATATGTGGATTGACGAAAACACAATGGGTTGGATCAATGTGATGTACTGGATGCCAATCCCAATTCTACCAAACGAATGACACCGAAAGAAAAAGCCAAACAGTTGGTTGACAAATTTACCGTAGTTGGATTGCAACAACGAAATGAGGGAATACAATGTGCATTGATTTGCGTTGATCAAATGATGGAGGTGTTGGCTGATGACTCGTGGAGGAATCGCAATGAGTTGATGTTTTATGAAGAGGTTAAAAAACAAATCCACGCTCTATGAAAGTAATCCAGTCGGGACATCTCGGTGATTTGATCTATTCACTAACGGCAACCAAGCGAGTTGCAGAGTTGCACGGTGCAGTAGATTTTCACATCGGATTCCGTGAGCAGAATACTGTTTCAGGTCATCCAAGCGGAGGATACTGTATGAACTTAAAATCGTACGAATACATCAAACCTTTGCTTGAGCATCAAGCGTACATTAAAAGCGTTGAGATGAACTCACACCCCGACATTGGATATAACTTTGATAAGTTCAGGAATCACGGATTGAATCTCGCTGCTGGTGATTTGAGGCGGAATCACTTTCTTGTGTACCCCGAATTAATGTCTGACCTTCACGAACCTTGCATTGAAGCGACTGAACCTATCCCATATTTTGCGGACAAGATACTTTTGAACTTCACATCTCGGTATCGCAATTACGATATCAACTACTTCCCACTCAAAGAACACAAGTGCGTTTTTTTTGGATACGAAGATGAGTACATTGCATTCACCGAGCGATGGCAGTTAGATTGTGAACTATTGAAATGCCAAGATGCTTTGATGTTGGCAACTATTATCGGCAGTTGCAAGGCATTCATCGGAAATCAGTCAAGCACATACGCAATCGCAGAACAAATGAAGGTCAAAAGATTGCTTGAGATATGCGTTCACACACCGAATGTCATCCCCATCAACAATGGCTTTGACTATGTCACCAATCAAGCGTTCAATCACCTACTTAAAACTCTATGAAATTACTGATATTAACTGACGGAATGAATGGTGTAGTTTACCACCGACTATTCACGCCACATCTACGGATGCAAATTGACGGACAAGCGGATGTCAGCGTTTGCCAATCACAAGAAGAATGGCTCACCCTTGACTATCGTGCATTTGATGTGATCATATTCTCACGATGGCTTGGTGCAAAGCATTATGATGTGTTGAAGAAGATTGCTGATTCAGGCACTCCCTATGTTGTTGACATTGATGACTATTGGGTTCTCCCAAAATACAACCCGGCATATTGGAACTATCGCAAAGGAATCAAACA
>Ga0209088_10001830_pt1 | contig 13446 bp, 11 predicted proteins | sample S_140625_EF_Meta_FD_187324 | JGI IMG/M metagenome (GOLD analysis project Ga0209088, IMG submission 187324) | Freshwater microbial communities from Lake Simoncouche, Canada to study carbon cycling - S_140625_EF_MetaG (SPAdes) (version 2) | ecosystem: Environmental > Aquatic > Freshwater > Lake ...
CCTGAAGGAGGTGGAAGTGGAGGTGGAGGAGGACCACCTGAACCTGAACCTGAAGGAGGTGGAAGTGGAGGTGGAGGAGGACCACCTGAACCTGAACCTGAAGGAGGTGGAAGTGGAGGAGGAAGTGGAGGAGGAGCTTTTGGATAATATCTTAATAATTCATCATATTGTTGTCTAAGAACTGGATCCAATAAGTTATCGCGTTTTGCTCTTAACAATACTCTTAGCCTCAGATATTCCCTCCTTTCTGGCGCCGAAACTTCTGCTAATGGTCTTATAGCATTTGCAATAGTTGTATAAGCACCCCTTATTGCGACATCATCTGCATTTGCTGGAACATTAAATATCTCATAATCAGTAGAATCTGGCGCAATTTGCCATCCAAGACCTAATGCATTAAACAGTCGGACATTATCTGCAGATATTGGTGGAGGTCTTGGTCCTGGTGGTGGTGGTGGAGGCCCTGATGCACCCCTATTAAACATACCCCTTAAAGCTTTCATCATACCTCCACGCTGTCTTCTTGTTTTTTTATGGATTTTATAGTTTAGTTTTCTTGTTAATGTCATACTTAATATATGAGAATAAAAAAATAAACCCTATCGTCACATTATTTTACACGATAATATAATAATAATTGATATCCATTCATAAACGACCATTTCAACGGTGTTCCATCCGAATCATTTGAACCTTCAAATCCCCACGGTTTAATCGTATTTATAGTGTTTTTCCATTTCATTGGAACCAATCTGTGAAAACTCATGCCATCATAACCCATTTCTTCCCCTTCACATGTTATAGTTGCGCAAAAGTGTTGTTGGGTTGTGTCTCTTATAACACAGCTATCCAATTTATATTCAGCGTCTCCCACTTTGAAAGTCTCTGGTTTATTCAACGTTTCAGCCGCCTTATCAAAAATTTCAAGTATAATAATATGTGGTTTATGATTCAAATCTTTTACATCCTTGCTTACACGAGCCTTCCAATCTGTTTCTAACTTGGAAACAAAGAGGAATTGCAATGAATGTTCATCCAAATAATTAATAATACTTCCGTAATATCTAATGGGATTACTTGCCTCATCCACACCCACCAAATAGGGCATTTTTTTATGATAATGATCAGGAATACTTTCATATATTTGTTTTATTATGCTATTTGTGTTCAATTCATATGCATATTTTGACCCTGTTAAAGCCGATTCAACAGCAAAATTGAGAAGAGCAAAGGCATCTGCAAGCTTTTCAGGTATTTTTGCACCACTTGCTTGTTTACTTTCTATCATCAACTCTCTAAAATAGTGGAAAAATTTGCGACCTTTATCGCTAATAAAAAGGGTTGCAAACATTGTATTAAACCAGCAATTTGACTGCATTTGAACAGGTGGCACAACTATACTAGGTTTAATATGCTTATTTGCAGAAAGATTATGTAATAAGAATTTTTTAGCTTCTGGTTCGGTGTATTTAAAACAATATTTGCCATACATTGAACCAGGAATAGCAATTTTAAGAGGTTCTCTCAATTTAAATGCTTCTTCATTGTTGCAATCCCCTATTTTCTCTCTTGGAATGGATTTCAAAGATACCAATTGATCATTAATAGTTGGTGCGTATGAAGACTTTGATCCGTGTATTGGATCTACAATAACACCTTTTGCTAAATCGTGTTCTCCATGTTTACGTTTCAACAAATCTGAAATAACTAAACTAACTCGTTCAACATCTCTCGGAGTTTTGCTTTTAATTATTCGTTGTTTACTTGTTTTTGTTTGCCTTTTATTGCGTTTATTCTTGTTTTGTTTGCTAGGTTTATTGCGTTTATTATGTTTTCTTGTTTTGGTCATCTTATAATTTATCTAGAGAAAAATAATATTACGTTAATTTATGGGAGCTGGAATATTGCCAACATGTATTCATAAAAATAAATTATATTTTTTATTTGGTAAGGAGCACGACTATTGTGACACACCAGGATGGAGCGATTTTGGTGGAGGAACGGATGACAACGAAACATATATACAAACCGCTATAAGAGAGGGAGGCGAAGAACTAACTGGTTTTTTAGGAAGCGATGCGGATTTATCAAAGATGTTAAAACGCGGCGGCACATTCAATATTGATTATAAAAGCAACGGACACAGCACTTATCGCATGCACATATTTAAAATGAATTACGATGAGGCGTTACCATATTATTATAACAATAATCAACGATTTTTGCAAAAGCGTCTTGACCCTGCCATCATTAAACGAACCAAGATATTTGAAAAAGCTCAAATAAGATGGATTTGCATTGATGAATTACCAGTCATGCGCAAAGAATTTCGCAGTTATTTTCAAGATATTGTCGGAATGATATGCGATAAGAAGTCAGAAATTTTCAGATTTATAAATAAGGGATCTAATAAGCAAACCAGAAGCTATTATTCAAAGAAGAATGGAACACGTAAGCACAAAAAAAGAGGTTAATATAATTTAATTCTATCATTATATTATACCGCGATGAAAATGAATATGAGCATGAGATTTTCAGTATTTTATATGGTTATTACTGGCTTTCTTACACACTATTTCATTATGTCAAATGTTATGTCTTATGATTTTGGAAATGTTACAAATAATTTTAGTAAGCTTTATTTATCTTTGTGCATGGCATTTATAATGGGTATTCTAGAGGCATTAATGCATGATATGATGGACGGCACAGTAAGTTATAACTACTATATTCCTTTATTTGCAGGTTTTGTCATTTTTTTATGGCTTTACAGAAAACAAGTGGGTATTACTGATATTGGATATTTAAAGGAAATGATTGAACATCATGATATGGCTCTTTTTACTAGTAAAAATTTACTAGACAAACAAAATATTTCTCCCAAAGTTCGTAACTTTGCAAAAAGGATTGTTAATGTGCAGACCAATGAAATAGATGAAATGAATAAAATTATAGAGGATGAGAAAGAGACAAAAAAATAATATCCGATTAATATATGTATATTCAAACACATATTAATCAAAACACATTCAAGACAAAAATTTTAAGAACTCCGAGAGAAATTCAGATGGGAATGATGGGCAAAAAGTTTGATGGAAAATTTGACGCATTACTATTTGTTATGAACACACAAGAATCTTCATTTTGGATGAAGAATTGCATAGTTCCATTAGATGTTATATTCATTAAAAATGGAAAAATAAGTAAAATTCATCAAAATTGTCCACCATGTGTAACAGATGAATGCAAAACTTATCCAGGAAAAGGCGAACTTGTAATAGAAATGCCTGGAGGAACATGCAAGGCATTGAATATTAAACGCGGTGCAAAAGTTGATTTCTCAAATTAATTCTAGTTTTCTTCCTCTTCTGGATGGTTTTCCGCAAGTTGAACATAATCCATTATTGTCTGTTTCTTCGCGACTGCAGTCGCAACAATATATTTTTGCTTCATCTCATCTGTAATATAAATAGAAATCCACAATTGCGATGACATACTAAATGTGATACTCATACTAGATCCATTAATTGTATCGGTTTGCCAGCCTATTTGAGAATCTTTATTTTTTCCTCGTTTGCCAATAAGGGGGGCCCATATATACGACGTTGGATCCATCACAGGATCGTCAGCAGGAATAATAAACCAATCGTATTGAATCTTAGTAACTTGGTCATCACGTGCAATAATAGAGTAATACTGGAAATTTTTTCTCCTATTGATTTCAGCAACTACGTCGGTTACAATTCCTGGAGAACTTGATGAACAAACAGACGTTAATCGGTATGAACTTATATTAAAATGATCATGAGCAGGACTCTCATATTTGACCGATTTATTTGAAAAGTTCCCAGCACTGCACGAAATATCGCTTCCAGGTGAATGAGAACCACTTGCTTGCGAGTAAACAGTGCATCCTGCGTGAGTCAAAATTTGTGTATTAATGGCCTCCCAAACACTTTCCTTAATTGGTTCCCCATTGAGAAGATGATATCCGCGAACACACTTCTTAAAATAGCTCGCTAATCCTTGTGCTAATTCTTGTGTAAACGTGAGCGCCATAATACAGATGAGTTGCTTCATCATTAAACTATAAATATATAATCAATTTTTTTCATTAATTATTAGGGTTTTATAGTTTATTCATCTTCTCTGCAATACTTCAGATCAAACAGATCGCGATATTTTGTCTCAATCAAATGAATAAGCTGTTCGGCCTTTAGAAGCTTATCTTTCTTCAACATCTCTGCACCTTCTAATATCAGTTCCTTACAGTTCTTGAGAATAAATGTGGAATACTTATTTGCATCATCTATTAAATCAGCCACTTCGTTGTCAATCATTTCTTTATACTTGTCACTTAAACTGGGATAAATAATCTTATGCTTTCCCATGCCATAATACACAATCATCTTCTCAGCCAACTTGAATGCCTCTTCAAAGTCATTTATGGCTCCTGTTGTGATGCTCACGTCAAAAAAGATTTCTTCCGCGATTCTTCCAGCCAATAAGATCGCCAAGTGTTCAAAAAGGGCTTCTTTCGTGTAAATGCTAGAAGTAGATCCCTCAAAAACAGTGTAAGCAGGACTATTCGGCGACGACAAATTGATAATAACCTTTGTCATCTTTGCGTGATGTTTTGCCACAAGACCCATTACAGCGTGTCCCATTTCATGAATAGCAATGTGGTCAATAATATCGGACGTAAATTGGTGGTCTGTTGGCTGCCAACCTGCCATCATTTTATTCATAATGATATCAATATCTTGCGATGTCATTTTGTCATTATCATATCTAAGAGCATTCAACATAGCCTCATTAAACAGATTCTCAATTTGAGCTGCAGAGAGACCAATTGTTAGATCCACCATATCTTTAAGGACAATGGAATCGTCGTATGGTTTGCCCTTGGTGTGAATGTTGATAATAGCTTCTCTAGTTGCCGCATCTGGAAGACCAATGTAAACGCGTTTATCAATACGGCCTGGCCTTACAAGCGCAGGATCTAATAGGTCTGCGCGATTTGTTGCCCCTATTAGGAAGACTCCTGTGTTGTTTTTGAACCCATCTAACTGGACTAATAGCTCATTTAGAGTGCTATCGCGCTCATTGGATGATGTTTCGCCATCTCCAGAACGTTTCCTGCCAATCGCGTCAATCTCATCTATAAAAATTACACAGGGAATGTTCTTCTTTGCGAGTGCAAAGAGTTCTCTAACTCTAGATGAACCCACGCCGACATATTTATCTTGAAATTCGGAACCGGAAACGGCGATAAATCCTGTCTTTGCTTCTCCGGCGAGAGCCTTTGCAATTAGGGTTTTACCATTTCCTGGAGGACCCTCCAAAATAAGACCTTTCGGAACTCGGACATTATATTTTGCATATTTGGTATAATTGGATAAAAACTCCACACACTGAGAAAGTTCTAGCTTTATTTTATCAAAACCACCTACGTCCGAGAATTTTATAGGGTGTTTTGTGACAACCTCAAAGTTGTCCGATTTTCTCTCGCGATTTCTTCCGCGACCAAACATGTCGCTATCATCATCGTCGTCGTCACCGCCATTTTGAAATTGGCTGAACATTCCTTTATTGATAACAATGCGCAAACCTCCTCTTCGGCTATGCGGTTCTCCTGGGTTTTTTGCCTCTGATGCATTTATTCCGCCATTAATAAGTCTCTCTAAGAAATCCAAGTTTTCGTCATATTCCTTGGCATACTGTTCTCCCAGCATTTGATAATCGCGCTCTGTTTGATTCTTTGAGTTCAATTTGCGCAATTGTTCTTCGTAAAAAGATTTTGGCTTATATCCACTATATCTGCGAACGTGTTGTTTATTATTTAAAATAGTTTCATTTTGTTCAGGAATATAATCCGGATTTTGAATTGGTTTATCTTCTTGGCTAGGTCTGGGCTTAGAAAGAGGATATTTTCTAGGCACATTGTTAATGTTGGCAAAATTGCTGAAACTGTTTGCAACATTTACAAACAATAAGAAAAGAAAAATGAATTTCATATAAAATAATACATTGGATTATTTTATATTGTTTACCTTGATTTAATAATTATTCAGAAGGCGAGGGAGTGTGAGTAATCATTATCCTTCTTAAAGGATCTGGAATAACATCCTGCATCGGATTACTAACTCTTTCAAGATGTGGTGGGGCTTCTGTGAGAGAAATTTCCCTTGCTGCTTTTATTTGTTGTTTTGACTTCAAATACAACGAACCAAATAAGCATAATACTCCGATTGCTAATAAAATGCCTACTCCAATACTAATTGCATCTGTTAGAGGAGATTGATTATTTACTCCTGCGCTAGATAATACATTTATAGCAGATGTCGGACTAAGAGTTGGATAAATAACAGCATAATTATAAAATGAAATTGAGCTTACATTTAGTTTCACACCAAGACGATGTAGTTCTGAAGAAAAATTATTATTTTTTACGGATAATTGCAATTTATTCACAATCTTTTGATATGCTTCTTCTTGTGTTTTCTCACCATTTAATGCAGGGGTAGTAGTTATATAATAGCTAACACTAATGCTTGCTGACAAAAATCTTCGTTGAGTCTTTTTAATTTTCATGTTTGAAACCGCTGATTCTGTTAAGCCTGCAGTTTTTGCAGCAACTTGTGTAAAAGCCTTTTCTAAAGGGGGAGAATCTGATGGGAGAGAATCTGGATATTGTGCCCATCCATTAGCACCCTGTTCTATCTGAAATGATAGAGGTATTTGAGGGACCTCAATTCCTTCAGTTGTGGGTTGGTTAAAGGTTATTGGAATGACTGGAATACTTTTATATGATGTTGGATAGTGAGTTGGAGGAGGAGGTTGATAAATAGGTGGCATAGCTTCAGTTGGTCTCATGGTTGGTGCAAAAATATCATATGGTCTATTTGAACCACTGCCTTTATTAGGTCCGCTGCCACCTTTTGAAGCACTACCTTGATGGGATGCGCTTCCAGCCTTTGAACTACTGCCTTTATAATGACTACTTCCTTTTTGAGGTCCGCTACCTGCATGATATCCGCTTCCACCGCGCGCTCCGCTTCCAGCTCTCGCTCCGCTTCCAGCTCTCGCTCCGCTTCCACCTTTTGAACCGCTTCCCATCCCTTTTGAAGCACTACCGCTATAAGCTCCGCTATAAGCTCCGCTTCCACCTCTTGAACCACTTCCTTTGATGGCATAACTATAATGTTTATTTTTTCCGCTACCAATAGTTCCACTGAACACATAATCATGAGACGCCCTTGAGCATTGCTTGTATGAACCTTGCTTCGCATTTGAACCATATTTTGCATTAGATCCTTGCTTCGCATTTGAACCATATTTGGTAGTAGATCCTTGCTTCGCATTTGAACCATATTTCGCATTTGAACCATATTTGGATTCAACACCTGATCCATAACTTGCATAGGATTTTTTTGCAACGGAACTATAATTTGGTCCAGAACCATAATTGACAGAACCTTGAAGAATTCTATCTAAATGTGTATTTATTATTTTTTTTCCAGCAGAGAATGCAAAAATTGATAATAATATAAATAAAGATATTTGCATCCTATTTATATTACTAATAGGAAATTTTTTATATATGTTACAATTAAACTATTGTTTCCCATACAATTTCCGGCGGAGAAGGCCATTCAGAATACGCTATTGCTTTTGTTGTTGGTCTCTCCAATGACAGCAATTGTTCCAAAGCCCTTTTACGACGTTCAATCGGCTCCATACTCATAGGCAGTTGACGGCTCAAATGTTTCCATCGCCATTCAAACTGCAAAGCAGCTGTCCAATCTGGAAACCCTTTCACATAGCAGACTCTGTGCCAAATTTCTCCTTTGGCAACTTTTGCACCAGTTGCATGCGCGCCGCCTTTAATTTCCTTATTATGTTGCCTAAGACGACGATCAACATCTACGGTTGCTCCTACATAAGTCGCTTTATCTGAAGATTCTAGGAGATAAACAAATGACATAATAAAACTGTTTATAAAAATATGAGAGAAAAACCGTGGCTGCCGGAATAATATATATATTTTTAACTTAAAGACGCGCCGATCCACATATAAGTGAATTTATTTTCAAATATTATAATGTTAATTTATTTTATATTATGTCGGAAGTTAAAATTGTTGACAATACAAGAGAAATTATATTGAAAAACTCCCCAGTAGAAGAAAAATTGCACGTTGTGGCTGTTGTCTCAAATCCTTGCAATTTTAAAATCCGTTATAAACTCACCAACGAGTTTATGAAACGCATGGAAAAGGAACCCAATGTAATATTATATGTAGTAGAGTTAGCCTATAATAATCAAGAATTTGAAGTAACATCTGCCGATAATAAGCGCCATTTGCAAGTTCGTGGAAAAATACCCCTTTGGCATAAAGAAAATATGATTAATTTAGGTGTTAGACATTTGTTACCTAAGGACTGGAAGGCCTTTGCATGGATTGATGCTGACATTGCATTTGATAACGTTCATTGGGCTGAAGATGCATTAAAATTGTTAAATACTGGCGGAAAAGACTTTTTACAATTATTCACACATTGCATTGATATGGACTTTGATAAGAAAATGATGAACAGTTTTACCAGTTTTGGATACCAGTATTCTCATAATTTCAAGAAAGGCGTTGGAATGAATTATTGGCACCCTGGATTTGCCTGGGCTTGCAATAGGGCGGCTTATGACAAATTAGGTGGTGTATTTGAGGCCGGCATTTTGGGATCAGGCGATAATATTATGTGCCACAGTTTCATTAATAAAGCAGTTGATTCATTGAAAACTGGTATGTCACAGGAGTATCAAGATTACGTAAGAGAATTTCAGGAAAAGATTCAAGGTCTAACTTTGGGATACGTTTCTGGCCCAATTCGCCATTATTTCCACGGCAAAAAGGAAAACAGAAATTATTATGGGAGAGAAGATATACTTATTAAATATCAGTATGACCCTTTTGCTGATATTACTAGAGATGAAGTCGGTCTTATTATTCCTACCAAAACATTTTCTTTATCCTTTCAAAGAGATATCTTGACATACTTCAAAGAGAGAAACGAAGACGAAATGGTTTTGGAAGAGGTTATGACTAAAAATGCAGATGATAAGGATGTATTGGAGTTCAAGATCAACTTCATTCTTCATGAATTTGAAAAACTTAAAAAGAAGCACGAAGAGGCTGAAAAAACTAACGAAAAATTTGAAATACCGAAATTTGTAATGGACCCAACAAAATCAGCCGATGAGGTAATTAGTGAGCTATTAAATGTCAAAAAACAAATAGCTCCAACTCCTGCTCTTGTACCAAAGGTTGAGCCGAAGGTTGAACCTAAGGTTGAAATTCCAAAGGCCAAAAGATCACCATCTACTTTTTATCCTGAGGATTTTGAAAAGGCTGTGGTTCCACCTTCTCTCGGACAGCCATTTTATCAAGTTCCAAAGCAACAACCTATTGTTTCGCCAATTTATAATCAACATCAGGAAACAATTAAACAACAGTCACAAATTCAACAACAAGCTCTTATACGTCAACAAGCTTTTGTTCACCAACAAACCCTTATTAAACAACAACAGCAACAACAACGCGAAAATGCCGAAAAACAGACATTAATATTGCAACAACAGCAGTTGCAACAACAACAAGCATTTGCTCAACAACAAGCTTTATTACAAAAACAACAACAAGATTTTATTCAACAGCAAATGTTATTACAACAACAATCTCCACAATTTATTCCGCCCCAATATCTTCACCCCCAGTACCAACAACAACAACAACAACAAGCGTTTTATAATATTGTGCAACCACAAAACAACCAAAAGGTTCCACAAAATCAATACCTTTTAAAACGATTTTAAGGTAGGTTAAAAAATTTTATAATTTATATTATTTGAGTATATAATATAAATGTCATTACAAGAAATATGGGGAGCTCCAACCTGGAGAATACTACACACGCTCGTTGAAAATATAAATAATAATGAATTTGAATTATTAAAATATGAAGTATTCAGCATAATTAAAAATTTATGCATTCTGTTACCGTGCATAGCATCTATCACGACATCAAAATTATACTTTCAAAAGGTTAAATTATTTACATTTACAAACGTTAACGATTTAAAAAATATGCTCTTTATGTTTCATAATTTTACTAATGCAAGAACTAGAAAACCCCTTTTTAAATACTCTGATATTTCAATTTATCAAAATATAGACATTATTTTGGCGTATAATGATTTCGTTGGGATTTATGAAAATCCTGCAATGAAAACTGCCATAAATTACTCAAAAATACAGTTAGTGATTGCCGATTTGGATAGTTTTATAAAGAAATATATTCGCAAACCTGTTATAGTAGAACCAATTTTGCTCGTTATTGAAGAGCCTATTATTTCTCTCGTTGTTGAAGAACCTATTGTTGAAGAACCTATTGTTGAAGAACCTATTGTTGAAGAGGAAGAGGAAGAGGAAAAGGAAGAAGAATCTACTGAACAGGTTGTATTAAAAACTTTGACTGATATAGTTAAAAAGATTGAATACGATGCTTATAATAGCAATATGTATGAAAAAGTGGACATTATTAGTAAAAGTGGGTTACCTCCAATTGAAATGGGATTAGCAGAAGCAATGTTAGTTATGATAAATGATCCCAAGTGTCAACCATTTCCACAATACTTGGAATTATGGAAATTTTATAAGGCTAAATATAATAAAAAACACAAAATAAACACAGTTGATAATTCACCAATTATTATTGATGCAATATTACCAACTTTAGACTTTACGTTACCCATCGCTATAAACGCCATAAAAAATAATCCTAAGTGTGTTCCTTTTGAAGCATACGTTAAACGGTGGAATCAGCTTAAAAGTGCAAGAAAATTAAAAATTATGACTACTAGAAAAATATAATTTTATGAAGTTATAGTAAGATATGAATCTTTATAATAATAACAACAATTTCACATTTGGACCACGGTATTATAATGATTTAGCTCAACTATTAACTTTAGCGGTTAACACGAGAAAAGGGTTATATACTTCGCGTATCTATATTAATACATTATTAGGAAACGGAGAAAAAATTCTTACGAGTTTAGAAAAAAAGGCAGATAAAACCGAGGTCTCTAAATTAGTAACTGATGCTTTAGTCGGAAATGGAAGCAGCATTTCGGCAGCGGTTGATGCAGCTTTGGCTAGATTGGAAGCAAGACAGCAAGAGTTATTGCAACAGATTAATGCATCTGCAGGTAATGCTGTGGCGATTATAACAGAAAGCAATACTGCAATGAATCAATCCATTCAATCTGCCTTGTCTAGTTTATCAGCTGGAAATAGCATAATTAATAACACTGTTCAAACGGCGTTAACAAGTCTTAATACTGGAAATGCAGCATTTAATGATTCCGTTCAGGGAGCCATTCAGCAAGCTTCTTATGACTTAAATTATCAACAAAATGAATTAATGGACCAACTTAATACCTCTGCATATAATGCAGCCATTCTTATAACAAGTGGTAATAATACTATAAATAATACAGTTCAATCGGCTTTGACGAGTTTAGTAAATGGAAATAGTGCAATTAATAACACGGTTCAGGGAGCATTAACCAGCCTAACTACAGGCAATGCCGCGTTTAATAATTCTGTCCAAGGTGCCATTCAACAGGCTTCCAATTCTTTAGCAAGTCAACAACAACTTTCACTTGCGGACATTCAAGCTGCATCCAATGAGATTGCTGCGGTAAATATTACAAATATTCAAAATGCGGCGAATGACATTACTTTTGCAATTAGCGATGATTTAATCAAAAAAATAGATTATTTGTTCCATATGTTTTACCGAACGGATTCTGTAACAATAATGACAAGTTATCCACTCAATCCTCACAATTATAATATTTGAGAAAAAAAAACTATTAGGATAAAGTATAATGTCAGGAACTCCTCTGCCCACCCTCTTCCTCGGTCACGCCACCGTCAATGACGGCGACTTCAACTTCAACGACTCCGTCGTTTCTGCCCCCACTCCCGAGTCTGACTTGGATGTTACCAACAAGTTCTATGTTGATCAGCTCGTCAAGACCCAAAAGGATCGCATTGATTTCATCTTAGCTGGCTCAAGCGTCAACCTTGACCAACTTAAGGAAATCTCCGATTACGCTGCCACCCTCAACGCGGCTGAGCAAGCGTCACTCGCTGCTGCGGTTGCCACAATCTCCACCAATATTGCTACTCTCCAAACATATGTTGACACCACAAAGGCCTCCTTACAAGCGGTTGATGCCTCCACCATCGCTGGTCTTGCCGCTGAGGAGTCCGCCAGAACCATTGCTGATGCTTCAGTCAATGCTCGCGTTGATGCCACAAACGCCTCATTAGCCTCCAACGTCGCTTCCATCGGCGTCAGAGCCACCGCTATTGAGTCCGCCGCCTCCACCGAGACTGCCGCTCGCATTGCCGGTGACAACACACTTCAATCCAACATGAACACCCTCCAATCCAACACTGAGAACGCTGCCACAGCTCTTCAAGCGTCACTCACAAACTACATTGACAGCAGTGTTTCAACTGAGGCTGCCGCTCGCGTTGCCGCTGATACTGGCTTGCAAGCCGAGATTGATGCCGCCGTTGCCCAAGAAGCCGCCGATGTCCAAATGCTCCAAGGTGTTGACTCCGGCTTGAGAAACGACCTTACTGCCGAGTCTGTTGCTCGCGTGTCTGGTGATGCCACACTCCAATCCAACATTGACAGCTTAACTGCATCTGTTTCTACAAGTGTTGCCGCTTTAAATGCTTTTGATGCATCCGTCAGCAGCAATCTTGATGCCGAGATTGCCAACAGAACAAGCGCTGACTCTGCTCTTGGTTCCAGAATTGACGCCACCAACATTGACCTCGCCACCGAGACTGCCGCTCGCATCTCTGGTGACAACTCAGTTGCTGCTGATCTTGCAACTGAGATTGCTTCTCGTGCCGCCGCCGACACTGCTCAACAAAACGCCCACGAGACCTTGTCCGCCACCGTGAGCAACAACTATGCTTTACTCACTGCCGCTGACCAAAACATTAACTCTGCCGCCGCCGCCGAGACTGCTGCTCGCATTGCTGGTGATAGCGCTCTTAACTCCAGAGTTGACAGTGCAGTTGCCCAAGAGGCCGCTGATGTTGCTTCTATTCAAGCCGTTAATGCTGGCTTAAGATCAGACCTTACATCTGAGACTGCTGCTCGCGTCGCCGCTGACAGTGCTCACGATGCATCCATCGCCGCCGCTGTTGCCCAAGAGGCCGCTGATGTTGCCGCCCTCACTGCCGTTGACGTGCAAATGCGCGCTGACCTCACAACTGAGACAGCTGACCGCGTTGCCGGTGATAACGCTGTGAACACCAGAGTGGACAACTTGAGCTCCAAGGAGAACGCCGATTTC
>Ga0209088_10001831_pt1 | contig 13445 bp, 37 predicted proteins | sample S_140625_EF_Meta_FD_187324 | JGI IMG/M metagenome (GOLD analysis project Ga0209088, IMG submission 187324) | Freshwater microbial communities from Lake Simoncouche, Canada to study carbon cycling - S_140625_EF_MetaG (SPAdes) (version 2) | ecosystem: Environmental > Aquatic > Freshwater > Lake ...
ACAAATAGTTAAATATACTATATTATACAATATATGGCAAATAGACCCAAAACATACTTCGTTAAGATGACAGACAACACGAATGGTACAATTACCATTAGTGAAGCTAAGGTTCTTGATAAAGTTAATCAACATACTCGTCATTGGCGTTCCTTTGACAAGCGTAAGTTAACTAGCAAGCTCCGTAGCTCTGATCTCGTAACGAGCTAAAGTATAATACGATTACATTCTTAGGGATTAATACTCTCTAGGAGTGTAATCTATTTTACTATGAAGTCTATTAATCATAAGGAAAAATCAGTCGCTAGAAGAAGTTAATCTAGCTTGACATTTTAATCAATTTAAATTAATCTTAAATTAGTAAGGACAAGTTATGAAAATACTATGTAGAATATCCGTTTTGTTATTAGCCTCTTGGATTTTATTCAAGAACGAAATAACATCTTCATCTCATAAACCTATTATCTTTAATAAAGATAAGATGGTTGATAACTTTATTAAAACCAATACTGCCAAGAAGGAAATCAAGGTTCGCTTAACCGCTTATTGGGCAAAAGGTTCTGGCACAGATTCTTGGAGTGCAAAGAGACAAAGCTCGACTGGTGCTACTCTTAAACCTAATAGGAGTGTTGCAGTAGACCCTAGAATTATACCTTACTTTTCAAAGCTCTATATTCCTAATCTTGGATTTAGATTTGCTCACGATACTGGCACAGATGTTATTAGAAAGAAAGCTAGTCACGGCAAGTATCCAGTAGTTGATATTTTCTTTATGACAGAAAAAGAAGCTATGAGATTTGTAAATAACAATCCTAAGATAGTTAAAGTTGCCGTTTATTAAAATGATTATTGATGATAGCATTAGTTTTTTTGGAGTTTATTTTCATAATTGTATTTTAAACTTAGGATTGTCTAAATCTTTTGCTGATCTTTATTCCTCTAATAAATATAAAAGTGTTGTATTATGCCAAAAAGATAATAAAAATGGATATTTATTAACTCAAAGTATTTTAACAGAAAATCAAAAAGACCTACCCAATATAAGAAGCTATTATTTTGCCGATAAGAAAGCATTAAAAGAAGGTTATAAAAATATCTCTGACAGAATAGATTCCAGCGATAAAATTTTTTATCTTTTAAGAAGTAATTTTAATTCTGATTTTAATGATTCAGAAGCTATTGTGGCGAAATGGAAGGAAGAAATATCAGATGAAATCAAATAAAATTAAATTATTATCAGAGCATTTGACAACATTAAATTATTGGAGAGATCAATTATTAGCTCTTGAAAGAACGCATTACAATAGAGATTACGAAAAAGAACGAACTTGCCGTAATATGATTAACAAATATTTAGATGATGTTTTAGACTACAATAAAAATATTAAGAAAAACACTAAAAACTAGGTGTAATAAGAAATAAGCAAATATTATGGAAATTATAATTCTTTCAGCTTGTTTTATTTTAGGTGGAATTTTTGGGGTTCGTATATGAACTGGCTAATTAACTTTTATTGGGATGTTCGTTTTAAAATTGAAGATGCAATTTCTGATTGGAAATGGAATCGTGAACTAAATAAAGAAGATGCTCCTTTTGTTGGTGAATATAATGATGAGGTTGTAGCTTCTTGGGAAGATGAAGAAGCAGAAGTCAAGCCAAAGAAAAAGAAAGCCAAAAAGAAAAGTGTTAAAAAAGCTAAAAAAAGCGTTTAAGTGGTTGTTTAATATAAAATTGGGTTGTGGTTGTTCTAGTTGCAGTTGTAAAAAATAATTCTTGATTTACTTCGTAAGTCGTTGTATAATACAAAAATGGATGGACTTATTTGTTTTGGATTTATTTTTTTTATTTTCCTTGTCTTTTTTAAAAAATTATACTAATATAGTCTTATGGCATTAACAAATAAAGAAATCAAAGCGATCAAAAACTTCGCATACAACATTAAAAACTCTGGTATGAACCCTTGGGGCAATCAAAGGCGTGGAAAAGATGTACGAGAGCTTCATATGGGTAAAAGTAAAAAGAGCGTTTTCAACAAAGAGGATGCTATTGCAACTTCAAAGGTAGAAAAGATTCAAAAAAATAATCGTAGATAATATTTGACTATATTCTAAATTTAGATTAATATAACAATATGCAAGAAACACAAACATACACTTGGTCGGTAAAAGCAACAAGCGGTCAGCTAGTATTAGCCCCGAAGGTATATCCTACTCTTCGTGGTGCGAAAATCGCCAGCAAGCGTTTCGCAAATAAGACTGGTGGATCGGTTGTTTCAGTTTCAGCCAAGTAATCAAATAGTAGGATATATGGTTCAATCCCAGTATCCTATTATAATTTTATGTGGACTCCAATAGAAATCTTTGCTTTAACTTTTCTTTTGAATCATTCGCCAATGACATCCGAAAGACTTTCAGTAAAAGAAGTAATACAAAATCGTGAAGCTCAATCTCTCATAGAAAGCGTAGGTTTAAGAAATGATTCCCAAACCAATTAGAATTATAGGTTTTATATTGTATTGTTTGTTTTGGTTAGCTTTGGCGTATTTATTTATTGGTTGTGCTAATGTCTCATATAAGACTATTCCAGATGGTATGAGTGAAGATGCTCAAGATTATCCTACAAAATATAATACTATGGATAGTCCAGATGGTCGCAGAAATCCTAATGCTCAAGTAAATATTTTTGGTGCGACATATTAATTCTTGACTTAAGTTAAAATAACAGATATAAATAGTAAATGAAGAATAAAACCAAGAAATCTAAAAATATTTTAGGTGTTCGTAGAGCTAAAAAGAATGAGAAGATTGATAATCTTCCAAAAATCTCTATCTTAAAAACATTACAAGTTAAAGTAACTCAAATGGAACTTGATGTTAATGATGAACTTTTTGAGAAGTTTGCTAAAATTGGTTTATCTATGGTTAAGTATGATAAGAAAGCATTATTTAACTACGCTATGAACAAAGCTCTCGATAATCGTATTGACTCAATTTAAATTCAAAGTATATTGAATATATGAGCAAAACAAAGAAATTCAAGAACGCATTAAAATTTTATAATAGTCTTTCGGGAGACGAAAGAGAAGTCGTTACTCGTAATTATGTGGAGTTGAGTAAGATGGATTTAATCGAACTTATCTTTCAGAATAGACCTTATTATAATGATCTTGAGAAGATTGTAAATACTCACAGAAAAGAGATGGCTCATATTCAAAAAGAAATACTTGCTACCAAGAAAGATCAAAAGAAGAAGTTGGCAGACTTTAAAAGTGGCGTAAGATATAAAGTAACAATCTATACTATCACAGATGATATTAGCAACAAACACGGCTCATCTTCTGAACATATCCTTGAATCCTATGCAGATGAAGCAGAGAACGATGCTCACGGATGCGTTACCAGAGAAGAAAATGAAGAATATTTGACAGATGCAGAATTAGACGATTGGGCTGAATTTAACGGAGCAAAAGAAGAATTAGCAGAATGGAGAAAAGAAAGAGAGTTAGAACAATTTGATATGAAAGGTGAGGAAGTTGTAGTTAGAAAAGTGAGAAAGTGTTCCTAAAATGAAAAAAATTAAAAAAGATAAATATACCTTTCAGTATGAATATGCTGATGAAATTGGCAGAGAAACAAATCATAAGATTACTTTTAATGCAACAACTATTGATGAAATTTGCTGTAAGTTAAGAGATTTCCTTAAAGGATGCGGATTTTCATTTGATGAAATAGGAGTAATAGATTATGAAAAAGAAGATCAAGACGAAAAAGTTTAAGAATACTAAAGATTTTCTCAAGACTTGCTCTGAGGATGAAAGAGAATATATCTATGATTTGTATAATAATGCCTCAGTATCAGATTTAATTGATTTACTTTTTGAGTATTTGCCAGCACATAACGCTATAAAAGAAATTAAAGGATATAGAGAAGAGGTGAAAGAAGAAATGGAATGGGATGATGCAGAAGCCAAGAAATTAAATAAGAGAAAGTGTGATTGTGATTTTGTTGGATGCCAAGGATGCTGAATATGACTCTTTTAAAAGAAACTTTAAGTAGGATTTTGTATCATATTGGAGATATTATTAGTTTAACTACTATGAGATTTGGAGATGGATATGGTTGGAGAATTTATAATAAGATTATGCTTTGGAGTGTTGACTTAGATCAGAATGGCAAGATTTGGAAATATGTCAAACCTAAAAAGAAATGAAAAATAAAGCTAAAAAAATAAGCAAATCAGAAGAACAATATCTTTTAGAATTATTAAGTAAAGTATTAGAATTTGGCTTTACAAAAAAAGATATAAAGTATATATTGAATAGAGTATAAAAAAGAAAGACCTAAATGACTTTTAATAATTTTCAGACTAATGCTAGTAGAACTGCTTTTTATCCAAGGGTATTTAAGAATCAAGGACTTTACTATACTGCATTAGGTCTTGTTGGTGAAGCTGGCGAGATTGCTAATAAAGTTAAGAAGATAATGAGAGATAACAATGGTAATTTAGAGGAGTTAGCGAAAGCAGACATATTTGATGAACTTGGTGATGTTCTTTGGTATTGTGCGAGTTTAGCAGATGAGCTTGGAGTTAATCTTGAAGATGTAGCTAAACTTAATTTAATTAAATTGGAAGATCGTATGAATCGTGGTAAGATACAAGGAAGTGGAGATAAAAGATGAGTCCTATAATTGGAGCTAACCCATTAGATTATGATGCGGTTTATCCTCAAAGCGTTGACCTTGCCGTTAATGAAGATGCTAAGATTTTTGTTATGGAAAGAAATATAGGGAAAGAGGTTTTCTTTCAAACAGAGGATGGTTCTCAATACTATGGTACGATTTCAAGCGTACCTAATTCTGAACACTATTGCGTTTTAATCAATACGAAAAAGTTATATAATGGTTTAGATTTTGTTTGGGAATGGTATGTAAGAGAAGATCGAGCTAATTTTGTTGAGTCTATTTATTGATATATTGTATGTGTACCTTACTAGGATTAGGTTTTATAGGATTGTTAATCCACTTTTTAACTAAAGTTAAGGAAGATTAAAAATGAATATAGTGCTTATATTTGTGGCTATTTTTAGTATTTTCTTTGTTATTTCAACATATATAGAGTATAAGTAATTATGTTTCTTGTAGTCAATGAAAGTAGTGAAATGGTTATTGGTTTAGTTACTTCATTAGCTGGAGTATCATTATTAGTAGGAATTTTTGCTATAAATGCTTATATGGTATATACTCTAAAGAGAATCAAGACCTATATTAAAAAGAGAGGTGAAAAGTAAGATTATGTCTTTGTTAGGTATAGTCTTTGATGCAAAAGGATGGATATTTAGACCATTTTACCTATTATTGGGTATATTTTACTTCTTACTGCTACTGAGTTTATTAGGTACATTATATATTGTATTATTTTTAAGAATTACTCTAGAAAAGGTAATAAAAGACATAGAGAAGGAAAGAAATAAGTATAAAAGAAGTAATTAAATAGGTTATCTCTGAAATTTATATATACAAATAATTAATTTATAATATCATATTTATGTATAAGCTACAACACGAAGATATAGCATTATTACTAAAAAGTTACAATAATCCAATTATATTAAAAGATGATTGGGTACTGGTAGGCCAACAAGAATACAATAAATATAAAAATAAAATAACTTTAAATTCTGCTGATTATATACTAAATAAGCAATCAATAATAGGAGAGAATAAATCAATAATAACTAATTCACAAGTAATAATTAACGCTGAAACTAGAAATAAGTATGTTTTAATTAAATATAATAGTAATTTTGTTGCAATTAATATAGCTGATACAGAATATAGTATAACTATTAATCCTATGAAACTTATATGTGCTAGAAATATAACTAATTTAGAAGAATATAAAGAGTTGCCATCTTTTGAATACTTATTATATATATTGGGTTGGAAGATAACTAATAAGGCACTAAATAAAATAAAGAAACAAGATGATTACTTTTGAACTATTAGAATCTTTTTTAATCTATTTGTGATTTTATATTGACAAAATAAAGTATTTAGTTTATTCTAAGATACTTGGAAGCCGTGACCCAAGGAAGCAAATAGGTTTGTGGTTAGCCTATCTCATAAAAAACCACATATACTAATACCAAATAAATAAATAATAAATAATGATAACAGACAATCAAATAAAAGCAATGAGCGAAAATGAATTAGCTTATCTTTATTATGCTTTAAATACTGAATGGACTTCTTTAAATATGGGTTATGACTTTAACTGGTATATACTAAAAGCATTTAAAAATAATACGATACAAAAGATTTTAAATAAACATAGTGCGAACTTGACAGATGAAAATAAAGGTATTACAATAGAGATACTAAAGAAATTAGAAGCAAATATATGAATCATATAACAGCATTAGCAATTACTATAACAGCTTTCAGTTCGGGGCTATATGTTATTTATAAATTTATTAGAGCTAAATATGTAAGCTACGACATAACTCCTATTCACTATTGGTCAAATAAAAAGCAAAGAGTAAAGAAAAGATATAAGACTTTTAAAGCAAATAAGCGAAATAGAAATACTAAAATAAGTGTTCTAAATAATAGAAATAAAAGCCAACTATCTTACGCTAAATATAGTAAATTAAATAGACATAGTATTAAATATTAATTGACTTCTTATAAATAAAGGTTATACTAGATATATGAGTGAATATACAGATGAAAATTTTAAAAGAGAAGATTGGGAATTAATTCAAGATGCTATTGTAGATCAGATATCGTACCTTAAGCATAGGCAACAATATGGGTACGAGGAGCAAGTTGAGCGTCTAGAAGCTTTACTAGAAAAAGCAAAGATTAGTAGATTAGTAGCAAATAAGGTTTAAATAATATGTTTTCTATTATAACTGAAAATTTAATTGGAACTCGCGAAATAAGGATGATTGGATTAGGAATTGTTATTGGCATTATGTATTATAGTGTTAATTATGTTTGTTCTAAGTTGTATGATAATGGATGTGATATCTTTGGTAAGTTTAATAAAAAGAAAAAGAATAATAAAAAGAAGTTGCGTTAATTAGAATATCGGTTATGCTCTTTATATGAGCAAAACATCTAAATCAAAAAAAATCAAGATGCCAAAGATGGATGACATCATGGCACAAATTAAAGCAGACCAACTAAAGAAAGCAGATAGAGTAAAGTATCATTCTAATCTGTTATTCGATACTCTAGCACAAACAAAAGTCTCTTCTATTGAAGTATCTTTTGAAGGTTGCGGAGACTCTGGACAAATCGAAGCAGTAGATTATACAGACGCTAATGGCAAAGGCATAGACGAAGCATATCTTAATAAGACTATTGTTAAGGGTTCAGAGAAAACATCCTATCACCAATGGGACGAAAAGAAAAAAATGCTGGTTAAGACAGAACCAAGAGAAGGAAATGTCAGAGAGATTGTTGAAGAGATATGCTATGATAAGTTAGGTGCAAGTCACGGCGGTTGGGAAATCAACGAAGGTAGCTACGGAACATTCCTCTTTGATGTTGCTGGTCGCAAGGTCACTCTCGAATACAATGAGAGGATAGAGGAGGTTCGGACTAGTGAGGAGAGTTTCTAATGGCTAATCCATATCACCATTCATTATCGTCTGCAAAGAAGTGGGGTGGTTCAGCAGAAGATTACCAGAAGATTCACGATTGGTTTGATGAGAGTAAGATGATGATGGCAGACTTTCGCCATCGTGCCTTACGACATCACGCCGAAGGTATCTTTATGTGTGAGAGAATATTTGGTAATACCATCACACTATCTAATGGTAAAAAGATTCCTACTCGTTGGGTTGGCGAACAGCACATAGCAGAGGACTTGGGATTCATTCCGTCTATGCAAGATTGGCTTAAACATATTATGCCAGAACCTTGGATGGGCAAAACTAAAAAACTTGAAGTTGAGTTAAATGTCGCATAAACTTTGGTGAGGTGGTGGTTTTGACATCGGTGGTCACTCCGTTATAGTGAATCGTTTGGAAGTACCGAATAACTTCCACTATTTTTATTTTTTTGTTCTACAATCTGTTGTATTTGATGTATAATAGAGCGTATGAGTAAAAAACAAATGGAGAAAGAACTAAACTATGGTGATTGTAATAATCTTTTCTGTTTTTGCAGGAGTGTTTTTAAAGAAGTTATGGGAATAGATGTTGACAAAGAAGAGAATTCAAAGTAATATAGTAATAGTAGAAGGCACACTCTTATTGCTAGAGAGTGCAAAGGAAGAGAGCGAGGCGCCCTATATCTCTTTCGTTCCTTCTACGAAACTTTCGCACCTAGATCAAGGATTGGATGTAGTAGATATTGCGAAATAACTCTACTACCATATATCCCTTGAGCGTTTTTTGGTATCGCAGAAACCATATTTTTTTCAAAGGAATCGTAGCTTAATTGGTTAAAGCATCGCCCTGTCACGGCGAGGAGTGAGGGTTCAAGTCCCTTCGGTTCCGTTTTTTCTTTACTTATTTTTAATTTAACTTATATTTAGTAGATGACCACATATAAATACATAGCAGACTATATAAATAAACCTACTATATTTTGTTATATTTTAGATCGCGTAGTAAATAACAATCCTTATTTGTTTGGTGGTGAGTATAATAAAAAGTTACTTAATAAGAAAGTATGGATGGCTAAACAAGTGTTTCCTCATTGTGAACCAACTCAATATACTTATTTCAAAACATTCAAAGAAGCAAAAGATGCATTAAATAGATGGGGCGCGAAGTGGGAAAGAGTTTGACTTAATAATCATTTAAGTTATATTAAATATATGACCCCAATAATGAAAAGCATGACCTATGAGCCAAGTCTTGTATCAAAACAAATCAAAACAACCTATAAAGTTGAATTCAATTCTTATATTTATGAAATAGATGAATACTATAATAGTAATAAAGAATTAATTGCAGACTTCGTCTCTGTTAATGGTATGCCTATTGGAACGGCGAGTCTTGCTATAAGAAACATGTTATTTAATTTTATTAAAGATCGTAGATTTTATATTTGACTTAATAATAATCTAAGTTATATTTAACTTATGACTAAAACATTCAAGATAGGTGAGTACGCATTAGGAGGAACAATAAGAGTATCTATTCCTAAAACATTAACTACTATTAAGATAGATATTATTGATAGTAACTTTAAGACCAAGAAGTTGATTAATCAGTATATTTATTATAGCTTTGATAGGATTAGAATGGAGCGAGATTTATTTCAAATAACAAGTGGCTATTGGAGTGATAAGATATTAGAGTATATATCTAAAACTATGAAGCAGTCAGGTGAGTGGATAGGAAACTATTGCAAAATTTAATTTGACAATAATAAAAAAAGGAGTATATTAAAATTATGAACAACATCGAAAAACCCCTAAAGAAATTCACGATTCGTATGCAACGCAACCAAATCGCAGAAGTGGACATCGAGGTGGAGGCCACATCAGATGAGGAAGCGGTTGATAAGGCAACAGAGATGGCTGAGAATTGCACTGATGCTAATGGCTTTGCCCTTGAGTGGGATGAGGTTGATTATAACTTCGAAGCTATTGATGTCGAGGAAGAAGAGGAGGACGAAGATGAAGTCGAGTGAACAAATTGCTAAAGAAATCAGTGATAGGATTGCAGAATATAAAGTCCTCATGGTTGAGCATAATAATAATCAAAGTGCAGTAGATGAATTAGAAAGTGCAATTCATGAACTAGATCATCTATTAAGATGGATAAATGAGTAATGCACCTTTAATTTTTGCTATTATATTAAGTGTTGTTTTCTGTGTTTATATATATTTGAGTTATAATGATTGAGATACATTCCTCGTAATAGTCATATAGGACGATTACTAGACACGTATATAAACTCTTCCATATTCAGCCAGACTTACATATGGATCGGAAACTCTTCCATATATCCTCCAGCCTTACATATGGACTGTTTAGATATCCCAATCGGGACATATTAGCTTAAATAATCTAATTATAGTTAAATAAATACTGATCGGGAATGAACTGTCAAGGATCTCTTGATAGTTGTGCGGCGAATAAATATGCTATTCACCGCATAGGATAGAATCCTCAGTACTTAAGGATTTCTTAATAGCTAAATAAGAAAAGATTAAATAACAAATAGTACCAGAATAAATACCCATATATGCCAGATTAAACCTTTAATAAGAAAAGCCGCTATTAAAGTTTAGTACCCATGATTCTGGAAAAGGATTCCAAATACAGCAGGGGTATAACATGTATACAAAACCAGTAAATAGTAACATGAACTATAAGACATGTATACAAAACAAAGAAATTGATACATGAGTTATATATTGACATAATTTTAATTTATTGTATTATCAGATTATGAAGTTAATTAATAGAACATTCCTATGCTCTGATAAACTAAAAGAAATTATTAAATGGTGCATGCCAGAAGGAGTATTCCTTAAAGATATCCGAAAGATAGATTTTGGCAATACTAAAAGGGGTTGGCATGGCAGAGCATGGGGAAGTATGAGAGTGCATGTGGGTGTTCCAGAATATAAAAAGTATGTTAGAGTATACAAGAGTGGTGGGTTCAGAGGCTATTTAAGTATACATACATATAGCTGGGAAGAATCATTAATTGAATTAATATCACATGAACTAAGACACCTATATCAATTTAAGAAAGGTAAGTTTTATCATGGTATTAAAAAGATAAGAAAATATAATATTGGAACTAAAGCTAAATTATGTGAAGTAGATGCTAGTTTATATGCTAAGAGGAAAGTAAGAGAATATAGAAAAAGTAGTTTAATATATAGTGTAATTTAATATGTGATAGAATTTTTACCATCTCCAAGATGGGTACAGACTCCACTAGGACAAGGCTTGTGGTTAGCAATTATAGATTATGGTATTAGTCATAATCCATTATATTTAGTTGAATTAATAGATGGTCAACATAGAGTAATAGACATGAGGGAGATAAGAGGCTTAGAGAATTATACATTTAATATAAATAGACCAGATATGCCTAGTGAAAGAGATAAGAATATATAATAGTAATTAGTTTAAGTATTTGATTATTAAGGAGTTACATATGCCCCCTCCCTCGCGCCGCAAGTCGTTGATGGTCAAGGTGTTACAGAAGAGAATATATTTTTACGATTTCCTATAAAGCATTAGCAGGCAGTATCTTATGATAGTAAAAAAGTTCTTGTCACAGATTAAAAGTGTGGTATGATTACTATATGGCAAGAACAACAAAACCCGCTCAAAGTGTATACGATTTCGATGTACACCAAGAGCCACTCCTCACAACAGACGGCAAGAGGACAGGATACTTCGGGATGGTACGCCGTGATACCCCCGAACCCATGACACTCGGAGTTTGCACCGAGCAGTATGGTGTGGTGAAGAATGCAGACCTCGTGACGATGGTCGAAGAGTCGCTATCGGAGAACAGTATGCTCGCTAACTACAACTCTAAAAAGTTTGTGGTTCGTGATGGTGCTCGTTTCTACGCTAGCTATGACTTCACTGACTTCAAGACTGAATTGAAGCCAGTTGGCAAGCGTGCCAAGGGAGACATTCTTGGTTTGCGATTGACTGTGAATAACAGTTATGATCGCTCCAGTCGTGTCTCGTTAACCCTCGGTTTCCTCCGTTTGATTTGTACTAACGGAATGAAATCGTTGACCAAGGAGTTCAGCATGACCAAGAGGCACACTCTTGCTGTCAATCTGGATTTCATTGGTGATGCGTTGGCTAATGCTGTCTCCAGTGTTGACAACTCTGTAGCAATCTTTAACAGGTTGGCGCAGAAGGCAATCACTGATGAGCAGGGTTTGACCTTGCTCACCAAGTTGGAGGAGAAGGCTGTCATCTCTGCCAAGGTACGTGAAGGTATCGAAGCAGTGTGGCGCAACCCTTCTTACGAGGAAGATACTGATCGGAACCTGTACAATTTGTACAATGCTTCGACGCAGTTCCTGACTCGCAATGTGGCTGATGAACGTTACGAATACAGTGAGCGTATCAGCACTGACTTGCTCAAGGTCTTCAGCGGGAAAACCCGTGATGAAGAGCTACTGAAGCTAGTCGCCTAAACTAAAACGAAACTTTAACAGAGTGCGAGGGTTAATCCCCTCGCATTCTTTTTGTCTAAATCTAATGAATTATAAGTGCTTGTCTATCAACGAGTTGCGTCGGCAGGGAGGTTGCGTTTGTAAGTCTTTGATATACAACGAGATATATCTCTTGACTTTTTATCTTATTATGTTATAGTTATGAGATGAAAGCAAAACATAAGGTATATTATAATTTGCATAAAAAATGTTTGTCTATTATGCTTCGTGGAAAAGTATTAGAGCATAGCACAGAATTTTTTTTGAAAGATGTTGAGTTCAGAGTAAGTCAAGCAGGTCGTTCCAGGGTTTTAAAAGAGCAAAGAAAGAATGTTCACGCTTTTGTATGTGGAACTCCAGATGATGGTTGGCCAGTAGATCAAGTAGAAAGAAAAGTAACCTATAATCCTTATAAGTATAACAGCTTTGTTTATGCAGATAACCTTGAGCCAGTATACAAAGCAAAGTGGGTTGGAGTAATTAATCGTGATATATTTGTCTTGAATTAAAAAGAAAGTATAGTATAATCTTTAAATGGAAAAGATAACTAAAATCAAAAAACTCGCTGAAGGTGGCTACGCTATTTATGCAGTAGACCCCAAAACTAAAAGTGAAATGCAAGTTGGTTATATTGGAGACAAACTCGACATCAAGGGTTGGCTTCCAGAAGGAGTAAAAATTGAAAATTCTTGAAGATAATTTTAACAGCAAAGGATTTAAACTTTCCCTCGTCAAGCGAGAAGGAGATGTTGCAATCTATAAAAAGACATTAGAAGATTCTGAAACAGAAGCACACGATTTCGAGGTGATTGCAATTAAGCGTCACAATGGTTATGAGATTGCAGGAATCAAAATGCCTCCAGCGGAGATGTATCCTTCCAATACTCAATGGGGAGATTGGGCTTATACTTGTACCAATCGAGAAGATGCAGACAAGCGTTTCATTCAACTCAAAGACAAACTAACAAACTACACGGCAACTTCTGTTTTAGCTAGTGGAGAGAAGCGTAAGCGTGGAAGGCCTCGCAAGATTGCAGTTATTTCCTTGACAGAAAATCAAACGGAGGTAGTATAAAGTTATGACATACAAATGTTCAGTAAGCGGTGAAGCAATTTCACCAGAGAGAGTCGAGGCTCTGAAAGTCCTTGGCGTTCCAGAAAGTAAATGGACAAACATTAAACATAGTCAAGTAAAGAAACTCCGAGCCGTCTATGCTGGTGACGATGGCAGTAATGATATTGTTATCTGTGACGCAGTAGATGGTGGCTCATTATTTG
>Ga0209088_10001832_pt1 | contig 13443 bp, 11 predicted proteins | sample S_140625_EF_Meta_FD_187324 | JGI IMG/M metagenome (GOLD analysis project Ga0209088, IMG submission 187324) | Freshwater microbial communities from Lake Simoncouche, Canada to study carbon cycling - S_140625_EF_MetaG (SPAdes) (version 2) | ecosystem: Environmental > Aquatic > Freshwater > Lake ...
TAACCTGTGAAGGGTTACCAAGAGCAATGGAAGATACATCTGATGTTTCTGTCAATGTAGAAGTAGCTTGTGCTAAATCTGAGTAGATTGAGAATACAACTGATGATCCTGGCATTGCCTGTTGCACTGGCTTGACGTCAGCAAGAGAACGCATAACTGGAATGGAGCGAAGCGCCATTCTGACATATTGGTCGTATGCGGCCTGTACGAGGTTGCTGATCGTCGAGCTAGAGGTGGGGGTACCTGTTGGGATAGCCATATTGGTCTAGCCTTTCTTGTTTAGGATCGGATGTTAGAGTCCAGACAATCTAATGACTTCATCTAGTTCTTCGCGGCTATTTGCATTGAGAAGTTTTTGCATTATATCTGCGTTATGTTCTGGCGAAGCGCCAGCATCTGCAGTGTTAGTCATTCTCTTATACGCAGCCGCTTGAGTTGGATCTACATTAGGTGTTGCCTGGGTTTGACCAGATTCAAAGCCGAATACATCGGCATAATCATCTAGCCATTTAGACAAAGACTCTTCAGTTGGGTCAATGTCCTGCGGAATAAAGGTAGCAATTTTGCTATTTACCCCGCGAGTTGCGAGGACATCCTTAATTGCTCGTTCGCGTTGGCCTTTGCTTAGGTTATCAAACTGAGAACGAAGTTCTTGCAGTTCTTTATCCTTTTGCTTTGATGCCTTGCGTAGTTGCTTTACAAGGTCATTCGACGAATCGTTTGTGTAGTCATCGTCTTCATCCTCGTACTCGTAATTGGACATAGTCCATCTCCCTATCAGTTAGTTGATTTCGCCAGCCTCATATTCCAATGGGGATTGGGTATGGCTCTGACTCCTGGTATTGTTATCGCTCCACTAGGCCAGTAGTTCTAGTGGCAGGCTTTATTGTTTAGTAACCGCCAGGGCGGTTGCGTTCTAACGCACTGCCGGTTAGTCCAGTCTTGGCTCCAAATGCGGCCTTTTCAAGTCCGGTAATCTCTGAACGTTTCTTACGTGCAGCAGTTGCTCCTTCGAGCTTAAATACTTCTTGCTCTGCTTCCATCTGACCGTATGTAGGACGATTATAGAAAGCAGCAAGTTCACTACCACGACCAAAATCAGCAACTGTCTGGAAACCGCTCATAGCAGATTCCTTAGTTACGCCATATCCTGCAAGCATCTGTGCTCGTGCCTCGGATGCAGCAATCTGTTCTGGTGTCTTACCAAGGCTTAGGCCAGCAGCAGTAGCAGCGCCACCGATTTCAGCGGCAGTTACCTTACGCTGGATATCCTTTAGAGCATTAACGGGATCAAGACTATAGGCCAAGATATCGCCATTAGTAATGCCAGGATAGAATTGCTTTAGAGTATCAAGCACTTGTGGGTTGGCTTTTAGAACTCTATCCTGCGCTGTCATAATGCGGTTTTCCAACTCTACATTGGACACATCATTTGCAATAAGTTTAGTAAAGCCTTCTTGTACGCCTAGATCTCCACGCTTCCAATAAGACTCTGGAAGTCCGTAGTTACGCATAACGTTCTGGTACTGGTCTTCTAATCTAAGGTAAGCATTTTCATCCAAGGCAACTAAGCCTTTTTTAATACGCTCAGCATTAGCAGCAAAGCGATCTTGGTATGGCTTACTTTCACGGAGTTTAATAGTAAATTCAGCAGGTGATACACCGGTAACAATAAGACCTTTGAGTGGTTCAACTAAAGCACCTAGACCCATTTTAGTAAATTGTTCATTTAACAAGTCATATGCTGACTGACGATTGGCTTGTGCTGCGGCACTGGCTGCATCAGCAGCAGTCTTCTTATCTATGCCAATAGTTCCTTTGCGAACAACCACTTCAGATCCATCGTCGTAGCGTTCAATAATATCGCCGCTAGCAGGATCTGTGTATATGCCAATAGACTTTTTATTAGATGGATTGTTAGATCCTCCACCACTAGGTTTATTTAATAAAGCATTTGCTTCACTAGCTAGTGCATCTCCAGCCGCCGCATAAGCGTCACCAGCAGCCATCATACCTTCTGTGAATATAGGATCTACTGAAGGAGCTTGAGGTGCAGGAGTATCACTTATTACTGTGCCAAATTCATCTTTCAGTGCTCTAGCCATTATTACCCCTGGAATCCAAAGTCGCGTAGTACATTAAAGGCCGCAGTAGATACTTCATTACGTGCGTTCTCTGTGTACTGCCAACGATTGTCTGCTTTAAGTGCTTTCTTAAAGTCATAAACGTTCATATCGCCCTTATCAGTAATAGCCATACGAAGAGTTGGGTCATTAAGATCAATCTGATTTGGATCATCAATCTCAAGGATGTTAGCCATAGTCTGACGGTAAGGAGCAAATACTTGAGACAAGTTGTAGCCCTGACTTAGCAAGTCACGGACATATTGTGGCTGGCCTTGTGCTGCAAGTTTGCGTGCATCCTGTGCCACTCGATTGATGTCAATATTTCCTGATGCAATGCCAGCAAGAACTTGCTGTTCGTTAGCCCCACCGGGCAGGATATCGCTGATCTTAAATCCATTGTTACGTGCTGTTTGAAGCAACGTATTGTAGTTCTGAAGCGCTTGACCAGAGTAACCTTCAGTTGGCTTGCCACCAATCATTGAAGATATTGGACGGATTGCTGCAGCTAAGAAGTCATCAACATAAGTTGTGTCATCTTCGCGGTTAGTTATATAAAGATTTTCTGCTGCTTTACGAAGGGCAATAGGATCTGATGCTGCTGCTGAGCCTATTTCAGTTGCACGCTTTTTAAGACTACGTTCAATCTTGGAGATCTGCATTTCATAATCAGTTGAACCTTGGGCTTGTCCTGATTCCTGTAAATCGCGGAAGTTGTAATAGTTAACAAAGCGAGTCTTAATCTCTTTAGAGTTCTTCTTAAACCATACATCATTGCGTATGCGCTTGCGAAACTCATCATCAGTCATACCATTTTTAGGATCAACGTACTCGTCAAGGATTAGTTTAAGTGAAGGTACATTCTTAAATAGAGTTTCTGATAAACCAAAGTCAGCACCGGCAGCAATAGTTGCTGCTGTTGCTTCTTTAGCTGCTGCACTAGGAGCATTAGGACCTACAGTTACAGGAGCCGTAGGCTTGCCTGTTTCTGGTTGGATATCAGATACTTTAATAACTTCACCAGTTGCTGGATTTATTGTTGTAGCGGCAGTTTCTTTAGAGGTAGTTTTAACAGGAGTCTTAGAGACAGCAGGTTTAATCAAAGATTCTGTTTGCTTCTGATCTGGGTTTGCAACAACCACATCTGGAGCAGTTGCAGTTTTAGTAACAACAGTTCCTTTAGGTCCTTTAACTTCAGTCTTAGATGGGGCTGGAGGATAGAATAAATCCAAGGCTTCTTTGCGTGTTTTATCTCTAAGATTCTTTGTTTCATCATATTGCTTAACTAGACGATTAGCATCTTTTTCTTCTGTAGGTGTTAACTTATCACCTCTAGATAGTTTTAATATGTAAATAGATAATTCATCATCCATATTCTTTAATGATTTGTCTAGTTCTAAAGCATAACGATCTTTTACATCTGCTTCAGCAGATTGAAGTTGGCGTGATTCGGTAGCCTTGGCACGCTTTTCTTTTTCATCAAGTATTGCTTTAGACTTCTTGCTTTGCTCCTTTAACTTGTTGACGCGGTCTTCTAGTGTTGCCATTAGCGTAGACCCCCAATTTCCCCAAGTAACATTTCATTTGCTGTAGTAGCGCGGCTAGTTTGTGCAGCGCCAGTTTGTTCAATCTTTGATGTAAGATACTGTTCTTCGTTAATACCACCTGATTGAACCAAGTTTCCAGAAGAATCGTAGGTTTGTTTAGCAGGATTCATCTTTTCTTGACGTATAAGATCTTTCTTTGCGTCAGCAAGTTCTTTAGCATTTGGCTTATATCCAGTAAGTTTCTGGTAAAGGCGATTTACTAAAGCATCCAGATCAGTGTCATTTGCAATATAGGTCTGAGTGGTAGTCTTTGCTTTACCGGTTCCATCACCAGCTCCCAAAGAAACTTGTTCTTTAAGAAACTCATCTCTACCAAGTGGTCGAATTGCAGATATAGAAAGACGTGCCTCTTCAGCATTATCTAAAGCCTTTTGAAGTGCTGGAGTGTACTTTCCATTTATAGGACCTTTGTAATACTTTGCTGCTTTAAGAAGTTTTTGATATCCAGTAATAAGCGTAGAACTTTTAGCAATAGCCTTCTTAAAGTCTGTATATTCAGTTAAAGAAGTAGAACTTCCAGTAGTAGCTTCAACTGTCTGGGTCTTTGGGTTTCTTAACTTACCAGCCACTTTAGTCTCCTAGCAATCTACCGAAGAGTACATTGTAGGCACTCTGTGTATTTTCATTAAATCCTGCAAGTTCACGCATCTTGATAATAGTTTCTTCCTTGTTCATATTTGAAAGGAACTGGCTACCACCAAATGTGTCTAATTGATCTTTAGTTGTTTTGTAATCCTTATATAGTTGCAACATATCACGCAACTTGTTTGCAACCTTTGGGGAAGCAGCAAATGCTGACTTCTCGCCTAGCATCTTTTCAAGGTCGTTAAGAGCCTTCATACGTTCGATGGCTTTGGCACCACCCTGAGATAGTTCTTCTTGGACCAATGGGCGACCTGATTTGAAAAGGGTTGCCCAGTCTTGGAACTCTTTGCGAAGTTGTGAACGTTCAAAGTCTGTGCCTACTGCCTCAAGGCTTGTCTCGTACTCAGTCTTCTTTTCATAGTAAGCCTGCATATCTGCTGCAGTCTGTACTTCACGAAGGAAGTCATCAACGCGCTTATTCTGACGAAGACCCATATCAGTCATAGTCTTGTAAGCATCCCAAGAGTAGCCACCCTTGTGAGGAATTAAAAACGCTGCTGCTTGTGGATAATCCTTAAATAGTTTTTCATTATTTGCTACAAAGTCGCCAGACTCCTGTGCATAACGAAAAAAGGAAACAGTTGAACGATCTGATTCTGAAACAGTAAATGGGATTTGGTCTGGATAAAGTTTTACCCATTCCTTCATAGCAGTTTCGTAGTCTCCAGTTTTATCATATAGTCCATACCAAACTTGTTTGAATGAAGCCTGTCCATTATCACGGACCCAATCAGCCATATCCGACTTGAGCATTACTTGTGCTGTAGCAGGTGCTGTAAATCCGTATACAACACGCATACCTAAGATGCTCATTGTTGTATTCTTTAATTGTAAGCGGTACTTCTCAAGTTCAGAAGCGCTAAATGGAATTGCTACCTTTTGACCATTGACTGTTTCAAACTTCTGTTCAAGTCCGTGACCTGAAGCCTCAAGATAAGTCATAGCCTTACGCATTGCTGATGCGTACTGACCATCTCGTTCATCTTTACCCATTGCAGAGTAGATACGGTTGATGTGTGCTGGCAAGAAAGCTGAAACAGTTGGTTGATCCTGTGCATACTTACCAAGAAGTGTGGTTGTTATGGTATCTGCAGCACCAGGGTTAAAGATATTAACCAAGTTTGATACAACCTTGATAGAAAGTCCTGATAATGGACCTGCAAGAGTTGGAATAGCAGACTCTGGGTTAAGAGATGGAGTAATCATCTTTAACTTAGCACCAAATTCCACAGGGAACGGCACTTTAAACTCTGCTGGTACGCCTAATGCAGTCATTGCTGTCTGCACTGCACGGTAAACATACTGTGTTCCTGGATATAGGAAGTATGGTTCACCCTGATCGTCATATTGAACCCAACCTGAATGGGTTATGCCTTCATAAGTAAGGCTTGCTTTAACGATTGACTCTGGGTTGTATCGAACAACGCGGTAAACACGGCGATAAAAATCTTCAGTAGCACGATAGAAGCGTGCAAAGTTACGTATAGAAAATGATAACTGGCTCTGCACTGCAGGGTTATCTACATAAGCAAGAGTCTGAAGACGTGCTCGGTCTTCTGCAATCTCCGCGAGCTTGTACTTAGCATTTTCTGTAGCGCGTTCAAGCGCTTTAGGTGCTGTAATTCCTTTTGTGTGTGATGCAATAAAAGCATCTTCAAAGCCAGTGCTCTTAAACTGTTTGCGAAGTTTAATCATCTCTGAAAGAACCATAGGTTCACGCGAGAAACGTGCGTTAGCCTCTCCTAGCCAATCCCAACCCCACTCCATAAAGGATGAAGCATAGTTACCGGTATCGGTAATAGGTACTAACTGTGGTCCAACGATATACGTTGGTACATCTGCCTCTGATTTAGGTAAGTCATCAAGGCCAAGTTTACCAGTAATACGGTATTCACCAGCAACATCGTCAAAAGCACGAACTTTGCCTAGTAATTCTTGATTAAGTTTTCCATCTTTCTTAACAAAGAGTTGCTTTGCTGCATCATAGATGCGCTTGGCGTGTTCATCTGTAGAGATATCACGTTCTTCCATACGGAAAGCCGATACTAACTTAGCATTTTTGGGATCATTGAGCCAAGTAGAAACCTTTGCAATAGCTGCGGCTTCGCCTGCAGCATCATCTGCAAGGTTAGCAACTGCAATACGACCTAGTTTATCGTTTGAGTAATAACCAATACGCATAATCCAAGCAACTTGTGTAGCTTCATTTGCAAGCGGAGCCATTTGGGTGTAGCCACCCTTGCCTCTACCAAGCGCAACTCTGCCTTTTTCAAGATCATAACTTAGTTCTGCTGTGCGTACTTTATTCTTACGAGTAAAGTTGATAGTGCGTGTATAAGCATCTAATCCAGTAAAGGCGTTCTTACCACCTTCGACAACATCCATAAGGGCATTATCTAAATCACCGTATTTAATCTGATCGGCTAGCGCTGAACGATCAGCCTCAGTAAATTTACCAAGGCCAGTCTTCTCGTAGAAACGAGCCATCTTTCCTTCATTTAAAGCATTGGCGGTTATCTCACGGATTTTCTTGATATCACCATCTGCTGCTTCAATCGCAGCACCGTAACGCTTTGCTTCTTTGCCATTAACAAAGCGCATAACTCCACCTAGCGGATTTGCTGATGCTTTGTCAAATACTGTTAAACCTTTTTCCATCTGACGTGCTGTACGCAAACGTGTAGATAGAGCACGTGCTTTTACCAAACCAAATGGTGATTCACCGATAGCAAGATGTACAAGCAAATCTTCTGTTGCGTTACGAATAGCATAACGTGGTCCGGCAAGAGTTAAGAATGACCAACCTGTAGTCATCTTCTCTACCCAGTTAGAGTGGGCTAGACCAAATACATTCTGAATAATTCCAGATCGTGCTGCTGCTCGATCAATATCACGGACGCTAAGTGTGGTTACATAATCTGATAGATCAGAAAGAATAAGACCGACTTGCTCTTCTGAACCTGGCAACTTGGCTGGATTGTATCCATCAATAGTTGATGCAAATTGTTTATTAGGTCCTAGACGCAAAGGATCGGCAATTACTTTGCCTTCTTTAGTTACATTAAGTCCACGAATATCTGCAATAGTAGATTGTAATCCGTAGAAAATTTCCTTCTTGCGACCTACTTCAGCATTATCAAATGCCTGTGCAATAAGTTTTGAGTCACTCTTTGGCAAGACTAAACGTGCATAACGATATACCTTTTCAGCGCCATCTGCTGAGGTAACATCAAATAGGCTATCTTCAAAGAAAGGTACTAAACTTCCCTTAGCCTTAAAGCGGTCAATTCGATATTGAATCTGAGCCATTGAAAAACGTGCTGATTTTCTAGCGTTGGCTTGAGCCTTAACATTAGTAACAATAGTTTCTTTGCCATCAATAATTGCTTGAGCAACTCCATCATCTGTTGCTGCTCCGGCAAAGAATTTATCATCTATAAAGCGTGGACCAATTTTATCCATATCAAAGATACGGTTTGCTGTGGTAACTGTCTTAACACGAGCTGCACGTGCTGCATCCATTTTAGGAATCATTACACGCTTGCGACCAATTTGGCCCTTCATCATTTCTTCTACTTGCTTTGCATCTTTGAAAAATGCTTTTGCTGTTAGAGCATCTGTGATAGGAACTTCAATATCAATAAAAGACTTGATTACTGGATCACCAAATTCTGGAGCTAAGATACGCAGTTGTTTCTTAGCAGCAAGGGCTTCTTCAGTTAAACCGTCTTTAGTGGCTTTTTTATATCTATCAAGTTCTGCGCCATACTTATTCCAGAAGTTTTGCACTTGCGGTTTAGCAAATACATCATCAACCTTGCCACCGCCAAGTACTACATCTAGTGAGTAACGAGAAATATCAACTGCACGCTTTGCTTTGCCAGCAATAAGTAGCGGATCTGCCAGTACGCGATACGCTGCGTCTACTGCTCCAGATACTGCTCGATAATAAAAGCCAGAACCTTCGTATTTGTCTGGAGTAATAAGGTTTGCAATCTGACGTCCAGGGGAATACTTAGCAGCTTGAGCAGCATCTAGTGCATCTTGAAATAAATCATCTTTATTCTGTGCTGCAATGGCGGCAATGTTGCGTTCTTGTTCTGTACCGTTTGCTGCAATATCACTAAGTTTTTCGCCAGCAGCAACACGGATCGCTACATTTACACGATCTGAACCAAACTTGGCTTTAGCCTTTTCGATACGACCAGGATTAAATACCTTATCGCCTTTATCATTTGCTGTAGTCCAAGCATCAGCAAGGTTCTTGCCTTCCATAACAGCAATAGCGCCAGTACGATAAGCACGAGTTGTAAGATCAGAAACTTCTGTAAGACCTTGGAGCAACGCTCCGCCTGTATAATGCCAAGCAGTTCCTAAGAAACCACGCTGTGGTTTAACTGCAGGATTTTCTGTGCCAGCAACTCTTTTAAGGGCAGATTGCTGATCTGGGGTTTTAGAAGCATAGGCTTGCTCTGCAGTCTTTTGCGGAAGGTTTGAAAGTTCGCGGTGAACTGCTAGCGTTTGTGATAACGCTGCCATTTGCTTTTGTTCTTCCGCACTTAATCCTGCGGCAACTGCAGCAGCATTGAGTTTGTCAGTCACTAATCACCTCGCGCAACGGCCTCAGAATACAAGATAGCAATAGTTCCATCTGTATCATAAGGTAACATTTTTGCTAAAGTATCAGAAGTTTTAATATTGGCCTTTTGCATCATTAAAGCATTTGAACCAGGTCCGGCACCGGTATCAATACCTGCGGTAATTGGTTCAGATTTATTTTGTGATTCATCGTATAATCCAATAGAAGGAGTTCTTGGCATAGAAGAAACTGATGGAGCTTGTGAAGCAGTTACATCTGGTGTCTTAGCAAGCGGAGCGCCTGATTGAATAGCGGCTGTATCAACGCCTTCGCCATAGGCAATAGATCCCATTTGTAAATTATCTGTACGTGTGGAGTACTTTCCTGGACCTGCAGGGCCAGCAAGTGGATTCATTGGTGCTGTTGTCACTTGTCTTCCCCTAACGTCTCTAAGTCTTGTGCCATTTCTTCCCAAGCCTGAGAAGTTTCGGTCTTACGGTTTGCGTGATAAATAGATAATTCAAATAGTTCTGCACTGAGTGTTTCAAATGTTTGCATTAAGTTATGAAAGAAACCTGCAAGGATTACTAAGAAATCAGAACGGTGTACTGGACGTGGTATTTTATTGTTACTCATAGCCCAGTACACCTTCCCAAATAATAATTAACCCTTTTTGACTGCTGTGCCTTTACGACCTTTAGCCATCATTCCGAAAAACACCTTGCCACCTGATGGCTTGGAGTTATCCTTCTTGCCTTCTACTGGAGTTGACATTGGCGCCTTAGCGCGTGATCCTTTATTCATATTTACACCTCCCTCACTTATGCTGCGCCGGTGATGCCGGCTAGTAGTTGTGCTATATCTGGACGTTGACCAGCAGCAGGGGCCGAACCAGCTTGTGTTTGTGGAGGTTGCTGCGAGGCAGGGGCGGGGGCCGCACCTGCTGCTGGAATCTGTTGCTCCATACCTGGTGCCATAGGTGGCATCGCTGGGGTTGGAGCTGGTGTTGGTTCTGGCATAAATGCTTTTTCGATAACGTTCTCTAACGCTTGCCCCTTTTGGCGGCCTTGGATAACAGATGCGATACGCCCGATAATCTGTGAAGGGTCTTGGCCTTGCGCTGCGAGAGCAGGTATTGCCTGTGCATACTGAGCAACAGCAACACGCAAAGAATCGCGCATCTCTTCAATGTCAACACGTTGTTCCTCCTGTGTAACGTTAAGATCCATTGGGATCTCACGACGTACATAGTCACGCGATACGAGTTTGTCGGAACGCATTTGAAGCAAGGCAATGATGGCACGGTTAGGATCCATACCAGACATAATTCCATAGCGTACATCTACGCCGTATTCACCCTTGATATCGCGGGATGGGATGTACTTGAGTACATAAGGTGTTCCATCATCGCTTCCCTTAATAGTCTTAGGGATTCCACCAAAGATCTTCTCATCTGCTTCAAAGCAGATTGCAGAAAGTTCTTGAAACATACGAGCAAACTGTGCTTGTGCTGCCTTGATCTGTGTATCAAATCCAGCTTGTAGCGCTTGTACGCCACGACCAGTAACAACGGATGCGTCAATGTTTCCTGAACGAGACTCTGGGTAGCGAGCACCCATACGAAGTTCACGCTCTAGAACGCCTGACTCTGTAAAGACTCCAGGTGGTAGTTCTAGCGGTACACGACGGATGCCTTGCGGATTAGCAGAACGCATAATCGCATCTGGTCCAAGGGCTAACTCTTGTACATCTTGTGGAATAGCAATAGGTGCTTGGATAGACTTCTCAGCGGCTTGGATTTGCAAGATAGCAAAGCGAGCACGAGCGAGTTGTACCGATAGCACATCATCAAACTGACCACGTGCTTCTCCGTCAAGAGAGGAACGCATAATGACAGATGCCATTGCTTTACCTAATACGTTAGGTGTCTGAGATAGAACTAGATTCTTACGCTCTGGTAGGTAGAGCAGATCTTGATCTTTATCGTGGTACTTAACCATAGAAATATACGGTGAAGATAGTTGATACTGATTACGACCTAGGATCTGATCGTAGAACTCTGGATACTGTGATGCTAGTGACTCTGCATCTGTAACAATAACCTGCGTAATAGATAGAACTCGACCGTAACGGTCTAACTCCGGGTATGTACCAAATGGGTTAAGCATACGGATACGAGGATTGTTATCATCGTAGTCCATCTCAACCATACCTACACCTAGACCGTAGGTGTTATACCAGTCGGCTGCGGTGTACATCTGCAGTTGCAAGTCAGAGTTTGTTACATAAAAGTTAGCAATACGGGTACGAGTATCTGCGGCTTTACGGGCAGTATCTGAAACCATATTAGTTGCTGAGCAGTTAAAGGATGGCAGTGGTGCCATAGCTTCTGCTAGGTCGCGTGCTGCTACGTCAATGAAGTTGGCGACTAGAGGCTTTGGATAGTCCTCTGAGAACATAGATGGAAATACCTTTGAGATATCTCCTTGACGTACCGAAAGCACATCGCGCATACGTTGGTCACGCGCTGATGAGCGTGTACGTAGCCGCGATAGTTTCGCGTCAACTTCTTTGACTGATAACAATGTGGGGTCCTTACTTCTTTTTAGTTACAGGCTTAGGCTTTGTCTTTGACTTTGCCTTTTCAATAATGACAAGACCTGCTGCAATACCGCCGGTTGCTGCAGTTGCTCCTTTAGCCATATCTTTATTCGTTTTTTTCTTGGCTGCAGCATCTGCTGCTATTTTTGCTTTTGCTCTAGCATTGCGACCCTTTTCAAGAGCATCAAGATCTTTAATTTTATATGACTCAGCAGCTTTGTTTTGTTTCTTGACCATACGCTTTGTGCCAGTATCTACAGACTTAGAGCGTACAGAAACACCCATTGGGCCTCGACCTGAACCGCCGCCAATTCCTTCAATGCGATTTGCTGTTGCCATAGTTATCTCCTAAATGATTCTCATTTTGTTTTGTTCTGCGAAAGCCTCTTCAATATTGATAACTGTTCGCTTGCCTAACTCGTGCCGAGATAGGAATGGGTTTTTCATATGGTGCGTGGCATACTGTCCATAGTTGAGCATCTCGCGTGCGCGGATCTCACAGAACCAAAGAGCCATAACCATATCTGTCTTACCCTTAGTCGTTGGAGTCCAGGTAATTAACTGCTCAATCAAAGCCTTGATGTTCTCAGTCTGATCGCTAGGCAGGTGTATCAGGTTATCTCGATGGTGCTTACCGTCAAATTGCTTAGTGCCGAAAAGGGTAGACATAGAAGCCACACCGAAACCGGCATCCCATTTATTAGATCCAGTATGGTGTTCCTTAAAGGCATGCTAGGTGCATACGGATACCTTCGTCTTGTGTTAAGAAAGATTGGAAGGCGTTTTTTTCGATGATCCACTCGGAAGGTGAGTAGAGTGCTGTCCAATCAAAAATAAGATTACGGATATCGGCTGGAGACGGGCGGCTAATTTTAATAGCATCTACTATGTACCTCTTGCTAGTTGATCGGTCAATGGCATAGCAGATAGCTGCGGTATCACCAATCATCGCAGGATCTAGTCCACAGATATAAGTAAAGCCGTTTAAGTCTTTAGGATGTCCGGGCCAGCCTGCAACTAAGTTGCCTGCCTTACGCATACCGTCAATAGAACCTTTAACACAGATTGGGTCAAAGGCCGCGTTCTCTGATATATCTTGTTGTTGATATACCAGCGCCCACGTACTCGCATCCATAGCCTGACGCTCGTTGTAAAGGTTACGACCAGACCAACGAGGATATAAACCATCCTCGTTCTTATCGGCTTCTTCTTGCCCATCAAAGGGGGCGTCCGAGGCAGGCCAAAGAGTCTCCCACTTATCGGGATCCTCATCGGCTGTAAGAAGAGCTGGCATTGCTAAATACTTCCAAGGAACCTGCCCACCCGGATAGCGGTCTTCTGAACGAAGTTCGCGGTATAGATCAACGGATGCTACGCGGGTTCCGATAATGATTAACTTACCCGTAGGGTTAAGACGGGATCTAACATCTTGTGTCAACCAGCGGATCTGCTTCTCAAACTCATTAGCGTTCTTTAAGGTAACAGCGTCATCTACAATAATCATATCGGCACGCTTGCCGTAGATCTGACCGCCGATACCGACGGCCTCGATGTTCGGATCCTTTTCAGATGACTCACGGAGTTCATCACCAAAGGTAACGCGGGTAGCCTGCCAAGATGCGCTCTTGGAATTAAACCCTACACCAGCAGCATAAGCACTCTGAAGGTCTGCATACATTGGATGAGTCAGACGTTGCTTGATGGCGTAGAGAAAGTCAGCAGCTAGTTGCTGCGTCTGGGATACAATCAGAACACGGAAGTTAGGATTGCGTGCTACTTGCCAGGTTACGTAGTCTACAGTAACCGTAATTGACTTGGCGTGGTTTGGCGGAATATTTATCAGTACGCGGTTAGCGGCAAGGCCCGGTTCAAATTTCATACTGGGGTG
>Ga0209088_10001837_pt1 | contig 13423 bp, 8 predicted proteins | sample S_140625_EF_Meta_FD_187324 | JGI IMG/M metagenome (GOLD analysis project Ga0209088, IMG submission 187324) | Freshwater microbial communities from Lake Simoncouche, Canada to study carbon cycling - S_140625_EF_MetaG (SPAdes) (version 2) | ecosystem: Environmental > Aquatic > Freshwater > Lake ...
AGGACGCACGCCTAATTTCACAGAGCTATGTGCTTTTAGTGGAATGTGGTCAGAGCATTGTAGTTATAAAAATTCTATCAAGTGGTTAAAAACTTTACCTCGTGATGGAGGTAGAATGTTGGTTGCCGCTGGCGAAGAAAATGCGGGTTTGATGGATATTGGAAATGATTACGGAGTCGTATTTAAAATAGAATCACATAATCATCCAAGTGCATTGGAACCTTTTCAAGGTGCTGCTACAGGTGTAGGTGGAATTCAAAGAGATATTTTTACCATGGGTGCAAGGCCTATTGCTTCATTGAACAGTTTACGTTTTGGAAAATTAGAAGATAAAAAAACACAACGTTTATTAGCAGGTGTTGTGCATGGTATTGGACATTATGGAAACTGTTTTGGTGTGCCTACAGTAGGTGGTGAATTATATTTTGAAGAGTGTTATCATACCAACCCATTAGTGAATGCAATGAGTGTGGGTATTGTAAAAGCTGGAAAAACAGTGAGTGCGATTGCATTAGGAAAAGGTAATCCTGTTTTCTTTGTTGGAAGTGCAACAGGAAAAGATGGTATTGGTGGTGCAAGTTTTGCATCTGCAGAAATTACAGCGGATAGTGTAGAAGAATTACCAGCAGTGCAAGTGGGCGATCCTTTCCAAGAGAAAAAATTATTAGAAGCTTGTTTAGAAGTAATTGAAACAGGTGGAGTAGTAGGTATGCAAGATATGGGTGCAGCAGGCATTATATGTTCTACTGCAGAGATGAGTGCAAAAGGTCAAGTAGGTATGCGCATTGATTTAGATAAAGTTCCTACGCGTCAACAAAACATGAAGGCTTGGGAATTATTATTAAGTGAGAGCCAAGAAAGAATGTTGATGGTGGTTGAAAAAGGAAAAGAAGCACAAGTATTAGCAGTTTTTGAAAAATGGGATTTGTCTTGTTCTAATATTGGAGAAGTAACCGATGACGGTTTACTAGATTTTTATATGAACGGCGTTTTAGAAGCCTCACTTCCTGCCTATGAATTAGTTTTAGGCGGAGGTGCTCCTCAATACACGCGTGAATACACAGCACCCGTTTATTTAGCAAAGGTGAATGCATTTGATATGAGTTCAGTAGCAGATACTACGAACTTACAAGAATCGGTAAAGCAATTAGTGCAAATTCCAAACATTGCATCTAAGCGTTGGATATACACACAATACGATAGCATGGTAGGTGCTGCCAATACTTCTACTAATGCACCAAGTGATGCATCCGTGGTTATTGCAAAAGGAACGGGCAAAGCATTAGCAATGACAGTAGATTGTAATAGTAAATATGTATACGCAAATCCTGAAGTAGGGGCAATGATAGCAGTAGCTGAAGCTGCAAGAAATATTGTTTGTTCTGGTGGTGAGCCTATTGGAGTTACAAACTGTTTGAACTTTGGGAACCCTTATGATCCTGAAGTGTATTATCAGTTTGTAAAATCGGTAGAAGGTATGGGCGCTGCTTGTAGAAAATTCAATACCCCAGTTACTGGTGGTAATGTGAGCTTCTATAATCAAAATCCGGATGGTCCTGTTTTCCCAACACCCACCATTGGTATGGTAGGTATTGTAGAAGATATGAAAAACAGAATGACTTTGGATTTCAAAAATAATGGCGATGCTATTGTTTTATTAGGTAAACAAAGAAATGATATTGGATCTTCTGAATATGTAAATAAATTAAAAGGGGTCACGCATTCTCAAGCGCCTTATTTTGATTTAGAAGAAGAATTTGCTTTACAACAATTAGTGAGTTCTTTAATTAAAGACCACTCAATTATAAGTGCACATGATATTAGCGAGGGTGGATTAATTATTACTTTATTAGAGTCTGCATTTTATAATAACAAAGGTTTCGAAGTAAGTTCAAATGCAAGTAGTTTAAGAAAAGACGCTTACTGGATGGGCGAGGCGCAGTCTAGAGTGGTGGTTTCATGTACAAGTGCGCAGTTGGCAAGCATTGAAGCGGCTGCTAAGAAATTCAATATTGATTTTACTGTTATAGGTAAAGTAACAGAAGGAAATATAAATGTAGAGGGAGAAAATTGGGGAAGCATTGCTAGTTGGAAAAATAGTTATGATACGTCTATTGAAAACAAATTAGCTTCTTAATTAATGACCAAACAACCCACCATAGTCATAACGGGTACTGCAGGCTTTATTGGCTCTGTGATGGTACAATATTTAAATGAAAAGGGATTTACTAATTTATTATTGGTGGATGATTTTGGTGTAGAAGCAAAAAGAAAAAACTGGGAACAAAAAAAGTATACAAAGGTTATAGAGCGCCAAGCTTTTTTAGATCAACTCATAAATGATGAGCATGAAATTGATATCATTATTCATTTAGGCGCCAGAACCGACACCACTGAATTTAATTATGCCATTCATGAGGAGTTGAATGTGGAATATTCTAAATCTATTTGGCAGTATGCTACTAGAAAGCAAATTCCACTCATTTATGCATCTTCTGCTGCCACTTATGGTAGCGGTGAACAAGGCTATGACGATAGCCATACTATATTAGATAAATTAGTGCCGCTGAACCCCTATGGTGTAAGTAAAAATGAATTTGATAAATGGGCTATTGCGCAAACTGAACAACCTCCACTTTGGACAGGTTTGAAATTCTTTAATGTCTATGGTCCTAATGAAGGGCATAAGGCTAGAATGGCCAGTGTTATTTTTCATGCTTTCAATCAAATTAAAGAAACCGGTTTGGTTAAATTATTTAAAAGTCACCGTCCCGATTTTAAAGACGGAGAACAGCTAAGGGACTTTATATATGTGAAAGACTTAGTAAATGTGATTGGATGGATGATGCATGAGATGTTTGCTTCCAATTGGACTACAGCTAAGAATGGTTTATATAATTTAGGCACTGGAAAGGCTAGAAGCTTTTATGATTTAGCAGCTAATACTTTTATAGCACAAGGTTTGAAACCTAATATTGAATTCATTGATATGCCGGAAGATATTAGAGATAAATATCAATATTTTACAGAAGCCAATATGAATAAGCTTCGAAGTGCAGGATATGATAAGCCATTCTCTACGCTTGAGCAAGGCGTTACTGACTATGTTAAAAATTATTTGCTTCCCTCAAAGGGTTATTAATATTTCTTCTATTTTTTCAAATTTTCTTACTGACGTTTTAAAATAGCTTCCATTGGCCTCCGCGGCAAGAACCGAAGTCGGCTGCATGGAACTATTATAAAACTTTCAATCAATTTTTAAAAACTTAATTCTATCAAATGTCAAATAATAAAATAGCCATTATCGGTGGCGGAAACTTAGGCGCTTCTATTGCAGAAGGCTTAATACAAAGTGGTTTTATAAAGGCCAATCAAATTATCCTTACCAAAAGAAATTTGCAAACCATTCAACATTTGGCAGATAAAGGAGCAACGCTTACAAGTAATAATAGTGTAGCTATTAAAGAAGCGCAGTATATTATTTTGGCAGTAAAACCTTTTCAAATTAAAGATATACTTTCTGAAATAAAACCTTCTTTACAAGCAAGTCAACATACTATTATAAGTGTGGCCACAGGTGTATGGATAAAGGATGTGGAAGAAATCTTAGATAGTAGTTTTGCCATTGTAAGAGCCATGCCTAATACTGCTATTGCCATTCAGCAAAGTATGACTTGTATTTGTGCCAATGCAACAGCTTCAAATCAACTAGGTTTTGTGAGTGATTTATTTAATCAATTAGGCAAAACAATTCTAATTGATGAAAAACTAATGGATGCAGCTACTGTACTTGGAGCTTGTGGAACTGCTTATGCATTAAGATATATAAGAGCGAATATCCAAGGGGGTATTGAAATTGGATTTAGTGCAGCGCAAGCATCTTTAATTGCAGCACAAACGGTAAAAGGCGCTGCCGATTTATTATTAACTAAAAATACGCATCCAGAACAAGAGATAGATAAAGTAACCACGCCTATGGGCTGCACCATTGCTGGTTTAAATGAAATGGAACATCAAGGCTTCAGTTCATCCTTAATAAGAGGCTTAACGACCAGCTTTCAGAAGATTAAAAAAGATATGTAATAATGAACTTTAAAAAGAAAACTAAATAAATAAATTTTCAACGCCTCCCTGGCAAGCAGCCAAAGTGCGGCTTTTGAAAACTATTTATTTAGTTTTTTCTTTTTATATTCTAGTGTGCTTTCAAAAATGCAATCGCTTTTGTATAAGCATCTTCTTTAGCAGCAGCATTATAACTTGGATTACTTGGGTTCGCAAAACCATGTCCTGCTTCATATCTATTCACCGCTAAATTCTTTCCTGCTTCTTTCATATTTTTTTCAAAATCGTTCACCATAGCTGGAGAAGGGCTTTGATCTAAGTTGCCAAAAAAGCCAATGATATCACATTGAATAGATTTCAATTTATCCATATTGGTTTCTGGTCTACCATAATACATAACCGATCCTTTTGCTTGTGGTCCTGCAAGTATGGCTGTTTGTAAACTCCACATTCCACCAAAGCACCAACCTACACTATAGATAGATGCTTTAGATCCTGCATATTTAATTGCTCCTTGAATAATGGCAGTCATTCTTCCCATATCCGCACCGCGCATTAATTTCATGGCGCTGTCTGGTGTAGCAGCTACTTTTCCATCATACATATCTACAGCAATTACATTCACATCTCCTAAGTCTGTATAATATTTATCTGATTCCATTTTTACATTGTCATTTAATCCCCACCATTCTTGAATGACAATTAAATACTTATTGCTTTTCTTTTTAGCAGCAATAAAATAAGCATTGGCTTGCTTACCATCGGCAGCATCAAATGACATCATTTTTCCCAATAGGTTTTCTGGATTCACGACTATAGGTGAAGGGTGCATCGCAGCAAAAGCGGGTGTGCTTGCTTCTAACTTATAAGTTTGCTGTGTTTCCATATTTAAACACTCAATTACTTCCGCTTTTTCTACGGCAGGGTGTTGGGTTTTGGTCCAATTCCAGCTAATTAAACTAGCTGTCAAAAGGACGCTAAAAAGGACATAAATGGCTTTTTTCATTGATTTTTATTTATTTTAATTGAAGATGTTCACTTTTATATAACAGTTATAAACATTTTTTGTTGAGTCCTAGCTATGATTTTGTTGCCCCCCTTTTTTGGCGTAGGTTTGTACGACCTCTAAGAATTTTTCCAAATAAAGATAGGTCCAAAAAAGTAAATTAACCATTTTGTAATTGGTTTAAACACAATAGAATATTTCTATTGGGTCTAATCTATTTTCAAAAAATGAACTAATAATATAGTATGGCAAAGTATGTATTTGTAACGGGTGGTGTAACGAGTAGTTTAGGTAAAGGCATCATTGCCGCTTCTTTGGCAAAATTATTGCAAGCAAGAGGCTTCACTACCACGATACAAAAATTTGATCCCTATATTAATGTGGATCCAGGTACTTTGAACCCCTACGAGCATGGAGAGTGTTATGTAACAGAAGATGGTGCAGAAACCGATTTAGATTTAGGGCACTATGAGCGTTTTTTAAGCACACCTACTTCACAAGCCAATAATGTAACTACTGGAAGAATATATCAAACAGTTATTAATAAAGAAAGAGCCGGCGAGTTTTTAGGTAAAACAGTACAAGTGGTACCACATATTACCGATGAGATTAAGCGTCGTATGCTATTATTGGGTCAAGATGGAAAGTTTGATATTGTGATTACTGAAATTGGTGGAACAGTGGGTGATATTGAGAGTACTCCTTTTATTGAAACCGTGCGTCAAATTCAATGGGAATTACCTGAAGAAGATGTGATGGTGGTGCATTTAACTTTAATTCCCTATTTAAATGCGGCGAAAGAATTAAAAACAAAGCCTACTCAACATAGTGTTAGAATGTTAAGTGAGACTGGGGTACATCCCGATGTAATTGTTTGTAGAACAGAACATCCTTTAAATGATGATATTAAAAGAAAAATTGCTTTATTCTGTAATGTAAAAGCAGGTAATGTGATTGAGTCTTTAGATGCGAGTACTATTTACGAAGTGCCTTTGCTAATGCAAAAAGAACAATTGGACTTAATTGTACTTAAGAAATTAAATATTCAAAATTTCAAGGAGCCTGATTTAACGAAGTGGAATATATTTTTAGATAAATTGAAACATCCTAAAAGTATTGTCAATATTGGTCTTATTGGAAAGTATATTGAACTACAAGATGCTTATAAGTCTATCTTGGAAAGTTTTATACATGCAGGTGCGATGAATGAAGTGAAAGTAAATGTAGTTAATGTGCACAGTGAAAATATTACAGACGAGAATGTGAATGAACAATTAGCAGGCTTGCACGGATTATTAGTAGCGCCAGGTTTTGGTGCTAGAGGAATTGAAGGAAAAATTGTGGCGGTAAAATATGCAAGAGAAAACAATTTACCTTTCTTCGGTATTTGTTTAGGTATGCAGATGGCCGTGATTGAATTTGCGCGTAATATTTTACATTTAAAAGGTGCGCACTCGGTTGAAATGGATGCGAATACAGAACATCCAGTAATTGATATGATGGAAGATCAAAAAAGAATTACCATGAAGGGTGGAACCATGCGTTTAGGTTCTTATCCATGTACTATTGCAAAAGATACACTTGCCTATAAAATTTATGGGACTACTACTATTAACGAAAGACATAGACATCGTTATGAATTTAATAATACCTTCTTGAAATTATTCCAAGAAAACGGAATGGTCACTAGTGGGGTGAATCCAGAATTAGGTCTTGTGGAAATTGTTGAATTACCGAATCATCCTTTCTTTATTGGTGTTCAATATCATCCGGAATTAAAAAGTACAGTAGAGCATCCCGCTCCATTATTCGTACACTTTATTGCAGCTGCTAAACTGCAGGCAGCTAAAAAAGCGTAGTTATTTTTTGTTTATTTTAGTTTGTGATGTAGCTAACATTTGTTAGCTTTATAACATGAATAACATACGTATCCTTACTTCCACCAGTTTATTTGATGGTCATGATGCTTCCATTAATATTATGCGTCGTGTGCTCCAAGAAAAGGGAGCAGAGATTATTCATTTTGGACATAACCGTTCTGCTAGAGAAATTGTAGCGGCTGCTATTGAAGAAGATGTACAAGGCATTGCCATTACTTCTTATCAGGGAGGGCATATTGAATTTTTCACCTACGTTAGAAAATTATTAGATGAGGCAGGGTACAAGCATATTAAAATTGTGGGTGGTGGCGGTGGCACTATTTTACCTAAAGAAGCTGCTTATTTAGAAAAGATAGGTATCTCTAAAATATATTTACCAGAAGATGGTTTAAAATTGGGAATTGAAGGAATGATTGAACAAGTGATTCAATTTTGTAATTATTCTTTAAAAGATTTTTCTTCAAAAAAATTACCCAAATTATCTGTTCCTAAAAAAATAGATCCGCGTTTTGTTAGCAGAGCCATAACGCTTTTACAAAATAATCCTAGCAAAACTAATAGCACAAAAAAGGCTAGTTCAAAAAAAACTACTCAAAAAAAGAATACTAAAAAAACAAAGCAAAATATTCCCATTATTGGGCTTACGGGAACGGGTGGTGCAGGAAAGTCTACTGTTTGTGATAGGTTGGTGCAATATTTTTTATTAGCAAATCCTACTAAAACCATTGCTATTGTTTCTGTTGACCCAAGTAAAAGAAAAACAGGTGGCGCCTTACTAGGTGATCGTATTCGTATGAACGCCATTGACCATCCCAATGTATTTATGCGTTCTTTAGCCACTAGGTCTGATAAAAATACTATTGCAAGTTCCATGGATGGCGTGATTGCACTTTTAATAGAGGCAGGCTACGATGCTATTCTTATTGAAACAGCAGGGGTGGGCCAGAACGATGCCACCATTATAGATTATGTAAGCATTCCTATTTATATAATGACGCCAGAATTTGGTGCACCTACTCAATTGGAGAAAATTAATATGATAGATTATGCAAAATTAATTGCCATTAATAAATTCGATAGAGCAGGAGGCTTAGATGCGGTGAGAGATGTAAGAAAACAATTTCGTCGTTCGCATCATATATGGGAGAATGAAAAAAAGCAGCTTCCTATATTTGGTACCATTGCTTCTCATTTCAACGACCCTGGCATGCAGGCCATGTACAATGCACTAGCAGAGATAGTATTTGAAACAGATGCTGTAAAATGGAATTTACTTTCATGGGAACCCAATTATAATGAAAATGAAGTAACCGCACCAACCATTCCGAATAAAAGAACCCAGTATTTAGGAGAAATTGTAACGGCTATTCAAAAAAATAATCAATGGATAGAAGAGCAGAAAAATATTGCTTCTAAGTGGTATTGCTTTCAAGAAGTTTTAAAAGAGCCTAGTTTAAAAGACGATAAAAAAATTCTAAAAGCCAACCAGCTTATTGAAGAGGGTATTGACAAAGAAGTAAAACAATTAATAATTGATTGGCCTGCAAAAAGTAAATCATATAAAGAAGCTTTTATTGAGATAGATCATAAAGGGAAAAAGACAAAGCAATCTATTCGTTTTGAAACACCCTCTGGAACCCTTATTCAAAAAGTTCAAGTACCTAGCTTTAAAGACTGGGGCGATATTGCACAATGGCATTTGAAAGAAAACTTACCAGGTTATTTTCCTTTTACAGCGGGGGTTTTTAAATTCAAACAAAACAATGAAGACCCTACCAGGATGTTTGCAGGCGAAGGTTGTCCTGAAAGAACCAATGCAAGATTTCATTTTTTAAGTAAGGGGCAAAATGCAATACGACTTTCCACTGCATTTGATAGTGTAACACTTTATGGACATGATCCTGAAAAAAGATTAGATGTATATGGTAAAATTGGTAATGCGGGTGTGAATGTGGCAAACATTGACGATGCTAAAAAATTATATAGTGGCATAGATTTAAATAGTCCAAGCACTTCTGTAAGTATGACTATTAATGGGCCAGCACCTATACTAATGGCGCAATTTTTTAATACAGCCATTGACCAAGCCTGTGAAAAATATATTACAGCTAATAAATTATGGCCTACAGTTCGAAAGAAAATAAAGCTCTTGTTTAAAGGGGCCACCCCTCCGGAATATTTTAATGTAAACAAATCATTAAATTTTAAGGACTGGCATAACGGCCTAGGCCTTCAATTATTAGGTGTTTCAGGAGATCAAGTTTTGGAGCCTGCAGTGTATAATAAAATAAAGCAGGAGGTATTAAGTAGTGTAAGAGGAACTTTACAAGCCGATATACTAAAAGAAGACCAAGCACAAAATACTTGTATTTTCTCTACCGATTTTGCTTTAAAAATGATGGGCGATGTGCAAGCTTATTTTGCTGAAAATAAAGTCAAACATTTTTATAGTGTTTCTATTTCTGGATATCATATTGCAGAAGCAGGAGCGAACCCTATTACGCAGTTGGCTTTTACTTTAGCCAATGGGTTTACCTATGTAGAATATTTTATGAATAGAGGTATCGCAATTGATGACTTTACTGCTAACCTAAGTTTTTTCTTTAGTAATGGAATGGATCCGGAATATGCTGTCATTGGAAGAGTGGCTAGAAGAATTTGGGCCAATGCCATGAAGCATAAATACCATGCCAATGAGCGCTCTCAAAAATTAAAATACCATATACAAACTAGTGGAAGAAGTTTGCATGCGCAGGAAATAGATTTTAATGATATAAGAACCACCCTGCAAGCCTTGTATGCTATATACGACCAGTGCAATAGTTTACATACCAATGCTTATGATGAAGCCATTACCACACCTACTGAAGAAAGTGTAAGACGCGCCTTAGCCATACAATTAATAATTAATAAAGAATTAGGTACCACCAAGGTGGAGAATTTTCAACAAGGCAGTTTTTTAATTACGGAGTTAACCGACTTAGTAGAAGAGGCCGTGATGCAAGAGTTTGAAAGAATAAATAATAGAGGAGGTGTTTTAGGGGCTATGGAAAGAATGTATCAACGCACAAAAATTCAGGAAGAAAGTTTACAATATGAAACAAAAAAACATGCAGGTGAAATTCCCATTATTGGGGTAAATAGTTTTGTGCATCCAAGTCAAAAAAATAATGCCGACACGCAGGCTATTTTCAGGTCCTCTTCTACCGAACAAAATCTACAAATTAAAAACCTAGCGAGTTTTCAAAAAAGGCACCAATTAGTCAGTGCTCAATATCTCAAAAAGCTCCAAAAAGCAGCCTTGCAAAATGACAATATATTTGCCGTTTTAATGGAAGCGGTCAAATATTGCAGTTTAGGGGAAATTTCCAATACGCTTTACCAGGTAGGGGGTAAATACAGCCGAAATTTGTAAAAAAACGATACCTTTGGCCCTCGTTAATTACGATTAAATTCTGCGTATGAATACTGATAAAAATACAGTCATTGGTTTTGTATTACTAGCCGGTTTGCTTTTTATGTACTTCTGGTACACCAACAAGCAACAAACAGAGTTAGCTACTTATAAAAAGCATTTTGATGATTCTGTAGCAATGATGAAAGCAACTGCCGATAAAGCAGCTGCTTTACAAAATCCTGTAAAATTAGATTCAACTTCTGGCGCTATTGTTAATAATATAGACACAGTAAAAGAAGAGTTCACTTATTTAGAGAATGAAGTGGTGAAAGTGAAGTTCAGTAATAAAGGTGGACAAGTAGCTGAAGTAACACTTAAAAATTATAAAAACTATAAAAAGCAGTTGGTTACTTTAGGAGATAGTAGTTCTTTAAATTACCCAATTAACATTGGAGATAATAAAGTACTTCAAGTCAATCATATTTTATTTCCAACAAAGACCATTACTGCGGGTGAAAAGGGTGCACAAAAAATAGAGTATACTTATACTACCCCTGCTGGAAAAACGGTTCGTCATCAGTTTACATTAGAAGCGAATAAATATAATGTTGATTGGAATATTCAATTAGAAGGTACAGATCAATTATTAACCAATCAAAAATTGAATCTTGTATGGGATGTTCATGCTTACCAACAAGAGCGTACATCCGTGTATGAGCGTCAAATGTCCAATATCTGTTTTTCAGAAGGGGGTGAATTTGATTATATATCAAGTAAAACTTCTAAAGCTTTTGAAAAACCTATTCAATGGGTGGGTTTAGTGCAACAATTTTTTTCGACTACATTAATTGCTAAAGAGGGTTTTGCATCGGGTAATTTGAACTGGCAAAGAAGCATAGATAGCAGTAACAGTTTAGGTGCTCTTCAATCTCAGTTACAAACTAAAGTAACAGGTACCAATGCAAGTATTGCATTATCGTTATACTATGGGCCTAATGACTTTCAAATCCTAAAAACGCAGGCTCCTGAAATGGAGAAAATTGTAAACTTAGGAAGAGACTTATATTCATTTGTTCGCCCTATTAATAAATATATTTTAATGCCTGTATTTGACTTTATAGCAGGCTTTGTCAAAAATTTTGGATGGGTGGTTTTATGGTTGACAATATTTATTAGACTGGTGACTTCTCCACTTACCTATTCAAGTTATTTGAGTAGTGCCAAGATGAAAGTTTTGAAACCTGAATTAGATGAGATTAAGAAAAAATTAGGCGACGACCAACAAGGCTTTGCCATGGAGCAAATGAAATTGTTTAGAGAAGCAGGTGTAAACCCATTAGGTGGCTGTATCCCCGCTTTATTACAAATTCCTATCTTTTTTGCACTCTATAGTTTCTTTAATTCTAATATTACTTTAAGAGGGCAATCGTTCTTATGGAGCCATGATTTATCTAGCTATGACTCTATCGCAACGCTTCCTTTTACCATACCTAGTTTTGGTAATCATATTAGTTTATTTACACTTACTGCAGTTATTACAAGCTTATTAATGTCTGTTTATAATATGGCCATGACACCTACGCAAGACAATCCTGCGTTAAAGTACATGCCTTATATATTCCCATTTGTATTATTATTTATATTTAACGGTTTGCCTTCTGCCTTAACTTGGTATTATACTGTTTCTAACGTAATTACTTTACTCATGCAGTTAGTGATTCAGAAATTTATCATTAACCATGATAAAATTTTAGCAGGTATTGAAGTAAAACGAAAAACACCGAAAAAGAAAAGTAATTGGCAGTCTAAGTACGAGCAAATGTTGGAGGCTCAGAAAAAAGTACAAACGCTAAAGGATAAAACAAAAAAATAAACTAACAATCCCCCTCAATCCCCCTGAAGTTTAAAATTACCCCCCTAATTATAAGCCTCTTCTTCTTAACGGCTTCATCGTACGCTCAAACCAAGCTAGTGGGAGAGTGTGCCCTTCAGTTTCAAATCACTGAACAAAAAGCAAATGCAGAGGTATTGCCTATTGGCATAAAAGAAGTTTGGGTAAAAGGAAATCAATGTAAAACTAGATTAACCTCTGCTCAGTTAGTACAAACATTTTTATTTAATACACAATTAGATAAAGCAACTATTACTAAGGATATTGGGCAAAGCCATTTTCTGCAAACTATTAATTACCCGCCTGTCTCAAAAAATAATATAGTAACTCAAGAAGAAATAGCGTCTGATTCAACCATGAATATATTAGGCTACCGCTGTAAAGCCATGCAAGTAAAATGGAGCGATGGATCTATCTATGATATTTTATATACCGATGCTTTAAACTTAACAGTGAATCAATTTGAATTAGGATTTAAAAATATTCCAGGTTTGGTTCTGTCTTACACTATAACAAGCGCAAAGGGCATGCGCATTAAATATCAAGCCACTCAATTGGATTTGAGTCCATTGTCATTAAGCCTGTTTACAATTAATAATGAATTGTATCAAGCAATAGATGAAAAGTAAAATCTAGGAAAATTTAGTAAGAGTAAGGACGATTGAAAACTAAACCTTTCAAAAATAAAGGTTGAATATTAAGGTTGAACTGGACTAGGAGTTTTGAATTTAGACAAAACCACTTTGTAGCGATAAGGAATGACGTAAGAAATATTACCCTTATTGTATTTAAGATAATTGCTATTGTTCACAGAGCCACTCATGTTCATGGAGGCGATACCTTTAAATTCTAAACTAGATTTTAAAGTATAAAAAGTAGCCGTCTTATGTGTAAGGTTTCCTATGTTTTTTAAGCTGTATTTCTCCACCATCTTTTTAGATTCGGTGCTACCATTTACAATAGTAGAGGCGTAACTACTCTCAGAGATAAGTAGCACAATAGTTAAGCAAGTGCTTATTAATATGTTTTTTATAGTACGCATGATCAGTTCAAAGGTAAGTATTTTACAATTTCAGCCACAAAATTATTTTTAACCTATTTATGGGGGTATGTGAAGAACAAATTATTGATAATTAATAGGTTAATTGTATATTTATTTAAAGCATTGATACTCAGAGATAATTTTT
>Ga0209088_10001840_pt1 | contig 13400 bp, 9 predicted proteins | sample S_140625_EF_Meta_FD_187324 | JGI IMG/M metagenome (GOLD analysis project Ga0209088, IMG submission 187324) | Freshwater microbial communities from Lake Simoncouche, Canada to study carbon cycling - S_140625_EF_MetaG (SPAdes) (version 2) | ecosystem: Environmental > Aquatic > Freshwater > Lake ...
CTCGAGCTCTGGAACGGCACGTCCTGGCCCTGGAAGAACTTCGCCTCCTTGTTGTCGCTCGTGAAGACGCGGGGCTCCTGCAGGATGCGCACCGTGGTCTCTTCCGAGAGGGCCTGCAGGATCACCTGCGCGCTGGCAGTGAAGGTCAGGTCGGAGGTCGAGAGGTCCGGTGCGAAGATGTCGGTCTTGGCGCCGACGAACTTCGGGTCTATCACGATGGCGTTGTTGCCGTTGGTGAGGTTCAGGTCCTGGCCCCACTTGATGCCCAGCTGGAAGTCATCGCCCAGCTGCACCTCGGCCAGCACCACGGAGATCATCACCTGGCGACCGGGCTTGTCGAGGTCCTGCACGATCTTGGCCAGGCTGTCCTGGATCTCCGGCGGCGCCAGGATCAGCAGCGAGTTCTGCCCGGCGTTGGGCACCACGCGGCTCTTGCCGACCAGGGCGCTGACCTCGGTCTGGTCCTCGCCTGCGGCGCGGCCCGACTGCCAGGGGAACTGGATGCCGCCGGAGCCGCCGCCTGCGCCCGCCTGGTTCGTGTTGCCGCTCGTGAACGCGTTCGTGTTGGTGGTGCCGTTCTGCCCGCCGCTTGCCACGTTGAAGTCGATGCCGGTCAGGCCTTCCTCGGGGCTGCGGATGGTTGCCGACGATCCGGACTGCGCAAGGAGGGCGTTGAGGATCTCGGCGAGCTCCACCGCGCCCGCGTGCTTCAGCGGGATGTTCCGCGGCATGCCGGCCTGGAGCGGCTGGTCGATCTGCTCGATGAGCATGTCGAGCCACTTGAAGTTGTCCGGGGTCTTGCTGACCACGATCAGGCGGTTGGAATCCGGGTACGCCTCGATGCGGAAGATGTTGGCGATCGCGACGTCCGCGCCTGCCTCACCGCCGCCGCCGCCGCCGATCCCCTGCACGCGCTGGATGCCGGTGCTCCGGCCTCCTGCGCCGCCGCCCGTGGTGCGTCGCGCGCCGCCACCGCCGCCTCCCTCGAGCAGCGACTGCAGCACGGTCTGCACCTTGAGCGGGTCAGTGTACTTGAGGTCGTACAGGCGATAGATCTGGCCGCTGCTCTCGGACGATGGCTTGTCGAGCTCCGAGATCAGCTTCTCGATCTCGTGCATGATCGTCGGCTCTGCGCGGATCGTCAGGCTGTTGGTGGTGGGGAGCGTGGTCACGACCAGCTGCTCGCTGGTGCCGACCTCGACGGCGCCGCCGCCGCCCCCGGCCGTGGGCGTGCGGCCGCGGTTGTTCTGCTGTCCCTGCGGCTGGCCGCCGCCCTGGCGCGGCGTCGAAGCGCCGCCGGTGGGGGCGCGCGCCGAGAACAGGTCGGTGATGATGCCGGAGATCGTCTGGGCGTCCTGGTACTTCAGGCGGATCGTCTTGGTCTGCACGTCCACGTACGCCTGCTGGTCGAGCAGGTCGATCAGGTGCTGCACGCGCTTGGCGAGGGCGATGTCGCCTTCCAGGATGATCTGGTTGGAGTTGTTGTCCACCTGCAGCGTGGCGTAGCCCGGCAGCGAGTCGCCGAGGCGCTCGTACACCTGGGAAGCCTTGGTGTTCTTGATGCGGAACACCTTGATGACGATGTTGCCGTTCTCCGGCAGGTCGGCGATGTCCACGTCCGGGCCAAGCACCTTGGCAGGCTGCAGCGTGTTGAGCTCGGTCAGGTTGTCGATGAGGATCATGTCCTCCGTCTCGACCACGCCCAGGCCGTTCAGGCGGAACGCCTGGAAGATCAGGTTGAGCGCCTCGCTCTTGGGCATCTTCCGGTCGCTGACGATGGTGATCTTGATGGGAGACAGCGCCGTCTGCTTCGGGATCACCACCTTGCCGGTCCACAGCGAGATGGTGTCGATGAGCGTCTTGATCTCCTGGTCACGGAACTGGAGTCCGACGAGCTCGTCCCGCGTGTCGGCCTTGCGGCCCTTGGCTGGCCCTTGGTCCGGCGACGGTGCGGGTGCCTCCGGCGGGAGTTCCATGGGCTGGTTCATGGAGCTGCCCTCGCCCGCGGCCGGCGCTGCGGCTGGATCCTGGAACGCTGCGATGGCGGCGGCTCCCGAGGGGTACGCGAGCATCGCAACGAGGAGGGCGAGTGACGTGGGCTGGCAGGTCTTCACTTGGGGTCTCCGCGGCGGGTTGCCGGGGTGTCGAGGGGGTCAAGGCGCGCCGGGCGCATCAGTCCTTCATCGGCTCCGGATGGGGCCATGGGCGCAATCTGGTGCCTCGGGGGAAACGCCGGGCCCCGGGCATGATTGCGGGCTGGGAAGGGTAGCGGGGCGGAATCCTGGATACCCCCGTCCGGGGGCATTCCGCGGTCGCCCGTGGGCAATTCCGGCGGTCAGCGGCCGATGGTCTCGAGCCGCTGGGTCAGCCACTGCTCCTCGTTCTCGAGGCGCTGGCGGACCGCCGGGTCGAGGTCCTGGCGTCCCTGGGCCGCCGAAACGGCCGCCAGGGCGCTTCTGGCGGCGTCCATGCCCATCTTTCCAACGCCCTCCTCGGAGAGCGCATTGGGGACGGGCGCCGGCACGGCGGGGCTGGCGTTCAGGACCGGGGGCTTCGCCGCGGCCCCGGACCCGGGTGAGGTCGTCGGCGGGGTGCTGCCGCCGGCCGTCACCGTGACACCGCTCGGGGGGGTCGCGGTGGTGATCGGCTTGAAGAGGGTGTCGTTCGGCTTCTGCCCGACCGCCACGTCATAGACCTTGCCCTTGTGCTTGATCTTCAGCTGCCAGGGCGAGATCACCTCGAGCACGGTCACGCCATCGGACTCCTTGCCGATTTCCATGACCTTGTTGCCTTCGAAATAGACCGCGCTGCCGAGCATGCCGATCGGCTTGGGCCCCATGTAGTCGGTGGGCGGCGGCGGCGGCGGCGGCGGGGGCTGCGGCGGCGGGGGCGGGGGCGGCGGCGGGACCTTCCGCTTCCAGTCGGGCGGCGCAAAGAACAGCGAGCGCCCCTCGAAACGGCGTTCGTAGAGCCCGTGCGTCTCGTCGTGCTGCGTCAGCAACGGCGTGGTGACGTCCACCGACTCCACGGTGGAAGAAGACCGGAACAGATCCACGAACAGCGGGAAGCCATGGTCGACGACCACGAACGCGCCCGCCACGCCTGCGATCGCGGTGGCGATCAGCATCGGCGACCAACGGATCCCCGAGGGAAGATCGAGTCGGAAGTTCATCGCCCGCCCCTTCCGCCGGAGGAGACGACCCACGTCTCGATGGTGGCCTGGACCACCAGCTTGCGGCTCTGCTCGTTCTTCTGGATGCGCAGCGACGTCACGCCGTCGATCACGGGGTGTGCCTCGAGGTCGGCGACCAGGCGCGGGAATTCCTCCGCCGTGGTCTCGAACTTCACCTCGGCCTGCAGGCGGTCGATGGCCGGCCCGAGCACGCCCGCATCGCTGTCCTTCACGCGCTGTCCGTTGCGCGCCTCGTAGCTGTAGCCGGCCACCTTGTGCTTGCGCAGCACTTCGTCGATGGCGCTTGCCAGCTCCTCGCGTCCGGTGGCCGCCGCGCCCGGGGGCTCCACCGGGCCGAAGGTGCCGACCGCGCGGCGCAGGTCGGAATTGACGCTCGACTGCCGACGCGCGCCGCGGTCGAGCGCAGCTTCGATCTGCGAGCTCTCGGCGCTCCACGATCGTGCGCGCGACCAGAGCAGTTCGTCGGCCGCCAGCCATCCCACCAGCACCATCGCGCCCAGCACCAGCCACTGCTGCCGCTTGGGAAGCGCGTCGTAACGCGCGCGGAGGTCGGCCACCTGCGCGCGCAGTGGGCGGCGCGTGGCCCGCGTGCGGGGCCGTTCGGCGGTGTCGACGTTTGCTGGGAGGTTCGTCATTGCGTGGTCGTTCAGTCGCGCTTGCAGCGTTCGAGCAGGAGGTTGAACTCTTCCTTCAGCCGGGCCTGCACGTCATCGGGCAGGTCGGCTCGGTTGCGTGCCTTGGAGACCAGCACCAGTGCGGCGCGGGCCTCCTCCTTGCTCATCTGGTTGATCTCGTTCGCGCTCAGCGGAGTCGGCGCCGGTTCGGGCTCGGAGCTGCCGCCCGGCTTGCTCCTGGTGGCAAGCGCGCCGCGGCCGCTGCCGGAACCGCGCGCCGCGCGGGCGGCGGCCTTGGAATCCTCGCCCTTCGCGTCGCCTGACTTCGCGTCGTCCGCCTTCGCTTCGGCGGTCTTGCTGTCGCCGGGCTTGGTTGCGGTGCTCTTGCTGTCAGCGCCCTTGTCGTCAGCGCCCTTGGAATCCGCGGTCTTCGCGTCCGCAACGCGAGCGCTCGGTGTCTTGTTCTCCGCGCCCTTCAGCGTGGTGCTGGTGGTGCCGCGCGTCCCAGTGGACTCGGTAGATTTGGTGGACTCGGAAGACTTGGCGGACTCGGAAGACTTGGAAGCTTCCGTCGATGCCGCACCGCGTGCGGCTGCACCGGACTGCGAGGCGCCGGCCGACGCATCGCCGGCATGCGCCACGGTCGCTTCGTCCGAACCGGAAGTCCCGGCGTCGGCGCCGTCCGCCTGCGCGTCATCGTGCGTGGCCTTCGCCCCGCCGGCCTTCGCCGCCTCGATGTCCTTCGGGTTCAGGCCGGACGCCACGGGATCGACGTCCGCCGGCGGTAGGCCGTAGCGACGGACGCGCATCGACTTGCGCGCGAAGTCCTGCGATTCCGGGAAGCTCACCGGGTAGGTGGGACGCACCGCGGTGGCGTTGAGCGTGAACTCCTGGTACCCGCGGGAGTCGGGCGCTTCCGAGCTGCGCTGGATCGACTCGAACGCACCGGACTCGCGCAGCTGGCGCTCCATGGCGATCATCACCTCGGAACTCTGCTGCCCGCCCGCGGGTCGTGCCTTGCCGCGGAGGGTCACGGACTGGCCCTTGGCGGACTGCGCCACGTTGATGAACTCGAGCTCGGCGCCGTCCGGTGCGCAGCATGCGATGTCGGACAGGGTCTTCGTCATCGAGGCGCCTTGGCGGCCCATCACGCGGTACATCGCCTGCTTCTTGCGGTCCGTGTCTTCCGCCCGCTGGTAGGCCTCCAGATCGGGCAGCTTCCACCGCAGGAGCAGCAGCCGCGCGCCTTCGATCACCAACGGGCCCAGCACGAAGCACAGCACGCCTGCAATCAGCACGCGCCTCGCGGTCCGCGGCTCGGACAGGCGGTTGATGAACACGCTTGTGCGGTCGGGCCGTGCGCCGAGGTCGGTGGACTGGAGCCGCGTGAGCGCCAGCATGGGTCCGGTGGCTGCCGCGGCCAGGCCGATGGCCAGGCCGTGCTCGCGCCACCAGCCCGATGCATCCGAGGCGGTCACGCCGGTGAGCATCTGCGAAAGTCGTCGGAGGTCGGCGCTGCTGCAGCCGAACCCGCCGCCAAGCACGCTCGACGCCGACTGCATCGCGCCGGCGATCGCGGCGGGGATTTCCGCTGCGGGCACCGATGCGTGGACACACGCTTCGCCGACCGCCTGCGCGACGTCGCTGGGTTCGATGGATTCGCCCGCGCCGCCGGCGCGGACCGTGCGCATCAGGAGTCCCTGGCTCGTCGGCACGCAGATCGAGAGCACGCCGTTGGCTGCATCCACCGAGACCAGCGTGCCCTCGGTCCAGGCCGACAGGGCTGCAAGTCCGGCAACGGCAGGCGCAAACGAGGTGTTCCGGCCCTCGTGGATGCCGGCGGGCAGGTGCGGACGCTCGGCGTCCTCGGGCCACTCGGTGACGAGGCCGGTGCGGATGCCGTCGCCGCGCTCGCGCGGCAGCAGTGCGGAGGCCACGCGCCAGAACGGCGTGCGTCCCAGCACGAAGGTGGTGGCGTTGAGCTGGAGCGCGCTCTCGAGACGTCCTTCGTCCGCGCTGGGCAGCTGCACCGCGCGCACGATCACGTCGGCGCCCGGGAGCGCCACCACGGTGTGGCCGGCGCGCTGCCCGTCGATCCATTGCGACGCCCGCGCGTCCTCGGCGGCGAACCGTTCGGTCGCCACGAGTTCCAGCGCAGCGGCGCCGGACCGGACTGTCATGAGGTCCCATCCGGCACGCGTGCGGCATGCGATCGCCACGATGGCGGGATCGCGCTGCGGTGCTTCTTCGGTGGGCTTCCTGCGGAACGGGTTCATGCGTGTTTCACTGCTCTCGGTACGAGAGGATCTTGGCGGGCAACTCGGACTTGTCGATGACCACCTCGATCTCGACCTCGGCGCCCGTCGATGCTGCGCGTCCGCGACTCGTCACGGTATACACGCTGCTGGTCACGTCGAATTGCGTGGCAATCTGGCTGAGAACCTGGGGATTCACGCCGGACATGCCGGAGAGGTCCGCCAGGCTCACGATGCCCTCGGGCTTCGACTTGCGGCGCGCCACGATGGCATCGGCCAGACGGGGGTCGAAATCGAGCACTTCCTTCAGGACCGATTCCGGCACCGTGTTGATGTTCATCCTTCCGGGCACCGGCTTCGAGAAGTCGTCGCTGGTGATCTCGCGCAGCACCGCACGCAGCTGCGCGGGGTTCAGGTCTGCCACCGCAGCGGTGCCTCCGGTCCCCGAACGTCCGCCGGACGAGCGTCCGCTGCTGCCGCCGCTGCTGCCGCCGCCGCTGCTGCCGCCGCCGCTGCTGCTGCCGCCGCTGCTGTTGGATCCGCCGGAGCCGCCGCCCTTGGACGCGGTCGAGCCGCCCATCTGCACGTTGACGCCCACCGCGTTGTTCCCGTTTCCGCCGCGGCTCGCGCCGCCCGTGCTTCCGCCGGTGGTGCTTCCACCGCCCGTGCTGCGGCCTCCGCCCGAAGTTCCCGTGCCGCCGGTACCGCCCGTTCCGCCGGCGCCGCTCGAGCCAGCGGCAAGCTGGCTCAGCGGCGTGACCAGCAGGTTCTCCGGCTTCGCGTTCGCCTGTGCGCCGTACGTCGCCAGCGCCTTCGCCTGGTCCTCGGTCACCCCAAGTCGCTTCACCAGCGACTCGGGATCCGTGCCCTTCAGGGGGAGCTTGTCCTCGCCGCTCAGCGACATCTTGCTCTGCTTGCTGTAGGCGGTGAGGTATCCCGCCCATCCGGCATCGAGCTTGCCGTCGGGCTTGTCCTCGGGGAACGACTTGGGGCCGTCATCCTCGTTGGGATCCAGCCTGCCGTTCAGGTTCCAGTCCTCGCCGCGCACGTACTTCGGCCATGCGCCGGCCACCAGCTCGAGTTCGGCGACGCTGTGGAAGTTCCCGTTTCGGGGTGCGTAGCCCATCGAGCGTCCGGTGTAGTAGTCGCGCTCCGCGCCGAGCTGTCCGACGTTGTCGTCGGCATCGCGCCAGTCGACGATGGCGTCCACCACGTCGGGCGTCATGTTGGGCAGGTTGGTGAGCTGCGTGCGCGTCGCGGTGTTGATGTTGAGCTTGGCGCCTTCATCGAGCGGGCCGGCCCACTCCACGCCGTCGAGGAAGTGTCGGATGTCCCAGGTGCCCGTGGCGGTGCCGCCGAGCGCGTGTTCCTCCATGTCGCGGACCGGTGCCATCGGGTCGTCCGGATCCGCGTTCTCCAGGTGGAATTCCATGATCGCGATCATCTGCTCGACGCCCGCCCGTGCCGCCCAGCGTGCCTGCACGCGTGCAAGCGTCTCGCGGCCGACCACTGCCTGGCGGAACGTGACGATCTGCGTGGCCGCCACCAGCACTGCGGCGATGGCCACCGCCCACACCACCACCACGACCACGCTTCCTCGCCGTGCGCGATGCCTCATCCCTGGCCTCCTCGTCCGCCTGCGCCGCCACCGACGCCGCCGTTGAAGCCGCCGCCGCCGCGTCCACCGCGACCGCCGCCGGTGCCACCACCCGGGAAGCCGCCTCCACCGCGTCCGGGAGGCGCCATTCCGCTACCGGCGCCGCCGCGTCCGCCTTGGCCGCGACCGCCTCCGGCCTGTGTCGCGCCGCCGCCGGCGGCATCGCCGGCCGCTCCGCCGGCCTCACCCGCAGTTGCTGGGCCGCCGCCGCCTTGTGCTCCGCTCCCCTGCGCGCCCGTGCCGCCGTTCTGCGCCGTTGCACCGCCTGAACCGTCGGTCGTGGGGGCCTGCTCCTCGGGCGGCGGATCTTCCTTCGGGCCGATCACGCGATCGACCGCCACCGCGGTGCGCAGCGTGACCTCCGCGGACATGCTGTTCCGTTCGCCGCCGAGCGGGATGCCCGTGGCGATCACCGTCATTCGCACCAGCTTCGGCAGGCCGTCGACGTCGGAATCCCATTCCGTGCGCCAGCCCGCCTCGCCGTCGCTTGCTTCCACCAGGAACCCGACCACGCCGTCGGCCAGCGGTTCGGCGGTGCCGCCGCCATCGGGCGTGTCGTCCGGCATGAAGTCCCGGCGGCGCCAGATGGCGGAACCGAGCTCGTCATCCTCCACGCGGAACTGCGTCTCGTATTCGCGCCCTTCGCCCTGGTACTCCACCGGACGCGTCGGGCGCATCGACGCGTTGAAGAGCAGCAGGTCGCTGCGTTCGTGGCCGCCGGTCCGCGCGCTGGCTTCGCGCGTGGTGAGGAGGAAGCGCGTCTCGAACAGGTCGTCGCTGCGGATGGTCGACGCGACCTCGCGCCGCACGGCCTCGAGCGCGGTGCTGGCACGCTGGAACGCCTCGACGCGGTCGCGCGCGATGTTCCTGCCCTTGCTCAGCTGCGAGAGCGCGAACGTCACCGCCGTCAGCACGAACGCCGCGATCGTGCCGGCCACGACCAGCTCGATCAGCGTGAAGCCGCGCCGCGGCCCGTGCTCACTGTTGCGGTTGGGTCTGCGCGTCATAGCGTGCCTGCCTGTCGATGGGGGTGGTCGGGGCGCGGGCGGGCTCTTCGGTGTTCTCGGGGTGCGGCGCAATCAGCGTCTCGACGCGGTACTCCATGCCGCGGACGTCGCGGGCGATGGCGGTGACCTCGTACGGATCCCCCAGGCCCCGCTTGCGGATGTCCAGCTCCCACTTAAATTCCTCGAACGGCGCGTCGAACGTGCCGTCGGATGCGCGGCCCAGCTGCCACTCGACCACGCCGGTGGAGAGCACCTCGTTCAGCAGGCCGTCCAGGAGCTGCGCGGCCGCCAGCTCGCGCTCGGAGCGCTCCTGCATGGCGAGCGAGCGCTCCGCGATGGAGATCACCGCCGCCAAGCCGATGCCGAGGATCACGCCGCCGACGATCACGTCGATGAGCGCCCAGCCGCGTCGCAGGCTTCGTGTCCGCGCGTTCACCATGGCTCACGGTCCCGTCCCGACCGGTCCAGGTCGATGGGTGCCCGGGCGAACGGTGCCGGCTTGTCCGCGTCCACGCGCACGACGCTCGGCGATCCGGTCGGCAGCACCACGGTGGAGTCGATGCCCTGGCCGACGAGCCGCACCTCGATCTTCGGCCGATCGCCGCCGGGCGTGCTGGTGATCGTCCACTCCGAGGGGTCGACGCGCTGGTCGTGCTGGCGCACGTCCTCGATCTCGACGCCCAGCGGCAGGCTGACCGGTGCCGCAAAGCGGTCCGTGCGCCATTCCGCGGGAGCGGTGGGATCCTCGGGGTTCCCGTCCTTCACGAGCAGGTAGATGCGGCCGTCGGCCCCGTCGCGCCAGATGGCGACCTGCTGCGATCCGAGCGACTGCCGGTAGGCGAAGAGCCGCATGATCTCCGCCACCTGGTCGACGGCGTTGTCGGCTTCCTGGCGCGCGGTGCCCGTGAACTTGGGGACGATGGCCGCCGATGCGATGGCCAGGACCACGACCACCACGATCAGCTCGATCAGCGTGAAGCCGCCGCGCAACGAGCGTCGCCCGCCGCGCAACGCGCGTGGCATGAGAAGGTGATGTGCGCGTGCGGAAGTCATGGGAAGCGCACGCGCGCGGCGTGCGTCAGTTGCGCTTGTCGCCGGCGATGATGTCTGCGGACTCGCCCTCGCCGCCGGACTGTCCGTCGGCGCCGTAGCTGTAGACGTCGAAGTCGAGGTTCACCTCGCCGCGGGTCTTGATCTGGTACTGGTTGCCCCAGGGGTCGGTGAGCTGGTTCTTGTTGAGCAGCGCGGTGTCGCCCTCGGTGAGCTCCACCAGGCTGAAGTCATCGGGGAGCACGCTCAGGCCCTTGGCGGTCATGTACATGCGGACCTGGTTGGAGATGGTCTCGGCATCGGCACGCGCGGTCTTGGACTTGGTGAAGCCGATCCACTGCGAGACGCGCGGCACCACCAGCGCGGCGAGGATGGCCATGATGGTCACCGCAACGATCAGCTCGACGAGCGAGAAGGCGCGGCGGGATCGGCGGGCGGAGCGGCGGAGGCGGTCGATTCGCATGGTTTCCACGGGTTTCGGAAAGGGGGGAGCGGATTCGGAAGATCGGTGTTCTACGACTGAACGCACCAGTACGGGCCATGTGACATCGGCCATCACGGCAATTCCGAATAGTGTCCAATAACCTGTCAGGAAGGGGCCGGAATCTTCACCCGCCCAGCGACTTCTGCATCTCGAGGAGCGGCAGCAGGATGGCCGCCAGCACGAACGAGGCAATCAGGGCCATGAACACGAGGAGCACCGGGGGCAGGAGCTTGGTGAAGAGCTTCAGCGAGGTGTTCACCTGCCGGTCGAAGGCGCCGGCGGCGTGGATCAGCATGGGTTCCAGGCGCCCGGACTTCTCGCCGATGTTCACGATCTGCACCAGGAGCGGCGGGAAGAACCCGCACTTCTCCAGGGGTTCCGCCAGGGACTGGCCGGTGGTGACCTTCTCCTGGACGCCGTCGATGGCTTCCATCAGCACCACGTTGCCGAGGGTGTCGCGGACGATCTTGAGCGCGGACAGGATCGGCAGGCCTGCCGAGACCAGCGTGCCCAGCGTGCGCGTGAAGCGCGCCACGGCCACGTCGCGGAGGAGGGGCCCGATGATGGGCGACTTCAGCAGCACGAGGTCCAGCTTGCGGCGGTTGGCATACACCGCGATCCAGCGGCGGAAGCCGATGACCGCGCCGACGGCGGCCAGCAGCACCAGCCACCACCAGTCGCGCATGAAGTCGGCGAAGCCGAGCAGCACCATGGTGGGGAAGGGGATGGTGACTCCCGGCTGGCCCAGGATCGGTGCCATCAGGCGCGGCAGCAGGAAGGTGACCGCGATGATGATGCTCACGCCGATCATGCACGCCACGATGAGCGGGTAGATGGTGGCGCCCACCATCTCGCGGCGCAGTTCCACGGAGCGTTCGAGCAGGTCGGCAAGCTGGTGCATCACCTCGCTCATGCGGCCCGAGGCATCCGACGCACGCACCATGCCGACGATCATCTCGTCGAAGGGCGGGCCGTACTCGTCCATGGCCTCGTGCAGCGGGCGGCCGCTCTCGACGCGCTCGATGATGAAGTCGAGGATCACGGGCTGCGCCTTGCCGGCGGCCTGGCGTCGCACGGTCTTGAGCGCATTGAGGAGCGGCAGGCCGGCCTCGATGGCGGTGGCGAGCTCGCGGATGATGTTCGCGAGCTCGGTGCGCTTGAGCTGCGGCCGGCCGGTGGTGTTCCCCGTGAATGCACGTGCGAGCGCACCGAGGTCGATGCCGCCCGGGCGCGTCTCCGCGGGCTGCTGCCCGCGCGGCGCGGACTTCGGGGCAGCCTTCGCCGCCTTGGCCGGTGCCTCGGCTTCCGCCATGTCGAGCTGCATCGGGAGCAATCCCTGCCCCTGGAGGAGGCGCATCGCGGACGCGCGGTCGGGCGCGGCGATGGTGCCGGTGGCGAGCGCGCCGCCGCGGTCCATGGACTGGTATCGGAAGGAAGGCATGGGTGGAGGCGCGCCGATCAGGCGTCGTCGATGTCCTGGGTGGCGCGGAGCACCTCGTCGATGGTGGTGAGGCCGGCCGCGGCCTTGTGCATGCCGTCGTCGCGCATCGACTGGAAGTCCTTGTCCACCATCTCGCGCAGCTCGAGCGTGGTGCGGTTCTTGCTGATGCCCTCGCGCAGGCGGGCGTTGATGCGTGCCAGCTCGTAGAAGCCCATTCGGCCGCGGAAGCCGGAGCCGTTGCACTTCTCGCAGCCCTTGCCGACGGCGGCGCCGTCCTTGAAGAGCAGCCGCTCCTCGGGCGTGATGCGCGCCGCCATCTCCTCGGTCATCGGTATGCGGGTCACGCACTCCTTGCAGAGGCGGCGTCCCAGCCGCTGGGCGAGCATGCCCTCGAGCACGCTGGCGATGAGGAACGGCTCGGCGCCCATGTCGACCAGGCGGCCGACCGAGGAGATCGAGTCGTTGGTGTGGAGCGTCGTGAACAGCAGGTGGCCCGTGAGCGCCGAGCGGATGGCGATGTCCACCGTCTCGTTGTCGCGCACCTCGCCCACGAAGATGACGTCGGGGTCCTGTCGCAGGATGGCGCGCAGGCCGGTGGCGAAGGTGAGTCCGCGCTTGGGGTTCACCGGGATCTGGTTGATGCCGCTGAGCTCGTACTCGACGGGATCCTCGATGGTGATGATCTTCTTGCGCGGGTCGTAGAGCTTGTTGAGGCACGCGTAGAGCGTGGTGGTCTTGCCGCTTCCCGTGGGACCGGTCACGAGCACCATGCCGTGCGGCTTCTGGATCATCTTGTCCATCATGCCGCGCATCTGCTCGCGCATGCCGAGGCTCACGAGGTCCAGCGGCAGCGAGCTCTTGTCGAGGATTCGCATGACCACGCTCTCGCCGTAGACGGTGGGCACGGTGCTGACGCGGATGTCCACCTTGCGCCCCTCGAAGCGCAGCGTGATGTGCCCGTCCTGCGGCACGTAGCGCTCGGCGATGTTCATGTGCGCCATGATCTTGACGCGACCGATCAGCGCCGGCTGCAGGTGCTTCGGCGGCGAGGGCTGCTCGATGAGCACGCCGTCGATGCGGTACTTGACCTTGAGCTCGGTCTCGAACGGCTCGATGTGGATGTCCGAGGTGCGGTTCTGGATTGCCTCGAGGATGACCAGGTTCACCAGGTTGATGAGCGTGGGCTGCTCGGCCATCCGGTGGACGTCGTCCGCCTCGATGGCGTCGAGGTTGTGCTCGACGTCGCCGCCGCCCACCTCGCTGTCCTCGGCAAGGCTCTCCGCCATGCGCGCGGCCGTGGTGCCGTACATGTCGCGCATCAGCTCGCTGAAGAGCGCCTGGTCAAGGCCGATGCGCATCACCGGCATCCGGGCGAGCGATGCCGTCTCGTCGACCGCGGCGATGTCGAGCGGATCCAGCATGGCCACCACCAGGCGGCCGCGCTCCTCGCGCAGCGGCACCACGCGCAGGCGCACCGCGGCGTCGGGCGCCAGCCGGGCCGCGGCCTCGGCACTCGACTCCGGCAGGGCGTCCGCCCATGCGATGCCGAACAGCTTGCACCTGTCACGGAGCGACGCATCGCCGGCGATGGATGCGAACGCCGCGGCATCGAAGCCGTCGGCGGGGACAGGGGTGCTGTGCAGGTCGTGGTCCATCGTGTGCTGCTTCAGTGGCGCGCGGCGCACATGGGGCGGCGCGG
>Ga0209088_10001843_pt1 | contig 13397 bp, 14 predicted proteins | sample S_140625_EF_Meta_FD_187324 | JGI IMG/M metagenome (GOLD analysis project Ga0209088, IMG submission 187324) | Freshwater microbial communities from Lake Simoncouche, Canada to study carbon cycling - S_140625_EF_MetaG (SPAdes) (version 2) | ecosystem: Environmental > Aquatic > Freshwater > Lake ...
GCTTTGATTTAGGCATACGCGAAAGATACACCATGAGCAAGAATGCTCCTATGGCCACCAAGATCCTTGTCGTCGATAACTACGACTCCTTTGTCTTTAACTTGGTGCAGTACCTGCAGCAGCTAGGTGCAGAGTGCACTGTGGTTCGAAACGATGCCGTGCAGGCCCACGATGCTGCCAACTACGACGGTGTTCTCATCTCACCTGGACCAGGCATTCCTGAAAAGGCTGGGGTCAGTATTGAAATGATTAAGTTTTGCGCCGAGAAAAAGATTCCAGTTTTTGGTGTGTGTTTAGGCCATCAAGCAATTGGTGTTGCATTTGGTGCAACAGTTTCTCGTGCGCCAGAACTACTTCATGGAAAAACTTCTTTAGTACATCACCAACAACAAGGAGTTCTTGCAGACCTACCATCACCATTTACTGCAACGAGATATCACTCATTATGTGTTGAGCGTGACACAGTGGGTGCTGATTTAGAAATAACAGGATCAACTGAATCAGGAATTGTGATGTCCATGCGCCATCGCACATTGCCAATTGAAGGCGTGCAGTTCCACCCAGAGTCAGTTCTCACTGAACATGGACATCAGATGTTAGCTAATTGGTTAAGTGCATGTGGTGATAAGAATGCAAAGGCAAAAGCAGTTGGTTTATCGCCAGTTGTTGGTAGTCGTTCTTAAGGTGCTTTATTAACCGTAATGGTTACTGACTTACCAATAGTTTGGGTAGTTCCGCCATCAGGGGCTTGTCTAATAACAACACCAATAGGTTGGTTTGCATCGTATGCATCAATTGCATTGACTAAGAAGCCAGCTTGAACAAGCAGGGTTCTAGCTTGAATTGCATCCACACCAATAAGTGCGGGAACAGTAACCTGACCACTAGCAATTTGTAATACAACCCCGCTACCTGCAGTAATAGTTGAACCAGGCTCCGGTGTTACTTTCAAAATAGTTCCTAGCGCTTCATCGGAAGGGATAGCCTCCGTGCGAGAAACAACTAAACCAACAGCACTCAGTGCTGCGCGGGCATCAATGAGTGACATACCTACTAAATCTGTAGGAATAACCGCATCTCCTGGCCCATCTGAAATAGTTAAAACAACCCCAGAACCTTTTTGTGCACGTGTTGTTGCAAGAGGTATTTGGCTAGCAACTCGATCAATAGGAATTCGCCCATCATGAGCACGTTGGATAGTTACAACATAATCTTTCAAAAGAGCCTGAGCATCCACCTGGGTTAAGCCCACAACGTTAGGGATTTGAGGCAGATTATTAGTATCAACGGCTGGTCGGGTGACAAATAAACCAGCACCGATAACGGTGATTGCAAGAATGGAACTCAAAGCCCCAACTAATACTTTGCGACGAGAAATCTTAACTTTTGGAATAGTTGTAGTTAACGCTTGGCCAGTTCCTACTTTAAATAAATCATCGAGCATCAACCCAGCTGATTGATAACGATCTTCAGGTTTCTTAGCAAGGGCCACAGAGAGAATGACATCAACACCTTCAGGTAGTTCTGGTTGAATTTTACTTGGAGCAACTAGAACTCCAGAGACATGTTGGTATGCGATAGAAACAGGTGTGTCACCAGTAAATGGTGGCTGTCCGGTTAATACTTCATAGAGTAAACATCCAGTTGAATAGATATCACTGCGCAAATCTGCAACTTCACCCAAAGCTTGTTCAGGGGAGAGATATTGAGCAGTACCAACAATGTTCCAGGTGCTAGTTAATGTTGCGCCAAGATCTGCAAGAGCGCGCGCAATACCAAAATCCATCACCTTCACATCACCTTGATCTGTGATCATGATGTTGGCAGGTTTGATATCTCTGTGAACAATTCCGCGCTGATGAGAATAATCAAGTGCGGCTAAAATTCCTTCACCAATTTCAAGTGCGCGCTTGAGTGGCACACGCTCACCGTTATGAATCAGGTCGCGCAAAGTGTGGCCAGAGACTAACTCCATCACTATGTATGGGGCAGGTGTTTCACCAGAGTCATAAACAGCAACAATTCCAGGGTGATTTAAACCAGCTGCAGCTAGCGCTTCTTTTCTAAAGCGCGCAACAAAAGAAGGATCACGCGCTAAATCACTGCGCAATACTTTTATTGCTACTTGGCGTGCAAGGCGAGTGTCTTCAGCAACATAGACATCGGCCATTCCGCCGGTGCCAATCATTTCGCCAAGCTTGTAGCGATCACCAAAGAGCGAGTTAATCATTGCGCCGCTCCTAAAACTTCATTGGTTGTTACTTCTTCACCGCTTATATCAGCAACAATAACAGTAACGTTATCTGGTGCACCATTAATGTAAGTAGCATCGATAAGTGCTTTAAGGGCCTCAGATCGATCAGATTTCTTTAATAAGGATTTAATCTCTTTCTCAGTTAAAACACTAGATAAACCATCACTGCAGAGCAGATAACGATCTTTCTCTTTCACTTCATAGATCTGCAAAACAGGAGTTACTGTGCCTTGGCCCATGAGCGCTTGTGTTAAAACAGAGCGCTGTGGGTGATCTGCCACATCAGATTGTGAAATAGCACCTTGATCTAGAAGCTCTTGAATAACAGTGTGGTCATTGCTCAATTGTTCTAACGTGTTGCCACGCAGGCGATAACAACGAGAATCTCCCACATGCAGCAGTGCAATATTTGTATCAACAACTAATAGTGCGGTCAGAGTTGTTCCCATTCCTCGCACTTCAATTGCTTCTTCGGCGTATTCGCCAATCTGTGAATCAATGGTGAAAAGTGAGTTAAGTAGCAAATCTTCAACAGAATCAGAATCAATCTCAGAACTAGTTAATACAGGGCTAAGTTTTTGCAGAGCTTTAATTGCAATCTTTGATGCAACTTCACCACCAGCATGTCCACCCATTCCATCAGCAACTGCGATGAGACGACCAGAAACAAAAGCAGAATCTTCATTTCCACTACGCTGTAAACCGTCAGCCGAGCGCGCACTGCTCTGGAAGTAAATAGCACTCATGGGCATAAGCCTAACCCCTGTTAATCTTTAATCATGAAAATATATGCCCACCGCGGAGCCTCTATAGATTTCCCAGAGATGACCATGGATGCATATAAAGCCGCGGTCGATCAAGGCGCTGATGGCATGGAGTGCGATGTCCGCCTGACAAAAGATAACCAGATTTTGTTATGGCATGACGCCGATATGAAGCGCACCGCCGGATATGGCGGTCGAATCGCAGAGATGACATACCCACAAATAAAGCAGCACTACCCGCAAGCAATGTTGCTTGAAGAATTACTAGAGCTTGCTCGAGATAATGACATGGAACTTGCAATTGAAACTAAACACCCAGTTCCTCAAGGAAGTTTGATTGAAAAGAAAGTATTAGAACTACTCGAACAAGAGGAGTTGGAAACAGATGTTGTCTTGATGTCGTTTTCTTGGCTAGCGATTGAAAATATTCGAAAGATCAACCCACAACAAAAGACTGTGGCTCTTTTGGAAGAGAAATTCAATTTCTTGATGCAACGTTTTACATCTGCACCCATTCTTGGTCCAAGCGTTGGGCTTCTACGCTCAAATCCAGAGTTAGCCCATGCAATCAAGCCTTTATATGTGTGGACTGTTGATGATGGCGACGATATGCGCTTTTGCTTAGAAAACGGCGTTGAGGTCCTAATTACAAATAACCCGTCATATGCACGCAAGGTGCTCGGGTATCATTAGTCAGTGAGCACATATGCGTATTTAGGTCCAAAGGGAACATTCACCGAAGCTGCTCTTAAAAAGATCACTTCTTCCAATGATTCTCTTATTCCTTACGCAAATGTGACGGCAGCACTAGATGCGGTGCGAGTTGGTAAAGCACACTTTGCACTAGTGCCAATTGAAAACTCTGTCGAAGGTGTTGTGGCCAGAACTCTTGATGAATTAGCAACAGGATCACCACTTTCAATCGTTGGCGAAGTTACATTGCCAGTTTCATTTGCGCTGATGTCAAAGCGCGACACTGTTGATATTCGACGGATTGCAACACATCCACATGCTGAAGCCCAATGCCGCGCATATATTGCTAAGAATTATCCTGATGCAGAGTTAATCTCAACAGCATCAACTGCAGCTGCTGCAGAAGCAATTGGTCGCGGAGAATTTGATGCAGCTATTGCAGCTCCAGTTGCTGCAGCTCACTACGGTCTTACGGTTATTGCAGATAACATCGGTGACATCGTTGGCGCAATTACTCGATTTGTTTTGGTCTCAAAGCCAGCAACACCACCTAAGGCAACAGGCTTTGATCGCACATCCCTAGCCGTTTTTATCGGCATGGATCACGCGGGAGCCTTGCTTGATATCTTGACCGAGTTCGCTAAGCGCGACGTTAACTTAACTTTTATTCAGTCACGTCCAACAGGGTTGGAACTTGGCCATTACCATTTCATTATTGATGCCGAGGGCCACGTTAACGATGCTCCAGTTAAGGAGACAGTCGAAGCGTTGCGAGCAATCTGTGAAGATATTCGCTTCCTAGGTTCATATCCACGAGAAAAGGCCGGTAAATGATCGACGTTAAATTCATACGCGATAACCCAGATGCTGTACGTGCATCACAAACGGGTCGCGGTGAAGATGCATCGATTGTTGATCAAGTAATTGCATCTGATGAGCTACGCCGCGTTGCCATTGAAAAGTTTGAAAAACTACGCGCAGAACAAAATGTTTTATCTAAATCAGTAGGTGCGGCTAAAGGTGATGAAAAGACTGCCCTGCTGGAGAACGCTAAAGAGTTAGCAACGGCTGTTAAAGAGGCTGATAGCAAGCGCGCAGAGGCAGAAGAACACACCAAAGCGTTAGTAATGAAGCTTTCAAATATTCTTGATCCTGCAGCTCCAATTGGCGGGGAAGCAGATTTTAAAGTTCTAGAACATGTTGGAACACCAAGAAAATTTGATTTCGAACCAAAAGACCATGTTGAACTAGGAAAACTCTTAGGTGCAATTGATACAGAGCGCGGTGCAAAGGTTGCCGGTTCTCGTTCATATTACTTAACTGGTTCAGGCGCACTTCTAGAGTTTGCACTCGTTAACTACGCAATCTCGATGGCAGTCAAAGCTGGATTCATTCCTGTAATTCCACCAGTGCTTGTTAATCCAGCTGCGATGGAAGGCACAGGATTTCTTGGACAAGCCGCGGAGAATGTTTATCGAATTGAAAAAGATGATGTGTATTTAGTGGGAACTTCAGAGGTTCCACTAGCTGCAATGCATATGGATGAAGTTCTTATCGGAGATAAACTTCCTATGCGCTATGCCGGCTATTCATCATGTTTTCGCCGTGAAGCTGGAACATATGGAAAAGACACACGTGGAATTATCCGCGTGCACCAGTTTGATAAAGTCGAAATGTTTTCTTTCTGCCATCCAGATCAAGCCAAAGAAGAACATGCCCGTATTTTGCAGTGGGAGAAAGACTTCCTTGATGCAATGGAGATTCCTTACCGCGTTATTGATGTGGCATCAGGAGATCTTGGTTCAAGTGCAAACCGTAAATTCGACTGTGAAGCCTGGATTCCAACGCAGGATGCATACCGCGAAGTCACAAGTACTTCTAACTGCACAGAGTTCCAAGCTCGCCGCCTCAACATCCGCTACAAAGATGCTGATGGCACAAAGGCCGTTGCAACACTCAATGGAACATTAGTTGCCATTCCACGCATGATTGTTGCCATTTTAGAGAACCATCAGAATGCAGATGGAACCGTCAATATTCCAAAAGCCTTGCAGCCATTTCTTAGTAAAGAACGATTTGAGTTGGTGTGAGTAAGCGCCCCAAACTTATTGCAACTGATTTAGACGGAACTATCGTTCAACACGATGGAACAATTACTCAGCGCACCGTTGATGCTTTTACCAGAGCTCGTGATCTTGGTGTTCATATTTATTTTATAACTGGCCGCCCACCGCGTTGGATGAATGAGATTAGAGAAAGATTTAGTTTCGGTGAGGCAATCTGTGGCAATGGGGCGATGCTCTATGACTTACAAAAGCGTGAAGTAACTGAAGAGTGGATGATTTCAAAAGAAGATCAAATTGAAGTCGCACAGAGAATGCGCGCAGCAATTCCTCAAGTTTCTTTTGCAATTGAAACCCATGATTACTACCATCGCGAAAAAGCATATGTTCCTAGGTGGGATGTTGGTTTAGATAACGTTGGCGTTGATAAAATTGAAGATGCAACAAAAGGGCCAGTATTTAAGATGTTGGCTCGTTGTAGTGGCGGAGAACTATCATCAGATGAAATGTTAGAAATTGCACTTCGCGAGCTCGATGGGTTAGTCACTGTGACACATTCGAATGCACGAGAGTCACTACTTGAAATTTCAGCGCTCGGAATATCAAAAGGAACAACATTGGCAAAAGTTGCTGGGCGACTTGGAATAGATGCCGCAGATTGTGTTTCATTTGGTGATAACCCCAATGATTTTCCAATGCTTGCATGGTGTGGCCGTTCATATGCAATGGCTGATGGACACCCAGATGGAATCAAACACGCAAAAGATGTAGCTCCATCACATGACATCGATGGTGTGGCAATAGTTATTGAGAAGTTGCTAGATCTGCCCGCTTAGTTTTAGCCGATTTTCGACTCAGGCCATCTTCGGGTAATCTCTCCCACGGAGGGCTCGCATAGCGGCCGAGTGCACCGGTCTTGAAAACCGGCAAACGAAAGTTTCGTGGGTTCAAATCCCACGCCCTCCGCCATTTTTTCTTTACTTCTGTGGTTGAGTTCATAGGCGTTAAGCCTGTTTATTTCTAGCCGAAATTTCACTCTAAGAGGAGACTTACCCCTAGTTATTGCCAATGGTGCTGGGGGAGTTATTCATGTCAGGTGTTTTTTCACCAACGCGCGCGAAGATTAAAGAGCGCACGTTACGCACAGATAAGTGGTGGTTACAACCACTTGTAACTTTTGGTGTTCTCTTCTCCTTCATCATCTACGCAACATTTCGAGCATTTGAAAATGCTTATTACTTCACTGAGCCACTGATCTCACCTTTCTATTCACCATGTTTATCAGAGGCATGTGTTGAAGGCTCAACCATTGCTGGCTTCACACCAGTGAGTGCTCAAGTTCTTAACTTTGCATTGTCACCAGCTTTAATTATTTTGATCTTCCCACTTGGTTTTAGAATGACGTGTTACTACTACCGCAAGGCTTACTACCGTGCGTTTTGGTTGTCACCACCAGCATGTGCAGTTGCAGAGCCACATGAGAAATACACTGGCGAAACTCGCGCACCACTTATCTTGCAAAACGCTCACCGTTGGTTCTTTTATGCAGGTTTAGTGTTCAACGTCTTTCTAACCTATGACGCAATCATTTCTTTCAAGAATCCAGAAGGACAATGGGGACACGTAAGCGTTGGTTCTCTTGTATTACTTCTTAGCTCAACACTTCTTTGGTTCTACTCACTCTCTTGTCACACATGCCGCCACACAGTTGGCGGACGTTTAAAGCATTTCTCTAAGCATCCAGTGCGATACAAGTTATGGACATGGGTTTCAATTCTTAATCACAAGCACCAACAATTTGCTTGGTACTCACTTGCCGCAGTTGCATTCGCTGACATTTATGTCCGCCAAGTTGCAACTGGTGCCTGGACAAACTTCTACTTCTTCTAAGGGGAATCGACTATGACACTAGAGCGCCATAATTACGATGTCCTTATTATTGGAGCGGGCGGTGCTGGTTTGCGAGCTGCCGTTGAAGCCAGAGAAGCAGGTTTGCGCGTAGCAATCATCTGCAAATCACTATTTGGTAAGGCCCACACGGTTATGGCCGAAGGTGGCGCAGCTGCATCAATGGGTAACGTCAATGACAATGACAACTGGATGGTTCACTTTCGCGACACTATGCGCGGCGGTAAATTCCTTAATCATTACCGCATGGCTGAATTACATGCCAAAGAAGCCCCAGATCGTATTTGGGAGCTAGAAGTATGGGGCGCGCTCTTTGATCGCACCAAAGAAGGAAAGATTTCACAACGTAACTTTGGCGGACATGAGTATCCACGCCTTGCACACGTAGGAGATCGCACCGGTCTTGAGTTAATTAGAACAATGCAACAGCGCATTGTTGCTCTGCAACAGCAAGATGGTCGCGACTTTGGTGACATGGAGTGCAACATCAAGGTATTTGCTGAGTTAACAATTACAGATATCTTGAAAGAAAATGGCAAAGTCTCTGGTGCCTACGGTTACTGGCGCGAGACTGGCGCAGAAGTTTTATTTGAAGCACCTGCAGTTGTAATTGCAACGGGCGGAGTTGGTAAGACTTTCAAAATTACTTCTAACTCATGGGAAGGTACTGGCGATGGACATGCACTTGCATTAAAGGCTGGCGCAAATCTTGTGGATATGGAGTTCTTGCAGTTCCACCCAACAGGAATGGTTTGGCCACCATCAGTTCGCGGAATTTTGGTAACCGAATCTGTTCGCGGTGAAGGTGGAGTTTTAACTAACATCAACAGCGAACGCTTTATGTTCAAATACATTCCGGAAGTATTTAAGAAGATGTATGCAGATAATGAAGAAGAAGCCGATCGTTGGTATGAAGATCAAGATAACAACCGCCGCCCACCTGAGCTTTTGCCACGTGATGAAGTTGCACGTGCAATTAACACTGAAGTAAAAGCAGGACGTGGAACTGAGCATGGCGGAGTATTCCTCGATGTTTCTAAGCGTTTATCTGCTGAAGTTATTAAAAAGCGCCTTCCATCTATGTGGCACCAGTTCTATGAACTAGCTGGAGTGGACATTACAAAGGAGCCAATGGAAGTTGGCCCAACATGTCACTACGTCATGGGCGGAGTTGAAGTAGAACCAGATACCGCAGCAGCTGTTGGTGTTCCAGGATTATTTGCAGCTGGTGAAGTTGCTGGAGGAATGCATGGTTCAAATCGTTTAGGCGGAAATTCACTGACAGATCTTTTGGTATTTGGTCGCCGTGCAGGAGCTGCAGCGGCGCAATATGTTAAAAATAGTGGAAAGAATCCAGTGAGTGAAGCAGCAATCACAGCGGCTGCAGCAAAGATTCAAGCCCCATTTGATCGTGAAGGTGGAGAAAATTCTTACTCCTTGCACGCAGAACTACAAGAAATTACTCACAACCTAGTGGGAATTATCCGCACAGGAGCCGAACTACAAAGTGCAATCGAAAAGATTGCAGATATTAGAAAACGTAGTGCAAATGTTTCTGTAAGCGGTGGACGCAAGTTCAACCCAGGATTCCACTTAGCTTTTGACTTAGACAACATGTTGTTAGTTGCAGAAAGCACTGCGAAATCTGCAATCGCGCGTGAAGAATCTCGTGGTGGACACACACGCGATGACTTCCCAGGCATGAATAACAAGTGGCGCCAGGTCAATCACATCTCATCCTTTGATGGCACAAAAGTAAATGTTCGTGAACAAGTTCTACCGATGCTCCCTAAAGAGCTATTTGATCTCTTTGATGTGCATGAGTTGGAGAAATACATGACACCGGAAGAAATTGCGAAAGGCGGTTCCAACTAATGGCGCGCAAACTTAATCTTCGCATCTGGCGTGGTGACTCTGATTCAGGTGAACTCAAAGATGTTCAAGTAGAAGTTAATGAAGGCGAAGTAGTTTTAGATGTAATCCACCGTGTTCAAGCAACACAGATGGGCGACCTTGCTGTTCGCTGGAACTGTAAAGCGGGTAAATGTGGTTCTTGTTCCATGGAAATCAATGGAAAACCACGCCTGGCTTGTATGACACAGGTTGCTTCATATCCTGAAGGGGAGACAATTACTGTCACACCACTTCGAGCATTTCCTGTCATTAAAGATTTAGTGACTGATGTTTCCTTTAACTACAAAAAGGCGATGGAAATTCCAGCCTATGCTCCTCCTGAAGATTTAGCTCCAGGTGATGCACGCATGCAACAAGTAGATGTTGAGCGCAGCCAAGAGTTCCGCAAATGCATTGAATGTTTCTTGTGTCAGGATGTTTGTCACGTAGTTCGAGACCATGAAGAGAACAAGAAGTCCTTTGCAGGACCTCGCTTCTTCATTCGCATCGCAGAGCTAGACATGCACCCATTAGATATCTTGAAGAACCGCAAAAAGACGGCTCAAGAAGAGCATGGCCTTGGAATGTGTAACATCACCAAGTGCTGTACCGAGGTATGCCCAGAGCACATTCGAATCACCGATAACGCCATCATCCCTATGAAGGAGCGCGTAGTGGACATTAAATATGATCCTGCACGCTGGCTAGGTTCCAAGATTCGCAAGCGCGAGGGTCTTTAATAGATACATGAAACTTCTTCGCAGTTGGGCGGCTCTGGCTTTATCATTTTGGGTTGCAACAGCCTTGATTCCTGGAATTGATGTTTTGGGTGGTTTCACAACGTATCTATGGGTTGCACTTCTCTTTGGTTTACTCAATGCAACACTTGGAAGCCTACTTAAGCTTTTAACCCTACCTGCAGTGATCTTAACTCTTGGATTATTTCTTGTAGTTGTTAATGCAGCGATTTTGATGTTACTTGCTGACTGGAGTGAGAGCTTAGATGTCACCAACTTTTGGTCTGCAGTATTAGCAGCGTTAGTAATTAGCGTAGTAACGCGCCTAGTTTCAGGCGTTGCTAAGAAAGCTTTGCCACGCTGAAATCCTTAGTTCTAGTATCACTAGGTGGTGTTTTAGGCTCCCTAGTTCGTTACTGGCTGGGTATTGAGTTAACCGATGGGCGCAACGCAACTCTATGTGCCAACTTAATTGGTGTTGCCCTGGCTACGTTCTTACTTGTTTTAATGCAACGTCGCGGAAGTGAAAACCTACGACATTTCTTATTGCCCGGCTTTTGCGCAGGACTAACAACCTTTTCAGCAGTTGCGGGTTTAACTCTTGAACCAAATGAAGGTGGGCAGCTATTCCTCTTTCACAACGTGATGTTTTCAATGGTCATCATTCTTCTTGTTCTGCCTATAGCTAGAAAAGTGATTCCGGTGCGCGCATGAAGACATTACTTGTAATTCTTGGCGCAGCAATTGGCGCACCTGCCCGCTTTGCAATAGATCAATACATTCGCAAGCACACAGATAAGCCGTATGGAATATTACTTGTCAATGTTTTAGGTTCATTTGTATTTGGTTTAACAATGAAGAGTGCGGATAACACACATGCCCTTTTTGCTATTGGCTTTGCCGGAGCTTTCACTACATGGTCAACATTTATGTTGGATTTCTTTTTAGCCTATGAACTCAAGAAATATAAGGATGCAGCAATTAACTTAAGTGCATCCCTTGTATTAGGTCTGCTTGCTGCATCTTTGGGTATGTCTTTAGCGTAGAGAAGCCATCCAGCTTTCAATCTCATCTGGGTGATGAGGGATGTTTTCAGACAAGTTGATGCAACCATCTTCTGTAACCAAGACATCATCTTCAATACGGATACCAATGCCACGATATTCAGGTGGGAAAAGTTCATCATCGAGTTGAATATAAAGTCCTGGCTCAACAGTTAAAATCATTCCAGCTTCAAGGATTCCATCGCGATATTGATCAGCGCGGGCTTGAGCACAATCATGAACATCCATACCTAACATATGGGCCACACCATGCAAGGTCCAACGCTTATGCAGACTTACCTTTGGGTCCATCGCCTCTTCAAGGCTCATCGTGATGATCCCCATATCAATTAAACCCTGTACTAAAACAGTATGGCTGGCGCGATTTATATTTAGAAAGGGAACGCCGGCTCTAATGGCAGCAATTCCAGCTTTCTGGGACTCATAAACCAACATATAGAGGGAGCGTTGTATCGGTGTGAATTTTCCGCTCACAGGAAGGGTTCTAGTTATGTCGGCTGTGTAATAAGAATCTACTTCCACACCAGCATCTAGTAATAACAAATCACCAGGTTTTACTTCACCATCATTGCGATTCCAGTGCAACACACATGCATGTGAACCACTTGCTGCAATGGTGTTGTATCCAAGAGTGTTGCCTTCAACACGTGCACGACCGAAAAATGCTGCTTCGACAACGCGCTCACCGCGCGGTGTGCTAACTGCTGCAGGTAGAACACTGATCACATCACTAAAACCACGGTGAGTAACATCGACAGCTTTTTGCATTTCACGAATCTCGTACTCATCTTTAATAAGGCGAGCAACAGAAACAAAATTAACAAGCTCATTGGCGCGCGCATGCACCTTTACGTTCTCATCAACCACTTCGTCATAGCCATGAAGTGCAACTGCTTTTCCACCTTTTAGAAAGGCAGCTAACTCAGTTACAGGGCGAACCTCAATCCCATAACGCTGTGCTGCTTCATCAGTTGTAAATCTGCGACCCACCCAGAGCTCACCATTTTTAGCATCTCTAAAGAATGCATCGGTGTCACGAGTCGAGCGGGGATTGATAAATAAGATTGGTGTGTGGCCCTCTGTACTTGGTTCTAATACAAGAACTGCATGTGGATTTGCTTCAACACCCTGCACGCCGGTGTAGTAAGCAAAAGCGCTATGAGGGCGATAGTCATAATCAGTGTCATTGCTGCGTTGTTTTAATTCTCCACTTGGCAAAATAACTCTTAACCCAGCAAAAGCAGCTGAAAGATCTGCTCTGCGCGTAACGCAGTAAGGAATTACTTCATCCTGTGTAATTCCCTCCAAAGGTGTTGGCGCCCAACCTGTTTTCATGAACTCGCCAAACATCTCTGATGGCGCAACGTCATAAACGCGCTTGCTGCCGGTATCCAACGCTTTGTCTGAATTTTCCATATGGTGAGCGTAACGGTGAAGAGAATAACTGTAAATTCTTTTTCATTTAATTCGAAGCTAAAGAAGGGTTAATAGAGTAAATACGCTCTGGCCAGACTAATCTGTTATGTAGATAACGCCATCTGCTTCACGCACAACGACGCGATCAAGTGGATAGGAGGCAGGGCCACGCAGTAATGCGCCATTTTTAGGATCAAAGAGAGCGCTATGACAAGGGCAGAGTAAACCTTCTGCAGCAATAGCAACTGTGCAACCATTGTGAGTACATGTCGCATTCATCGCAATCAAACCCTCTGAATTTCTAGCGATGATGTACGTGGTTTCATACCCAAAATGATTATTCGCCTTAAATGATTTGGTCGAATTGGCAGGAACTTCCGAGGATTTTGCAACAGGAATTTCAATTTTCTTTATGACCACTGGTTCACGTGAGACTGTGGGTGAACTAGATGGTGATGGTGTCGGAGTCTGCGATGGAGTAGGGGAAGCGGTAGGGATAGGTTTTCCTGAATCCCACATCAGAATTGTCTTGCCCTTACTTTTTCCTTTAATGCAGGTATACCGCTTTCCATTGAAAATGGTTGTCTGGCCAAGAAAGCGACACT